>Ga0207667_10009644_pt1 | contig 11358 bp, 10 predicted proteins | sample KBSCornC52_FD_184301 | JGI IMG/M metagenome (GOLD analysis project Ga0207667, IMG submission 184301) | Corn rhizosphere microbial communities from Kellogg Biological Station, Michigan, USA - KBS Corn C5-2 (SPAdes) (version 2) | ecosystem: Host-associated > Plants > Roots > Rhizosphere > Soil ...
TCGATGATTTCGTGCTACAGCCAAGGGAGGTCAGCTTGATCTGGCCCAAGCGACGGTTTGTGCCGGCCCGCGTACGCACTGCGACGGATTTTCTGGCAGAGGCGCTCGCGCAGCGGATTTAGCCGCCATGACGCGTTCCACTGCCGGGCTGCTGAACGCGTCGGGCAGCAGTCGGCCAGGAGGCGCCGGTCGAGGTCGCCGTCCAATTTGAACAGCGAAGGTCTCGTCCCCCTCGCTTAATGGCCGGTTTCCTGCAAGCGAAATTCCGGTGGCACTGCCCCAACCCGGCCAGTTGCAGTCTTCAGCGGGACCGCTCGCGAGGACATTCGGACGACCGACCCGCTTCAAGAGGCGACACTTTCCCCTGCGCGCTTCGCAGTGTTTGCGACCAGCGTGAACGATTCCCTTCTCGCGATGGTGGCCATTACCGTTGCCTCATTCGCTATACTATTTCGGCTCACCAATTTGAGGCGGATGCAAAACCAGCTAAAATCTCCCTCGGCCCGAGCCGCCCCTCTCTGTTCACATCAATTTCCATAAACGAAGAAAAAATGAGCAATAGAATATTCGATGCATTATTCCGAGAGCGAATTGATGTTTTTCGATCCGCCTTCTCAGCGACTTCGACTGAGGTTTTTTACGATCCGTCGCAGAATAGATTGTTTCACACTGGAGAATATGGTACATATCGCGAATCTATCGTACGCGAATTTCTAAAATTTATAATTCCACAGAGTTTTGATATTTCGACCGGCTTTGTGATATCAACAATGGACGATGTCAGCACCCAATGCGACGTTATTGCCTTTGATTCACGAATGACCCCTCTCTATCAAGAAGGGGACCGCCAACGTTTCTTTCCGCTAGAGTCGGTATATTGCGTAGGCGAAGTGAAGTCGAAGCTTACGCGTACTGCTCTGTCCGAGGCGCTAAATAAACTTGCCGCAATAAAGGCATTAGGCGAACGTATCACTACACCGGCTATCGCAGGACCAAACCAACCACTGTACGATCCGGTCAACAACCACCTTCAGTTGTTTCCAAGCATTCTTATCTGTCAAAAATTTGATTTCGTGACAAATCGGATCGAGAACGAGATAGATGGACTGTACGATGCTACCGTAGAACATAGGCATAAGCACAATATGATCCTCAGCATTGAGGATGGCTTGCTCGCCTATAATCATTCAAGTGGAACTAAAATTCCATATCCGAGATTTTCTGGGCAGAATATGAGGAACTGCTTCTTACTCCCACAGAACGACCCATACTATCATTTCAAGCTTTTCGGTTCGTTTATGTTTATGCTAACCGCCAATAAAACAGCTTGGTATCCAGAATTTTCGAACTATATCACCTTAACTCCTGGCGCTGGCATTGAACGCATCCAACCATAGGTCCTAAATTTCATCGGCATTTAACTAGGTTTGCACTCAACTTTTCTAAAATGTGAGCGTAGTGCAGTGACGAGGCAATGCCGAGCGACATTCATTGCCTTGTTCATTCCGCCCCTACAAGTCGAGGAGTGCGCGTCCACCCGTCATTGCCAACGGCCGTTGCACACCAAAGCCGGTCATTTTTTCCTCCGAGCTCTCAACGGCGGCAACGGGTCGGGCTGCGACCACCCGACGCGGCGCACACTCAATCTCCATTCGCTTGAAAGGAGATTGTCATGGAATCCGAGAATGTCGTGGCTGTCCACCGCGTGCCGTGGAACAAGGGCAAGCTCACCAGGCAGAAGCCGCCGTTAAAGCTTCGGGAAATCTGGGCGATCCGGACGAGACTTCAGATGGCGTCGAACGTTCGTGAGCTCGCGATGTTCAATCTCGCGATTGATAGCAAGCTGCGGGCGTGCGACCTCACGCGATTACGGGTCCAGGATGTCCGTCACGGAAGCCAAGTGGCGTCGAGAGCGACAGTCATGCAGCAGAAGACCCAGCGGCCGGTGCAATTTGAGATCACGGAACAGACCCGCGAGAACCTTGAAGCGTGGATCGAAGCTCGGGGACTGAAGGCGGCGGATTTTCTGTTCCCGAGCCGGATTCATATGTCACCGCACCTGTCGACGCGGCAATATGCCCGGCTGGTACACCGCTGGGTCGCATCGATTGGTCTCGACGATACCGCATACGGTACCCACACGATGCGCCGCACGAAAGCTTCGCTGATCTACCGGCGGACGAAGAACCTTCGAGCGGTGCAGTTGCTGCTCGGACACACAAAGCTGGAAAGCACGGTTCGCTACCTGAGAATCGAGGTCGACGATGCCCTTGAGATGGCGGAGCAGACCGAGGTTTGATGGCATGGCGGCCGGCGAGCGGCTTGCCGGCCAACTGCGGTCGGTCGCAAATGCCTATCCAATGACGTTCGAATGTCGGCTTGGGTAGAACATCGGACGCGTGCGCATACCGCCGGCCGCCTCGTCGGCCATCGCGGTCAGCGCGGTGGTAATCCCCCCGCTTTTAACGCGAGGCAGAAGTAGAGACTATGCTGCGGCCATGAGCCGCTGTTTCGGCGTCATGCCGCCCAGGCCCATGTTAGGGCGCTCGTGATTGTATTGCCACATCCATTCCGTCGCGAAGTGCTGCACGTGCGCGAGGTCGTCCCAGTAGTACTGCGATAGCCATTCATAGCGCACCGTACGATTGAATCGCTCCACGTAGGCGTTCTGCTGCGGCTTGCCCGGCTGGATGTAGTTCAACGCGATGCCATGCTTGGCTGCCCATTGCGTGATTGCGTCGCTCAGGTACTCCGGGCCGTTATCGCACCGTATCGCCATCGGCTTTCCCCGCCAGTCAATGATCTGCTCCAAGGCTCGGATGACGCGCGCAGATGGCAACGAGAAGTCGATCTCGATTCCCAATGCCTCGCGGTTGAAGTCGTCGATCACGTTGAACAGCCGGATACTTCGGCCATCCTTCAACTGGTCGTGCATAAAATCCATCGACCACACCGCATTCATCGACGCCGGCACGATCAGCGGCTCCGGTGCCTGCCGTACGAGCCGCTTGCGCGGCTTGATGCGCAGGTTCAACTCCAGTTCCCGGTAAATCCGGTACACGCGCTTATGGTTCCAGCCGAAGCCCTTCACGTTGCGCAAGTACAGGAAACACAGCCCAAAGCCCCAGTTGCGATGATTGTCGGTCAACCTTAGCAGCCAGTCGGCAATCTGCTCGTTCTCCGCATTGCGCTGCCGCTCATAGCGGTAGCACGTCTGGCTTATGCCAAATGCCTCGCATGCAAGCCGGATCGGCACGCCCCGGCTCGCTACTGCGTCTCTGGCCATCTCGCGGCGGGTAGAGGGCCTCAGTCTTTTTTTGCTAGCGCCTCCGCGACGATCTCCGCCTTGAGCTTCTCTTCGACGTACATCTTGCGCAGTCGCGCGTTCTCCGCTTCCAGCTCCTTCATCTTGGCCATCAGCGGCACGTCCATCCCGCCGTACTTGCCGCGCCAGTTGTAGAAGGTCGCCGTGCTAATGCCCAGCTCCCGGCAAATCTCCGGTACCGCCACGCCAGCTTCCGCGCGCTTGAGCGCCTCCATGATCTGGCTATCCGTGAACTTCGACTTCTTCATTGCGTAGAACTCCCTTTGCTGGAAATTCTACTTCTGATCCCACTTACTGGACGGGAGGATTACCCGGTCAGCGGGTGGCGCGCTATTTCTGGCACTATTAGCGCTACTTCGTCTCGGCCGCAGGATAAACAGACCGGGGCATCGGTTAGTAACCCACACACAAAAGACGCAATGAAGAGCGCTATTTTTTTGCACGGTATGACGCTGAGAAACTTTCGAGGATTCGGTCCCGGCGGACAGACGCTCGCACCGTTCAGGTCATTCAACTTCTTCATTGGCGCCAATAATTCCGGTAAGTCAGCAGTCCTCGCCGCCATCGAAAAGTATCTGCCGCTTCCACCGCTGAAGGAATCGGCGTACAGCCACTCGCAGCCGCAGAGGGCGGAAATACCGCAGCTTGATTTTCATGGGAAGCGACCTGCGGGTTTTCAGATATCGATGGCGATACCAGCAGATACTTTCGTCGAAAATGCGAAAGAGGCTGCTGCACAAGACCGGAGGCAGCATGTCCGCCCCTTGTTGGAAAAAATCAGTGAGGCAGCCTCAAATGATGGATTTGTCTGGGCGTCAGCGGCATCGCCTTTTAATGGTCCGAGTAGGATGCCCAGCCTTGACGACGACTCGGTGAAACGTTCGATCGGGCACCAGGAGTGGCTTTCGCTGTGGCAGGCTTTCAAGCCCGGATACTCTGGCGGAGACTTGAACACTTACATTCGCGATTGCCTGCAAATCATACGGGATCGCCAATCGTTCGATTTACCCAGGGTCTGCCTGATTCCCGGGATTCGAGAAATCGGACCCCACGGAGAGCCGTTTGACAACAGTGGCAAAGGATTGATTGATCGGCTCGCGGAGATCCAGAATCCAGACCACGACCGACTGGAAGACCGGAATACGTTTTTGCTCATTAACAGATTCGTTGCGGACGTAACAGGCATGCCCTCGGCACGGATCGAAATACCCCATGACAGGCGACACATACTGGTTCACACCGATGCCATTACATTACCACTGCAGTCACTGGGAACGGGCATTCACGAGGTAATCATGCTGGCCTCGCTGTGCACCCTCAATTCTCACATGATTATCTGCATGGAAGAACCCGAGATACATCTCCATCCTCTGTTGCAGAGGAAACTAGTCCGATACCTGCGAACCCACACAAGCAACCAATATTTTATCTCCACCCACTCCGCGAGTTTCATCGATACTCCTGACGCAGCCGTTTTCCACATCTGGAATGACGGACAGGAATCGACGGTCAAGCGAAGCCTACTCAATCGCGACAAATTCGAAATCTGCCAGGAACTGGGCTACAAGGCCTCCGATCTCCTGCAGGCGAATGCCGTTGTCTGGGTGGAAGGGCCTTCCGATCGAGTCTACATCGAACATTGGATTAGCGTCGTCGCTCCCGACCTGCTGGAAGGGATCCACTACAGCATAATGTTTTACGGCGGGCGCCTCCTTAGCCACCTGAGCGCAGGCGACGAAGAAGTAAATGAGTTCATCTCCCTGCGCACGCTTAATCGCAACGTTGCGTTGGTAATGGACAGCGATAGAAACAATGCAGACGACGAAATAAACGGTACAAAAAAGCGGTTGATCGAGGAGTTTGCTACGAACGGTGGCATCGCCTGGCTTACGGACGGACGGGAAATCGAAAACTACGTCGAACCAGATTGTCTTCAAGCTGCGGTCAGAGCCGTCTATGAAGATAGATATGTCAAGGCGTACAGGCTGGGCACCTTTGAACATTCCTTTTACTTTTATCGCCGAAAGAAAGCCGAAGGCGGCGAAGTCGAACTTTTCAAAGACGTAGATAAAGTGAAGGTTGCGCGACAGGTTTGCTCTAGCCAGCACTCCCTGGACCATCTTGGATTGAGGACGCACCTCGAAAGAGTAGTCGCGATGATCCGGCACGCTAACGGTTAGTTTATCGATACATGAGATGCTCCGACGCACGGCGTCGGCCGACGACACCCAACCAATCGGGAGTTGCCGCTCTGGCCGCTCCGCTGGCGATCGTGACGGCTCTGCGAAAGGCTGTCATACACTCGGAAGCTGCCTCGGAGTCCGGGCCGCCTCGAACAACCGCTCCGGGTCGAAAGCAGGCCGCGGATCCAGCGAAGCAGAGCAGCGCAGGGCTACCGCTCACGTCCGGCCCGGTCATCAAAAAGGACGCTCGGTCTCGTTCTGCACTTCAACGCCAGTCGATAACGAACGCTGCGCGAGGTCGGGCGGCGCGAGCCGGCGGCCGATGGCCGGCGCCAATATTCCAAGCGCCGGCCGCGGTGTTCGTCCGGTTTTTCACTATCTGCGGCAGCATTTTTTCACTTACTTGGCGCAGTTTTCACTTTCTGTGTCACCCGACACTGTAGACGGTCACATATCCGGAGAAACTGGCCCTTCCCAGGCAAGGCTTGCCAGCCGGTGCGGATGCATATCCTGAGAAAAACGGACGCATAAGCCGAGAAATTCCGACCAGGGCCACGTCAAACGCGGTGGGGTGGAAGCCCCAGAAGCGAGCTCTCCCGTCAGCGGACGACGGTCGCGCACGCGCGCCGTTTTCGAAAAACTGCGCTTGAAGTAAGGAAATTCTAGCGATTTTCGCGGGTGATGGGAATCTGCCGGATGTGCGCCGACGCCCCTTCTCTATCCCCTCTCCGGCCAGCGATTTTGCTGGTGGGTCAAGACGGCCGCGGGCGCCTGTCTCGACCCGACATGGAGGGGGCCCATGAAATCGACCCGCCTGCCTTGCCTGCGGCAACGCGTTCGTGCCGCTGCTGCATGTTCCCCGTCAGCGATATTGCTCCTCGAAGGAGTGCCAGCGCGCACGTCGGCGCGACTGGCAGCGCAACCGGCTCGGTATCGACAGCGACTACCGCGACAACCAGGCCAGCATCACCAGCGCGTCTTCGCCATAAACGCTTTACAACTGGTTAGAGCCGTTCGGCATGCTACGGCGTCGTCTCCGAACAGTCGCGCTACCGCATACGGCGACAAATCTTCGAGTTTCTCCAGGCTTTCCTCAATCCGGGTAAAGGCTCTGTCGCGGCTCTTCGCGGAGAAGTTGTAACGCCCTGGTGGGAACCAGCCGCCGAACTCAGATTTATCGTGCAAGGCACGCGCGCTCTGGCAGGCCAGTGCAGCCATAATTTCCACCCAATCGAAATGAACGTCGAATTCGGCTGGAGATGTGAATTCATGGCCAACTTCGGTCCAGAGAGTTCGATGCATCCACATGCTAAGCGGAACCCGATGCCGTTCAAAACCCTCAAGCAGCTTGTCCGCTCCGTCCTCAATAAAATATGCAGGAGGCAGTGCCTCTGCGAGCGGTACGTCGTATCCGCGGATATTCACTTCGCCTTCGAACAACGATGCCATCGCGGGCAGGTTATCGCCCAATGATGCGCCAAGCAGCGCAGCGTACGTGAGCAACGTGGTTGGATAGTGCTGGTATCCGAGCCAGACGACGTATCCGTCTTGCCGTCTGACGCCTGCAATACGTTCACGTGCGCGACGGAGCGCGAGCGCCGCCTCACTTCCTCCCCATCGACCTACGACGACAGCGACCGCAACCAAAGTCGAGCAGAACGAGTCGTAGAGGCGAACCTTGGCGGTTACGGTCTCAACACTCATGTGGCTTGATGTATCAAGAAACGGGACACGAAGGTTATCTGCCAGTTCACGTGCCAGGCCGTCAATCAGGTCGGAGAACCGGATGCGGTGCAGAGGGTCGCTCAGGTAACGCTTCGCTGAAACGACCGCGATGTCTTTGGATAGGGGGTGTGGCCTGCTGAACTCTTCAATCGACTCGATTTTCGTATTGAGGTCTTCAAAAAAATTGTCCGCGTCGTGGATGGACAAGACCACGCCCGCCCGCAACGCAATAAGGTCCTTTGCCGCTTGGCCAGGCTCACCCCTGGAGGCCCAGAACATCGAGTAACGCCGTGACGGCGCACGCTCGATGTTTGCTCTTAAAGCAGTGTCCCATTCGGCCGACCATCCGCAGGTGACAAGGCCGAACTCGTCGAACACCCGACCAAGGAAGGCATTCATGCGTGAATCGTATTCCGAAAGTTCAGTAGGCGTGTTCCGAATACGCGTGTCGAGATAATCACCGTGAACCTTCACAACGCAGCACTTCATGTGCGCGAGTGGTACGGCTCCCTCGACATGGTCGGGCGCGCTCAAAACTATCGGCGCAACTCCGACCTCCTCGAGAGCCCGCTCCATAAGCCGGTCAAAATTGGTGGTGATGATGATGCGAACGTAGCCTGCCAACGCCAGCTTCGCGATGGCGCGGTGCGCCTTGGTCGGCATCTTGGCGTCCTGCCCAAGCTCGTCGCTCGATGGTTCGAAATATGCGCGAAGCAACTGCTGCCGTTCGCTGGGCGTCTTGGCGACCATGTCGAGCAATTTGCCGTAGTCCGGTTGCTCACCAAACTTTGCGACATACCACATCTCTGGGTGAGGCTCGCAATGCTCCCCGGAAAGCTTGGCAACCTTACGTATTAGTTCAAGAACTATCTCCCAACCGGTCGGTATGCGCGATGAGCGTGACACCCCCGAACCAAGAAGAAGCGCATACGCCCCCTTGTTCGATTGCATCGAGAAAGCAAGCGAGATGATTGGGTCGAGCAATTGAGCACCCCGAACGTGAAGTTGTATTTTGGTCTGGTGTATACCGCAATGCCGTTAGGCTTATCGTGGCGTCAGCTTATGTGACGTGGCGCTGCGTCGGTGTCCATCTAGCCCTGCAACCGCTCGATGAGGCGGGACCAGTAATACTCGGCTGCGCCCTGCGATGACAACTGCTGGTCCCGGCTGCCACCCATCATGCTCATCATCGGTTTAAAGAAGAGCTGCTGACTATCAGCACCGACCGACAGCGCCTCGTTATAGCTGTTCGAGTGCGTGGAGACTTGGTCAGAGTATGTAATTTCCCCAGTCGACCGCCCGAAGGCCCCAAGAGCGACGGTGCATTGTGCTACCGCCTTCCCACCTTTGTAGATGCTGGCCGTAAACTTCCGCGAGTCAATGCGCTCGAACCGCCCTCTGAAATCTGGATGACGCGCTTCAAGCTCCTGAAGACTGCCTTGGAAGAACTGCGCCATGAAGTCAAAGGTGTTCGTGATGAATTCATCGCGGTCGAAATCAGAAAACTCCTTCTTGAGCCTCATATTGCTTGACCGCGGAAGCGGTGTGGCAGCTGTTGCGGTGGCGGTGCCGCTGGCTGGCGGAGCCAAGCGAGTTGCGGGCGGCACCACCGTGTTCTTCGGAGGCAGTGAATTGACGACCTTGCGAATTGCCTTTGCGACATCGGTCAATGCCTCATCCTGGTTTGGCCACGACGTGACCGCACGTGCATCGGTCGGGACAGCCAGCAACTTGCCAATCGGCGAGCTCGTCCAGTCGCACGCTCGAAGAATAACCGGGATGACGTGCGCTTCCTTGCGGGCGTGACGTTCCAACGCGCGTGCCATTTCGCGCGAGTAACAGTAGTCAGAATTGATGAAGTCCGAGCTGACAAGCAGCAGCACGATGTCGGCCGTCTCGAGCTGCTCGCTAATGCTGTCGTCGAGGTTCGAGCCAGCAAGAATGCGTCGGTCGTGCCATGCATCGATGAGGCCGTCCCGCTTCAGCTGCGCAAGATGAACCTCGAGGCGGTCGCGAAGTTGCTCGTCGGCGTGCGAATAAGAGAAAAACAGAGAGGCCATCTAAATATCCATGTTATCGCGCGTTGCACTTATGGCTGCGCTTCCAAGTACGCTTTTGCCTTCCCAATATGGGTAGAGAGCACCCATCTGGGCGGGCTGCGCTGAATGGAAATTTTGCCGTTAAAGTTACCAAAAATTTCCTGGGCCTCTTGAGATAGCACCTTTATCGGCTGGCCAACGCTGTTTATCGACATTGCGCTGATGCATAAAGCTTTCTTCAGGAGCCGGCTCCCCTGACCTCCCTGCACCAAAACCAGACGGTCTTTTTGTTTCGTGAAAAGCTCATTATGCATGACGTGAAAGTTGTTACCGCAACGTCGGCGAACCTCATCTTCAGGCAAATCGGTGGCAAGCCCTGCCCACTCCACAACGAAGTAACCAATGATGTACAGCGCCGGCGCTCGCGCATGGTCCCAGCCGGACAAGCCAGCATAGAAAACCAACAAGTCCCCTTTCTGGAGTCGACGAAGTCCGGCCTTGGGTGAGGTCGGGTCCCCGTATGTGAACGATACGAACTCCGGGTCGACATGCATAGCTTGACCCTCGACGGCAAACCTTCGGCTTGCTGGAAAGTAGGCCGAATACGGTACGCCTTTTTCTCCCAGTGTGTTTCCGTAGGTTCGCAACCCAACACCGGTGCCGTCCGGGATGGGGATGAGTTCAAAGGACCCATCGCCGAATAGCGGACCTTGGATGCCGCCGGACCCCGAATCCACACCAACACGCAGCAAAACGACATTCATTTCTATACCGCCTCCAGGTCGTCCAGGATAGAAGCCAAAGTCCACGTCCGATACGGTCTTGTTGGTCCTGGCCGGCGCCGGCGCACTAATGGTTTGGTCCACACGAAGCTAAAGTTTCGGTTACCTACCAGCATTGCACTTTGCCTACCGCCAGCGCCTATGTAGTTGACGTCGTCCTCCCATCCAGAATCGTCGAGCGTCCTACGATGGGAATGGCCCAGCATGGGCTGCATATATGCGGCGGGCAAATGTCTGTCGCTTCCGACGACGGCATTAGAAGCCGGAATCATCAGGTCTCCAAGTCGGTGTCTGGTCGAATCTTTGGCATCCACCACGTCTGACCTACCCGACTGACGTAACGCGTATACCAACTCCGCCTGCGATGAGTATGCTTCGCCTACCCGCATGAGATAAACGAGCGATTGCTGTTTCCCAAATGCCCGGTCCCAACTGGTCAGGCCAGCCACCCAGACGCCCCGCCGCCACTGCTCAGGAGTCAGGGCCGCACGCATACTGTGTTTACAGGTACAGAGCGTGATGAGCCCACCTTCGAAATTTGGCGCGCTGCCGGTTTGCACATACGCGCCGTTGGCTGGGCGAACGGAGCGCACGACATACGCGTAGACATCTTCATCCGATGTGCCGACTAGTGCGATTCGCTTGCGCAAGTCGACAATGGACAGGTCCGTGGCAATAGACGGGACATCGTCCATTACTATTCCGACAGACCGCGTTGAGCTACAAGTAGACGTTCGCGGTGCCGCTAGTCGTCCCGGGATGCTGCGAAGCGTGTAGCAGGCGCTTTTTGCCATAAGGAAACCTCGGGTAGCTGTTCCAACTCGCCGTCAACGCCCGCTATTGGCGTGCGCCAAGTGATTGAATAATACAATGCGCGACTCGTCCTGAGTGTGATGCCTGCGAACCCTATACCTTTATGCAGTGCGTTCGTGCCTGCCCGCCGAGTCATCGAGCCGTCGGGCAGTAGGGCCGCCCAATCCGTCTGGTTGGCTTCGGTGGCACAACGCAATGCCGCTTGCGTGAACGGGGGTTGAATCTACCGGCAGCGCGCAGGGGAAAGCCGAGACTGCGGGGATTTGCGTCTGAGAAATCGGCAACGGGATGGCGAAGCTAGCGTCCCGGAGGGCGCGTAGAGGCTGGCGGGCGAGGCGGCTCCATACCGGTGACAGTTCGGGTGGCGAAGCTGAGTGGAAGGCTTTCCCGGGCATTTGCCGTAGGGAGGGCTGGGCTCAGCCTCACCACCCAGCGACTCAGACCTGCAGAGATACTTTTGGCTGAGCCTTTGCGGAAAACAGAAAGAATGC
>Ga0207667_10009648_pt1 | contig 11357 bp, 12 predicted proteins | sample KBSCornC52_FD_184301 | JGI IMG/M metagenome (GOLD analysis project Ga0207667, IMG submission 184301) | Corn rhizosphere microbial communities from Kellogg Biological Station, Michigan, USA - KBS Corn C5-2 (SPAdes) (version 2) | ecosystem: Host-associated > Plants > Roots > Rhizosphere > Soil ...
CGTTCGCGACGCTGCTCGGACATGCTGGCCCGACCAGCGCATCGATAGGACGGGGTGCTCGACCATGACGATGCTTCCGCACGATCGGCAAGACCTGTACCTGGCCCCCGTCGTCCTCTCGTTGGACGCGCGGATCGCCGAACTGGGCCGGCTCGAGGGCAGGGAGCTCGTCACCGCGATCGCCCTCGAGAGCGACTGCCCGGACTGGACGCGTGCGCTTCGCGAGGAAGCGGTCCTGCGCGCGGTGGGTCATCTCACCGAGCTGCACGGGTGGGAGCTGCAGTGGGACGAGCGCGGCATCCGGGTGGCGCACGGTGACCACGAGATCGTGCTCGGGGTCTCGGCAAGTCTGATCGGCTACGTCAACGGTCTCGTCACGAACGCGAGCACCGACCCGACGGGCTGACCTCGCGCCACGCCATCATGAAGCGGTGACGGAGCGGGCCGGGGTGCGACGCAGCTCGGCGACCGTGCGCGCGCTCGTGCTCGCGGCAGCGCGGGAGTTGTTCGAACAGCGCGGCTACGAGCCGGTGAGCACCCGCGAGATCGCCGACCGGGCCGGCGTGACCCAGGCCGCCGTGTTCCGGCACTTCGGCACGAAGGCCGACCTGTTCGTCGAGGCGGTCGGCCAGCCGCTCTACGCATTCATCACCGACTACCTGCGCCGCTGGCTCGAGGGCGGTCACGCCAGCGATACCTCCGAGCACGACACGGAGGCGTTCGTCGCCGGCCTCTACCGGCTACTGCTCGACAACCGCCCCCTGCTCACGGCGCTCGCCGGCGGCCTCGGCGACGCACCGGAGACGATCCGCTCGCCGTTCCTCCACGAGATCCTGGACCGCCTCGAGAAGGAGGTGGAGGTGGAGACGCGGATCAAGGGCGGCCAGACCATGGACGTCCGCTTCGCCGTGCGCTTCACCTTCGCCCTCGTGTACGGCGTCGCCCTGCTGGACGATGCCCTCTTCGCGGACGACGCGGCCCGCCCGGACCACGCGGCGATCGTCGCGCAGCTGTCCGGGTTCATCCTGCGCGGCTCGACCCAGCCCGGCCGCTGACCCGGCCGCTTTTAGATAGCAGCGATATCTTGACGGCCGTCGCTCGGCCCGCGCATACTCCGGCCAGCAATGGTCCGCTTCGATGGTTAAGTTGGACGATTTGACTCGTCCGGGCCGGTAGGGAGGCAACCGGAATGCGCGTGAGCGTGAACCGCGAGCACTGCCAAGGGCATGCCCAGTGCCTCGTCATCGCGCCGGACGTCTTCGACCTCGACGACGCGGACGGCCGCGCGACGGTGCTGGCCGACCCGGTGCCCGCCACCGCAGCCGACTCCGCCCGCGACGCCGCCGACCGCTGCCCCGAGCAAGCCATCTCCGTGTCCGGCTGATTCACCGGCCCGCGCCGTCCGAGGGAGTTCGCATGACCGCCGAGAGCGCCGCCCCACCCGTCTTCTGCGCGGCCCACCTGCTCGACTCGTGGGACGAGCGGCATCCGCAGCGCGCGTTCGCCGAACTCGCTGCGCAGACGGCCCCGAGCCGCCCGGACGGCACCCCCGTGGTCGCCGGACGGGAAGAGCTCGCCGAGTTCCTGCGCCACCCGGCCGTCCACGCCACCGACGGCGTCCACTTCAACCTGGGTGCACAGCGGCCGCTGATCCCGCTCGACCTGGACGGCGACGTCCACCGCCGGTACCGCAAGCTGCTGGATCCGCTGTTCACGCCGAAGCAGGTGGCGCGGCTCGAGCCGATGATCCGCGCCCGCACCGACGCGCTCATCGACGGGTTCGCCGGCCACGGCGAGGCCGAACTCATGTCCGCCCTCTGCGCACCGCTGCCGACCCACCTGTTCATCGACCTGCTCGGCCTGCCGCTCGAGGACCTGCCGTTCTTCCTCGACTTCAAGGAAGCCGTCGTCCGGCCGCAGGGCGACACCGTCGAGGACCAGCAGCAGAACATGCGGGTCGCCGGCGAGCGGATGTACGACTACCTGGTCACGACGCTCCACGAGCGCCGCACGAGGCCCGCCACCGACGACCTGATCGCCGGCTTCCTCGTGGCCGAGGTGGAGGGCGAGCGGCTCACCGACACCGAGATCGTCGACATCTGCTACCTGCTGGTGATCGCCGGGCTCGACACCGTGACCTGCTCGCTGTCGTGCATCCTGGCCTGGTTCGCCGAGCATCCGGACGAGCGCCGGCGCGTCATCGCCGACCCGTCCCTTCTCGGGCCGGCGATCGAGGAGCTGATGCGCTTCGAGTCGCCCGTCCCCCTCGGCCACCGCTGGGTCGCCGAGGACATCGAGATCGCCGGCCGGCGCTTCGCCGCCGGCTCGACGGTCGAGGTCGTCTGGGCCGCGGCGAACGTCGACGAACAGGCCCACGCCGATCCGTTGACGATGCAGCCGGCCCGCCAACGCAACGCACACGTCGCCTTCGCCGCCGGCCCGCACCGTTGCCTGGGCTCGAACCTGGCCCGCCTCGAACTGCGCGTCGCCGTCGAGCAGTTCCACCGGCGCATCCCGGAGTACGAGGTGGCAGCGGGGCAGTCGGTGACCTACCTGAACTACGGCGTGCGGGCCGCGGTGCACCTGCCGATCGCGTTCCCCGTCACCTGAGCCGGTCGATCAACCATCACGCCGGGTAGGTGAGCCGGCCGGTCACCAGCGTGGCGCGCACCAGCGCGGTCTCGCCGCGGACGGCCCGATCGAGGACGCTCGCGAGGTCGCCGGCCAACACGCAGAGGTCGGCCGGCGCACCGACGTGGACGGATCGCCGCGGGCCGGCCGGGTCGGCCGGCTCGGTGAGCATCGAGGCGAACGCCACCGCCGGATCGACCCGCTCGTCCGCGCCCACGCACACGCCGTCCGACTCCCGCCGGGCCGCGGCCGCCACGCCCGCCCAGGGGCACACGTCGCCGTAGGGAGCGTCGCTGCTGATGGCAACCCGGACTCCGGCGCGGAGCAGCCCGGCGTAGCGCCAGAGCAGTGGGCGATCGGCCACCTCGCTGTCGGCCACGTACCGGCGCCCGTGCCGGGCGAGCAGGCTCGGCTGGGTGACGACGGTGATGCCCAACTCGGCGAGGCGGTGGGCCGCGTCGTCGTCGCACACCGCCGCGTGCTCGATCCGGTCGGCTCCGTTGCTGCCCGCTTCGTCCAACGCGGCGAGGGCGACCGACAGCGCGACCCGCGAGACGGCGTGCAGGGCAACGCCCCGACCCGATGCATGCGCCTCGCGAACGGCGCCTACCAACCGATCGAGGTCGGGCGGCCGGTGATCCTCGAGCACGATCTTGCGCGGCCCCGTGCCCGCGGCAGCTAGCGACAGGACGTGCTGCGCGACGGTCAGCGCGGCCGGGTCGGCGTCGGGAGTGGCGTCGGTGACGTGCGTGATGCCGTACGCGCTGAGTTCGGCCGAGACCGCCGCGAGGTCGACCTCCTCGGCGAGGTCGAGCAACGCCCGCAGCCGCTCCCCCGCCCGCCAGAACTGCCCGCTCGCCCGCTCCTCATCGGTCGCGCCCGGCCGCAACCGGGCCACCGCCGCCGAGTTGAGCGTCCACAGCGCGCCGCTGCGGTGCTGCACCCGGACGGGCCGGTCGGGCCACACCGCGTCGAGGTCGCTCCGGACCAGTTCGTCGCCGGCCCCGACCACCCGCAACCAACCGGCGCCGGGTGCGATCGCCGGGAGGTCGGCCAGGCCACCGCCGCGCAGGTCGACCGAGCGGCGCCCGGCCGCGAGCGCGCGCAGGTGCAGGTGGTGATCGCACAGCCCGGGGAGCAGCTCGCCGCCGGCCGCATCGAGCGACGACTCCCCCTCGGCCGGGTCGAGGCCGGGCCCCAGCTCGGCTACGCGGCCGTCCCGAAGGCGGCAGTCGACCCGCCGGCCGCCGACCAGCACGTCGCGCAGCAGCCACCGCTCACTCGGCGGCATCGATCAGCCCCCACTCGAGCGCCGTCGCGACATCGACGCGCTCGCCGGTCAGCGCCATCCAGAGCATCCGCCCGCGTCCCACCCGGCGCGTGATGCTGACCGTCCCGCCCGCACCCGGGACCAGGCCCATCGCGAGCTCGGGCAGCAGGAAGAACGTCCCCGGCGCGGCGATCACCCGGCCGGCGAAGGCCGGGATCTCGATGCCGGCTCCCACGCACGCCCCGTGCAGGCGCACGGTGACACGTTCGCGGAGTCGATGGACGACCGCGCCCGGTGCGGCCGTGACCCGGATGACGTGCGCCCGCGCGGGATCGCGCGCGGTGCCGAACTCGTCGAGGTCGCCGCCGGCGCTGAAGGACGGCCCGGCCGCACTGAGCTCGACGGTCAGGGACGGGTCGAGCTCGGCGACCTCGAGCGCCGCGCGGAGGGCGTCACGCATGCGGGCGTCAACCGCGTTACGGCGCGGCACGCGGTTGAGCACGATCGAGAGCACGTCGTCGCGCCGGCTCACGTCGAGCCGGCCGTCGCCGTCCGGTGGACGGGCCGGGCCGCGCCGCTCGAGCCACTGGCCGAAGTCGGCCCCCGCGAGCAGCGCCGAGTACACCGCCGACTCGGCGGCGAGGGCCTCGGGCACGGGCAGGCCGGCACTGCCGCGCAGCAGCCAGGCGAGCGACAACGCCGCGACCGGGTGCTCGGCCGCTCGCTCGACGGCGACGGCGGCGGCCGCACCGGGGTCGTCCACCACGAGCGTCGACGGCGCATGCGGGTGACCCCGGGCGCCGATCGGCAGGTCGACCGCGGCGGCCAGCTCCGCCGAGATCGCCGTGCTCGTCGCGACCGCCACCGTGATCGCGCCGGCCGCGCGCACCGCGTCGAGGCCGCGCTGCCGCTCGGCGCCCGTGGCCGGGATGTCGGCGTCGATCGTGAGCGTCGGCCGTTCCGGCCGGCCGGCCGAGTCCAGCCGTGGGCCGAGCTCCTCCGGGAGCATGCCGCCGACGGCCGCCAGGGACAGCACGGTTCGCAGGGTAACCGAGCGGGGCGTGGGATCGTTCGATCGTGGACGCGGAGGACGCGGAGCGGGCGGTGCCCTGGCTGCGCCGCACGGACGTGACGGCGGCCGGCTGGCCGGCCGCCCGCGAGGCGGCCCGCCTGCTGACGCTGCTCGACTGGCCGGTGCGCATCGCCAACCGGAGCGGCCCGGCGCTGTCTGCCGGTGAACTCGAGGTCGAGGCGGTGCCGGCCTCGATCGCCGACGACTGGGCCGCGTCGGGCGCGCTGCCGTTGACCGGTCGCGCGGGCGGCGTCGCGCAGTGGCCGGTCGGTCGGCCGGCCACGGTGGCCCGCGGCGCGGCCCTGGCCTATCAGCTGCTCAGCGGCGCGGCCGTCGACGGCCCGGCCCTGCTCGGTGAGCGGGCGGCGCTGACCGGCCTGTCGCGTCGCGGCGACGTCGCCGCCGGCGAGGGCACGCGCCTGCTGCGGGCGGCGAACGGGTGGTGGGCGCTCAACCTCGCGCGCGACGTCGACCTCGTCCCCGCCCTCATCGGCGGCGCCGGCACGGGCGACGCCTGGGCCGACGTCGCCCGCTGGGCCAGCGAGCTCCCCGTGCGCGACGTCGACGAGCGCGGTGCTCTGCTCGGGCTGGCCGTGGCCGCACTCGGCGAGACGGCGCGACCGGAGTCGCCGTGGCGGATCAGCCACCGCACCGCCCGGGTCGAGGGACGGCGCCGCCCCCGGGTGGTCAACCTCGGAGCCCTCTGGGCCGGACCGCTCGCCGGCAACCTGCTGCGGCTCGCCGGTGCCGACGTGACGGACGTGGAGGCGCGCACGCGCCCCGACCCGGTCCGGACGAGCGCCCCCGACTTCCACCGCCTGCTGCACGAGGGATCGGCGCACCGCTGGGTGGAGTTCACCGCGCCGGGCGAGTTGGCCGCCGTCCTCGCCGACGCCGACGTCGTCATCGAGGCGAGCCGGAGGCGGGCGTTGCGCGCGCTCGGCGCCGACGCCGACTCGGTCCTGCAGGACGGACGGGCCCGGACGTGGCTGCGCATCACCGGTCACCGCGACCCGGCCCGCATCGCCTTCGGAGACGACGCCGCGGTCGCCGGCGGGCTGGTGGCGTGGGACGACGGACGTCCGGTCTTCGCCGGCGACGCGATCGCCGACCCGCTGACCGGACTGCTCGGCGCACTCGCCGTCCTGGGCACGTACTCCCCCGAACGGAGCGCGGTGATCGACATCGCCCTGGCCGACGTGGCCGCCTACTGCGCGGGTGACCCGCAGCCGGGCGACGACCGGCCGGAGGTCGGGGCACCGCCGCGGGTCGCGGCGCGACGCGCGCGATAACCGGTAGCCGGTAGCCGATCAGTCGACGTGTGGCTCGGCCCGGCGCGCGCCGACGCCGCCGTCCACGACGAGGCCGATGCCGGTCACGCACGCCGCCTCGTCGCTCGCGAGGAACAACACGGCGTTCGCGATGTCCGCCGGCGTGCACGCGTGGCCGATCGGGATCTGCTGCTCGTAGCGGTGCAGGCGCTCCTCGCTGCCGATGTAGCCCATGAACGCGGGCGTCTTCACCGCGCCGGGGACGACGGCGTTCACCCGGACGCCGGCCGGCCCGAACTCCAGGGCGGCGTAGCGGACGAGTTGCAGGATCGCCGCCTTGGTGCTGCCGTACGGCGCGATGCCCGGCAGCGCGCCGAGCGCCGACCCCGAGGACGTGCAGACGATCGAGCCACCGCCGGCCGCGGTCATGACCCGGGCGCCGGCGCGGATGCAGTAGAACATCGCCGCGAGGTTCAGCTGCATGTCGGCCTGCCAGCCCTCGTCCGTGATGTCGAGCATCGACCCCTGCGCCATCGCGAACCCGGCGTTGCTGTGCAGCACGTCCAGCCGCCCGTAGGCATCGAGGGCGTCGGCCACGAGGCCGTCGACGAACGCGGAGTCGGTGACGTCGCCGGGGTGCGCCACCGACCGGCCGCCCGCCTGCGCGACGAGCGCCGCCGTCTCCTCGGCCCGCTCGGCGATCTTGTCGTTGACCACCACTGCCGCGCCCTCGCGGGCCAGCGTGAGGACGGTCGCCCGCCCGATCCCGGAACCGCCGCCGGTCACCACCGCGACGCGTCCGGCCAATCGTCCACCTGCGCCGACTGCCGACATCCCGGTCTCCCCTCGCCGTCGTGAGCGCGGGCTATCGCGCTCCCCCGACCATATCGACAACCGAGGCGAATCCGATAGATTATCTAGCTAGACGCGGAGAATGGAGCAGCGATGGACGAGCAATGGAGCGCACCGTCCGGCCGGCGCCCGGGCCGCTCCTCCGCGCGGCGGCAGCCACCGCCGACCGGGCTGTCGACCGTCGACCGGCTGCTGGCCCTCGAGGAGATCCGCCAACTCGCCAACCGCTACGCACTGGCGGTCAACCTGCGCGATCTCGACGCGCTGGTCGAGCTGTTCGTGGACGACGTCAGCGTCGGCGAGGGACGCTCCGGGAGACCCGCCCTCGCCGAGTTGCTCCGCGTGCGGACCGGCGACGCCGAGGTCGACGTCCTCGAAGTCACGACCCAGGTCACGGATCTGATCGACGCCGACCACGCGACCGGCACCGTCTACAGCCGGTGCGAGATGGGCCGCCCGGGGCACTGGGCCCGGCAGTCCATCGCGTACGAGGACGTCTACGAACGCCGCGCCGGCACCTGGTACTTCGTCACCCGCTCGCACCTGCTCTTCTACGGCCTCGACGTTCCCGAACGGCCGCTCGACCAGCCCCCGGCCCGGTGGCCGCACAGCCCGGTCGGCCGCGGCACGATCCCGTACGACTGGCCCACGTGGCAGGCGAGTCGCGTCACTCAGCCCGACTGAGCCGGATCGAGGCCGGCCGCGGTCACGGTCGCCCGCAGGTTGTCGTACAGCTCCTGGACGCGGACGAGCGGCGGCCGCTCGTCGAACGGCGTGAACACCTCGATGCCGATCGGGCACCGCACGCCGCGGGCCAGCAGGTCGGCCAACAACCGCGCCGGTTGCAGCTCGCCCGCGCCGAGCAGCCGGCGCCGGCGGACGTCCTCGATCAGCGAGCCGGACGGTTCGGCGGCGGCGTCGGCGAGCTGGATCGAGAAGAACCGGTCGGCCGGCACCCGCGCCAGCTCGGCGGCCCCGGCCGCGCTGCGGTCGTGATGCCATACGTCGTGCACGACGCCGGCGTTCGGCCGGCCCGCGGCGGCGGCGATCGCCCAGGCGAGGCCGACGTCGCCGATCGTCGCCATCGCCGGGTACTCCAGCGCCACGGCGAGACCGCGCTCGGCCGCGGCGTCGCACAGGGCGGCGAACCGTTCGGCGGCGGCCTCGATCGCCGGCACCGCCCCGAAGTGGGCGGCCACGAGCGTCCGCGCCGCGAACGTCTCGGCCAGCTCGAGGTACCCGGCCAAGTCGTAGCCCGGCTCGAGCCAGCGGGGCAGGCCGTCCGGCAGCGGCGCCAACCAGTCGGCGACCGCCTCGACGTCGGTGACCGCCAGGCCGTTCTCGCGCACCAGGTGGGCCAGTTCGGCCGCACCGAGGCCGTCCCGCTTCACGGAGCGGCGCACGGCCGGCCCGGAGATGCTGATGGCCTCGAAGCCGGCGACGGCCGCGGCCGGGATCACCTCGCGCAGCGGCAGGTCGGCGACCGCGACGTTGCAGAGGGCGAGGGGAAGGCCGGCGGGCGTCAGCTGCTCGACCCGGTGAGCTCAGCGATGAGGACGCGGCGCAGGAGCTTGCCCGTCGCGCTGTAGGGCAGTTCGGCCCGCAGGACGATCTGGTCGGGCGTGCGCGAGCCGCGCAGCCGTTCGCGCACGAAGGACGAGACCTGCTCCGGGTCCAGCCGGGCGTCGTCGGCCACCAGCACGGCAACGAGACGCTGGCCCCACTCGTCGTCCGGCAGCCCGATCACGGCCGCGTCGCGGATGCCGGGGAAGGCGGCGAGCACCGCCTCGACCTCCTGCGGCGCGATGTTCTCCCCGCCGCGGATGATCGTGTCGTCGACGCGGCCGTTGAGGAAGACGTAGCCCTCGTCGTCGACGCGGGCGAGGTCGCGGGTCGGGAACCAGCCCTCGGCGTCGACGAGCGAACCGCGGCCCCGGTACTCGCCGGAGACCTGCGGGCCGCGGACCCAGAGCTCACCGAACTCGCCGGGCGCCACCTCGTGCCCCGTCTCGTCCCGGATCTGCGCGTCGATCCCGGGGACGAACCGGCCGATGGAGCCCAGCCGCGCGCGGACGGCCGGATCGTCCGAGGCCAGGGCCCGGCGGTGGTCGTCGGGTCCGAGGACGGCGATCGTCGAGCTCGTCTCGGTCAGCCCGTACGCGTTGACGAAGTCGACGTCGGGAAAGGCGCTCAGCGCGGCCTCGAGGACGGCGGCCGGCATGCGCGCGCCGCCGTAGGCGAGGGTGCGTAGCGAGGGTGTCTGCGCGGGCGCGCCGGCGAGGTGCTCGATGATGCGGGCGAGCATCGTCGGCACGACCATGGCGTTGGTGATCGCCTCGCTGCGGACGAGCTCGAGCCAGCCCTGCGGCGTGAAGTCGGGCAGGTAGACCATCCGCCGGCCGGCGTACACGTTCGTCAGCGCGGCGCCGACGCCGGCGACGTGGTACGGCGGGACGCTCACGAGGATCGCGTCGTCGTCACTCGCCGAGCCGAACTCGACCGTCTGGATCACGTAGGACACGAGGTTCTCGTGCCGCAGCAACGCCGCCTTCGGGGCGGCCGTCGTGCCGCTGGTGAACAGGATGACGGCGGGGTCGTCGTCCGCCACGGGCTCGCCCTCGGTCGGGTCCTGCTCCTGCGCCGAGGTCAACCACTCGTCCAGCAGCCGAACCTCGCGGCCGGGCAGCAGGTCGACGTGGTGCCGGTCGACGACGACGTACGGCGCGTCCAGCTGGTCGAGCAGCTCGGCGAGCTGGGCCGCCGGCAGCCGGTAGTTCAGCGGGCAGATCGGGACGCCGGCCCGCGCGGCGGCGAACATGAGCGTCGGCAGGCCGGGCCCGTTCACCCCGAGGAACGCGACGCTCCCGGCGCCGGCCGTCCGGATCAGGGCGGCCCCACCGGCGGCGATGCGGTCGAGGTCGGCGTAGCTCAGGCCGTCGGCGGCGCGACCGGTGGCCCGCCGTCCCTCGTACCCGGCGGCCGCCATCTCGAGCATCAACTCGATCCCCACGAGCACCTCCGTCGGCGTCCAGCGACCTAGCTATATTATTGCACTATAACCTCGTCGATCGGAGCAGGGAACGTGCGGATTCTCTCGGTCGGGGCCGCCCAAGCGCGATCGGCACCGGAGGCATGACGATGCGGGCCGCGTGGTGCGACCGCCTCGGGGATGCCTCGGTCGTCGAGGTGCGCGACGTGCCTGAGCCCACCGCCGGGCCGGGACAGGCGCTGGTGCGCGTGCGCGCCGCCTCCGTCAACTTCCCGGACGTCCTCATGATCGCCGGCCGCTACCAGGTTCGCGTGGCCCCGCCCTTCGTGCCGGGCACCGAACTCGCCGGGGAGGTCGTCTCGGCGCCCGATGGTTCAGTGCCGGTCGGCACCCGGGTCACCGCGACCGTCGGCTGCGGGGCCTTCGCCGAGTTCGCCGCCGTGGACGTCGGTGACCTGCGCCCGCTGCCGGACGGGCTCGACTTCGTGGCCGGCGCCGCGTTCCGCGTCATCTACTCCACCGCGTACCACTCCCTGGTCACCGTCGGCGAAGCGCGGTCGGGGCAGGTCGTCGCGGTCCTCGGCGCGGCCGGCGGAGTCGGCCTGGCGACGGTCGACGTCGCGCACCGGCTGGGGCTGCGGGTCATTGCCGCTGCGTCGTCGGCGGCCCGGCTCGACGCGTGCCGCGCGCACGGGGCCGACGAGACGGTCGACTACTCGGTTCAACCGTTGAAGGACCGGCTCAAGGCCCTCGCGCCGGGCGGCGTGGACGTCGTCGTCGACCCGGTCGGCGGTGAACTGGCCGAGCAGGCGTTGCGCGCGACCGGGTGGGGTGGCCGGTTCGTCACGGTCGGCTACGCCTCGGGGACCATCCCGCGCATCCCGCTGAACCTCGTGCTGCTCAAGGGCGTCCAGATCAGGGGGTTCGAGATGCGTGGCCTCGGCGCGCACCGGCCCGAAGCGCTCAGCGCCTGCGAAGAGACACTCACCCGTCTGGTCGCCGACGGCCTGCGGCCGCACGTCGATGCGACCTACGGCCTGGACGACGTGCGCGCGGCGTTGTCGCACGTCGCCGATCGGCGGGTCATCGGGAAGGTCGTCGTCGACGTTGGCTGACCGACAATCGTTGCTGGAGCGCTATTCTTAAGGTGTACGGATCGCGGGCGCGGGAGGGTCGATGACGGCGAGGTCGCTGACCGAGGCCGCCATCGTCAACGCGGCGCTCGAGATCGTCCGCCGCACCGGCGTCGAGTCGCTCTCGATGCGCGGCCTC
>Ga0207667_10009649_pt1 | contig 11356 bp, 3 predicted proteins | sample KBSCornC52_FD_184301 | JGI IMG/M metagenome (GOLD analysis project Ga0207667, IMG submission 184301) | Corn rhizosphere microbial communities from Kellogg Biological Station, Michigan, USA - KBS Corn C5-2 (SPAdes) (version 2) | ecosystem: Host-associated > Plants > Roots > Rhizosphere > Soil ...
AGCGCTCAAGGCTTTGACAGTCTTTACCAAGGAAACAAGTTTTATCATGCTGGCACTGCGATGGACTTTGAGAATGGCGGTGGTTACAACCGAATACTAAGTAACTACTTTGAAGGTAACAGTGGCAATGATATGCATATCCTTACGGATGACCACGATGTAATCAGCAACAACGCGTCATATCAATCTACGAATGGATATTTCCTAGAAGACACCAGCTACACCATCTTTACAAACAATACCAGCACCAATGATGGTGGAAAAGCGATAGATTTAGAAGGTGGCAGCAATGACTCAATCAGCAATAACGTAGTTACGGGTAGCAGCTCAACAGCGATAACTGTAGGTGGTAGTGGCAATGATCTGGTTAGCAATAACACGGTCACCAATAGCGGCTCGACAGCGATAGCTGTATATGTTGGCAGTAGCGTGGTCAGTAACAACTTACTTACAAATAATGGTGGTGCAGGTGCTGCCAGCACAATTGAGGTCGCGAGTGGGTCAAGTAGCACTATTGCAGACAACACAATTACTGATACTGCTGGTACGGGTTACGCCATAAAGGTTGATGCCGGTGTTAGTGGTACCACACTGCGAGGTAATACCTACAGTGGTACTGGCGCAACTAATATTAATGATGCTGGAACGAATACCCTCTTCACCGGTCAGTTTACCAGCACTGGCAGTACGTATAGTATCCAAGCGGCAAGCGCGGTAGCAATTAATGCAACAGGTAACTCTAATTTTACAACTAGCACGGGCACGCTGACCTTACAGGGTTCTGGCGCAGTGACGGTAGGTACGGCCAATGGTACAACCACCTCTGCTATCACTATCCAGACGGGCAACGCTTCGAGCGGTGCTTCCGGCAACATTACTATTGATACCGGCACCTCTTCTAGCGGTACGCCAACAGTGAATATTGGTAGCACTAATGCCAGGGCAGTACAAATCGGTAACACTACCAATGCGACCAGTATTTCTATCGATGCTGCAAGCAGTAGTACCGTTGCGATCGCCAACTCAGCAAATACACACACAGTCAGTATTGCTACAGGTGCAGCGGTGCAGGGTGTGACCATTGGTTCCACCAACAGCACAAGCACATTGACCCTACAAGGCGGTAACGGCGCAAGTGCGGTTAGTGTTATCACGGGTGCCGGCGGAGGCATTAGCATCCAGACAGGGAATAATGGTAGTGGTACTGCCGGAGCAGTCACGATTGACGCCGGTACTTCAACTAGTGGTACCAGCAATGTCAACATCGGTACCACCAATGCCGGTGCCATTAATCTTGGCAACACTACGACGAATATTCTGACAACTATTAACGGCCAAGTTCTCATAAAGCCAACGACTGGTCACGATAGTACGACTGCCTTCCGGATTCAAAATGCTGGCGGCGGTGCACTCATGACCGCTGATACTACAACCAACAAGATAACCTTTACCGGTGGTACTGACAGTGCAAGCAAAGGCAGCCAATTAATCACTTCGCAAGACTTCACAAATGCCACCTACTGGACTAACTGTAATGGTGGAGCTGGTGGTTGGAGTGGTACAGCTACGAATACTACGCACAATTCCGGCAATACTGTTGCCTGTGTGGCCACGAGTAGCAACATAACAGTTACAGCGGGCACGACGTACTTGGTTGAATTCCAGATAACCGGTAATACTAGTCTTGCTAATACCATTACACCGAAAATTGGAGGCGTTAATGGAAAAGCAGTTAGCAGCATTGGCACCGACACAGAGGACGTAATTATCAAAGCTTCTACAACTGGTGCTTTGACCTTTACGCCATTTTCAGGCTTCAACGGCACGATATCCAATGTAAGCGTCTGGCCTATCACACTGAACAACAATCCAGCAATTCAAATTAATAACAGTAGTAACACACCAATTCTTGATATTCGGTCTACTATTGACAACAGTGATTTATACATAGGCCGCAATGCAGGCCAAACCGACACGGGCTGGGGTGGGTACAACACGGGTATTGGTGGTGGTGCTCTGCAAAATATTGCGTTGGGTGGTGCAAATACTGCTGTCGGTTACAACAGCCTCTCGAGCAATGCAAATGGAAATAATAACGTGGCGTTTGGTGACAGTACACTTTCAAATAATATTGCTAGCCAGAATACTGCCGTTGGTTCGGGAGCATTAACGGCCAATACCAGCGCAGGGGATAACACAGCTGTCGGATATAGGTCTCTCAATAATAACACTGTGGGCACGGCGAACACCGCCCTTGGAAGTGGTACGCTAACTACAAACATAAATGGTAGTAGCAACCTGGCTATTGGCTACCAGGCGCTGCAAAATGCCACTACAAGTAATAATGTGGCACTCGGTTACAACGCGTTGAACAGTACTACGTCAGGCTCAAATAACACCGCCATTGGTTATCAGTCGGGCTATAAAGACCCGAATGTGGCCACCTTTACGCAAGGTGGTAGTCTCCAGAATGCCACCACCATTGGTTATGGTGCCATTGCCCAGGCCAGCAATACGCTCATTTTGGGCGGAGTGGGTAGCACCAGCTCCAACCTGACGCCAAACGTAGGTATTGGTACTACCAGCCCAACCAACCTATTTAGCATCTCACCAAATATTTACGATACAGGCACCATTTGTCAGGGCGCTAACAGCTCATGTAACTCAAGCGGTACTGCAATCTTTGGTACGGGCACAACCTTTACCTCCAGCATGGTTGGCATGGAACTGGTATGGGCAGACGGTACTAAGGATACGATTACCGGCTACGTAAGTGCGACGCAGCTTACCATCGGCACTAGCCGTACCAAAGCTTCAAGCGCTTACCGCATCCACAACCCAGCCTTCTACGTCACCAGCACCGGTTCGGTGGAATCACGCACCAGTACGAATAGCACTACGGCACTCCAGGTTCAGAATGCCAGTGGCAGCAGTGTATTTAGCATTGATACTACCAATGCACAAATTCTTACCAACACCATTGATACGCTCAGTGGTACCACGCTGAACATTGGTGGCAGTGTGGCGAGTGCAGTTGCTATCGGTTCAACATCTAACACCACCACAGTTAAGGGTAACTTGACTGCAGGTAATGCGGCCGGTACGGGAACATTTACCAACAACGGTGCCACGGTTAACACCGCTACTACTGTGAGTGTGAGTGCTAGCGGTGCAATTGGTACTGCCGCCGCCACCGTCGACGCTTACACGTATATATCCGTGACTGCTACTAACCCAAGCCTGGCACTAACAATGCCAACGCCAACCGCGAGCACCACTTATGGGCGTATCGTCTACGTCAGTAACATTGGTATTAACAACTTTACGCTCAACAACCGGCAACTGAACACCACGGGCAGCGTCACGCTCATTTGGGTGAACCAAAATGGTGGTGCCAGCTGGCACTTTGCCGGTGGTAGCGCCATCGACAACCAGAACAACGCTGCGCAAACCGCCAACTTCATCATTACTGGTACTGGTCGGGCTGACACTGGTCTGCAGGCGCCAAGTCTGGAGCGAGCCAGTAGCGGTACCCTTAGTCTGGGTACGACGAGCAACACAACTGCCATTACGCTTGGCAGCACCAACCTCACTGGTAACCTCAACATTGATTCAGGGGCCAGCAGCACCATCTCAATTGGTAGCTCAGCCAGTGCGCGCACCATTACTATTGGTAATGTCGCAGCCGTTCAAGCTATTACTGTTGGCTCCACGAACAGCACAAGCACCTCGATACTTCAGGGTGGTACAGGTGTAACTGCAGTGAGTGTAACTACCGGTGCTGGTGGTGGCATTAGTATTCAGTCGGGCAATAACGGAGCGGGTACAGCCGGAACGGTGACCATTGATACGGGTACCAGCAACTCCGGCACTAGCCAAATTAACATCGGTACCACTAACGCTGGTGCAATTGCAATCGGTACAACAAGCAATACCACGACGGTTAAGGGAAACTTGACTGCGGGTAATGCGGCCGGGACCGGTACCTTTACGAATAATGGTTCCACGGTAAACAGTACGCTAGCTATTAGTAACAGTAGCGGTGTATTCGGTACCGGTACTGCAGCAGGTACAGTCGACATTTACACGTCATTCTCGATAAGTGCCGGCACCACTGGCTTGACCTACAACCCGCCAACTCCAACTGCTAGCACAACCTATGGTCGAGTAATATACGTCGCTAACATCGGCTCAAACACCTTTACGCTTGGTGCGTATCCATTGAAGCCAGGCGCCACCGCCACTTTAATCTGGGCCAACACCAGCGGTGGTGCCAGCTGGCAATATGCCGGTGCCGACGGTGCTTCAATCTTGAACCAAACGTCCCAGCAAACCAGCGCCAACTTTAACATTGATGGCACCGGTATTGCTGCTACCCTCAAAGCCAGCACCTTTGACACCAACAGTAACGTGACACTCAGCATCGGTAATGGTAATGCTTCAGCAATCAATATTGGCAACACTTCGAGCAACATTGCCACTACCATAAGTGGTACTACCTTACTCAAAACGGCTGCTGCTAACTCAACCACCGCCTTCCAAGTTCAGAACTCGATTGGTGGTAGCGCATTTACTGTCGACACGACCTCACTCAACACTAATATTGACAGTGGTAACGGTAGCTTTGAAGGTACCGTCGGTAGCGGTTGGGCCCTCAAGGCCGGTAGCGGTACAGTAGCTCGTGATACGACCCAAGCATATAGCGGTACAGCTTCGCTCAAGACAGCACTGACTAGCACGGCCATTGGCGACGGGCTTAAATATACCTTTGCATCCAGTCAGAGTGCCAGCACCTACACTTTGCAGTTCTGGATTCTACAAACCGCCGGTACCGCCTTCGGTAGTAACCTGCAAGTTGGCTACAACAACGGTTCAGACAACAACTGTACGCTCAGCCCAACGCTAACCGCTCAAGCAGTCTCAACCACCGGCTGGGTACGCTACACCTGTACTGTTACTACCACCGGTACCACCACCTTCATTTACTGGAAAGAAGCCGATGCACCGGCTTCGGCTCGCACCTTCTTCCTGGACGGCGTCCAATGGGAGCAGGCCAGCACCGCCAAGGCTTTCAAGAACTCTGGAATTCAGATCAATGGTGTGATTGGTTCACCAGTCGCCTTGCAGAACACCAGCGACTCCACTACTGCCTTTACCATCCAGAACAGCAGTAATACTACATTGCTGGCAGCCGATACACTGAACAGTGTCATCAAGATCGGCGCTACAGGTGCAGCCCAGCAGAGCAGTAACAGCTTAATTGCCATGAACACCGAGGTCCAGGGTGCCATTTACATCGGTAACAGCACCGGCAATATTAGTACAGCCAGCGCGGGTAGCCCACTCCGTTACAACGGTACCGCCCGCAACACCCGGACGATTACGCTGACACCTGAATATCCAGGTGCCGTGATGACCGGTGACGGTACGACCAACATCGGTACTATGACCTCCGACTTCTGTGCCGACAAGACGACGTCGCCGACCTTCATTTACAACGTGGCCAGCAACAACTGTAACAGCGGCGATATCCACAATTACTATTCGTGGACTGCTCAGGCTACCAACGACTACGACATCTTGGTCCGCTACCAGGTACCAGACGACTTCTCGGCCTTTAGCGACTCATCCGGTAACGCTGCAGACACCTCACACCGTTCAATCAAGATGTACGGTTGGCGTACTGCCAGCACCGACCACGTCTACCTAAGCCTGTACAACTCGTCCGGCGTGCTTTGTGGCACCGGCACCACCGACACATCTACCAGTAACTTAGCCTGGACCCAGACCAATTACGCCAGCGGCTCCGACAATGAGAACAGCTGTAGTATCACGGCAGGTAACACCATTACCTTCGATATCCACATGGTAGTCGGCACCAACAACGACTATGCACGCGCTGGAGAAATATCATTTAATTACCTGAGCGCGTTCTAGGAGACATGAACATGAATACTATACAAACCCAACGGCCAAACCGAGCACCACCATAAGGTAGTGATCGGTTTGGCGCCGCCGTCGCATAAAGCTATGGCGGACAAGAAAACCAAAACAAAAAACTTAGCGAGAAAGTAAAAAGGATTAGGAAAAGGTAACATGAAAAAAGAACGTAAAAAACAAGAAGACCGGCTGCTGAAGCAGCTCAGTCTTCGCGACCGTCAGCGCCAAGTGCGTCTGCGGCAACAGATCGTCGAAGAAGGCCTCTTTTTGGTCGTCTAGTTAGTTCTGCAATTTTTTAGAGCTTTTTGTAAGAACTAATAAAAAATAAAGACAAAAATATCTAAAACACGAGTGACTAATCCCGCTCGTGTTTTTTATACCCATATTGCATTGGCCACTTTTGTCATCCCGGCGCGAGCCGGGATCCAGTTAATAGGGTAAGGCTTTATCTCAGGGAAGAACCACCGTCCCAGTTGCTGGCTCACACCCATCACCCCTTCTTTTGGCTTGATCCAAAAGAAGCAAAAGATCAAGGCACGAACCGTTCCCCTTGGTGAGCTGTTGTCAAAGGCTACAATACGCAAAAGAACTCACCATTTCCTTTATTAATTCCAGCGGAAGAGAAATGGCTCAAACAGACTTTTGCTTTCCATTGTAGCTTTGACTAACACCTCAGCCAGGGCTCATTAACAGTGCCATTCCACAAGGCAGCGGCTCCATAGCTGCCCATGATTAATCCTGCTCCACTCCATTTTGCAGGATGACAGGCGGAGGGGAGAGGTAAGCGGATTGTAGGAAACAGGCAAACGGTTGTAAATTCTTATGCTAAAAGTGGTAAAATAGTAAGCAGTAATAGAGGGCTGAGACAAGGCTCAGGAAAAAGGAAACAGCAAAAACAATGGACAAACTACGGCACCTCCGGTGGTGGCCTCGTTCGCGTATCAAGCAATTTGTATACGCCCTGTTGTCGTTTACCGTCATTTGGACCCAGCTGTTCGTCCTGCAACCCGTAGAAGCCGGGGTGGGCATCAGGGGTTCCGCTACCACAAATACCGGCACGGCCACTGCTTCCATTACGGTAAACAAACCAACCGGTGTAATCGCCGATGATGTCATGATAGCCAGCATTGTCACCAGTGGTAACGTAACACCAGCGCTGACGGGCTGGACCCAGATAGATCAACTGCACAGTGGTTTCGGTAACTACAATCTAACGACATTGTATAAGCGTGCCGGCACGAGCGAGGGCGCTAGTTACGCCTTTGCCTGGACCGGTAACCAGACTGTTACCGGTGCTATTACGGCCTTCAAAGGCATTACCAGCACCTCAAACCCCATTGACAACTCTGGTGCTGCCCACTCAATCAACCAAGGCACTACGTCGGCCATCGATTCACCAGCCGTGACTACCAACACTGCCAACGCCATGATCTTTGCCACCTATGTACTAGGCAACGCCAGCAGCGGTATTAACACCATGTCCCCAAACCCGGCAAACGCAAATATTACAAGTATTGCTGAGCAGTACGATGTAACCAATGGCTCAACCTTTGAAACCTCAGGTGACACCGCCACTGACACCGGTACTGGGAGTACAAACGCCTTGCGTGCCAATCCGTCGACTCTTACCAACTGGATGGCCAGCACCATTGCCTTAACTCCGGCCAACCCATCGACCCTCAACCAAGCCGATTACCGCTGGGCGGTCAATGCTGATAATACTAACCCTACCTTTATTCAGGATAATTTAAGCGCTAACGACGACCACCTCAACGGCACCGTCGATGACTCCATTAACAGTTACTTCTACGCAGTCGGCGATAACAACAGCAACTGGGTAATAGAAAAGCGTCGCACGGCGGATGGTGCACTCTGTACATCCACCAATTGTGGCACAACGTTCGGTACTGCCGGAAGAGTCACCGAGGATATTGCTAGCAGCACCTCTGAAAAAGCCTATGCTGTAGCGCTCGACCCCAACGGTGGCTACATTTACGTGGCCGGTATGGATAGCATTACTGGGGCGGGTGAATGGCGAATAGAGAAACGTAATACCTCTGATGGCTCACTGGTATCGGGCTGGGGCACTAACGGTATTGTTGAAAGTAACACCTCCAGCTCACTTGATGAACCAACCAGTGTACTCTATGACAATGTGAATGGCTATCTATACGTAGGTGGCTACGATGGTACCGGTAACAACCAGTGGAGCCTTCAGAAATACCGGGGCGACAACGGCAATATCTGTACCGCCGCCAATTGTGGAACACAGTTTGGTACCAACGGTATCTACAGCTACAACGCCAGTAACAGCGACGACCGTATATCATATCTTGAAATTGACCCTACCAACACCTATCTCTATGTATCTGGCTATAGTACCGCTAACAACGGGCGTACCCAATGGACCGTCCAAAAAATGCTGGCCAGTAGCGCAGCACTTTGTAGCGGTGCTACCTGTGGTGGTGTCACCTTTGGCACAGCTGGCACGTACAACAGTGACCCGACCAACAAGGACGATAAAGTGCTCACCATGCAGGTGGATGATGCCGCTGGGGCAATTTACCTCGGTGGTTCCGAGCAGTCTGGCACTAGCGCCAGCAACTGGCGCATCGAAAAAATTACGCTCGATACCGGCACACTGGTCACTGCCTTCGGTGGCAGTGGTTGTGCCAGTAACGTCGCTGGGGCATTGTGTACTAGCTTCTCTAGTGGGTTCGACAAAGTCTATGATATGCAAATCGATGGCGCGGGCGGTTACCTCTATGTGCTGGGAGTTGTTGATGAATCAGGCACCAACACCAGCTGGCGTTTACAAAAACGCAATCGTAGCGACGGCTCACTCGTTAGCGCTTGGGCCACTAGTGGTACCGCCACCATTGACCCCAGTACCAACGCCGACCCACCAAGTCGCATCGTCCTCGATGTTGACCGCAGTCTGCTCTGGGTCACGGGCGGTGATCGGTCACTCGGTACAACCAACATGCAGTGGTACTACGTGCCACTCAACATCGACACCGGCACCTACTGGATGGCAGCGGTCGACACAGTAGCCGTCTCCAGTACTCAAGTATCCTTCCGCCTTAGGTTATTACTAGGAGTAAGCGGCGATCAAATGGTCAATGGCGCGCAAAACCTTAAACTGCAATATTCGCCAAAGGTGGGTACCTGCGATACCAGCTTTGTTGGTGAAAGCTACCAGGATGTGCCAACCAGCGGCAACAACGAAATCCTTTACCACTCCAATCCCACAGTCACTGATGGCACTAATGCGGTAGCGCTCAGTGGCGACCCAACCGACGGCACAAATCCGACCGTCATGGAATCCATTGAAGAAGCCAACAACTTTACCAACTCGGCCAATGACATCCCACGCTCATCAGATGGCGAATGGGATTTCGTGCTAAACGACAACCTGGCTTTCGGCCCATACTGTTTTCGTGTGCTCGATAGCAGTGGCAGCCAGATCGCCACCTACACCCAAGTACCAGAGATTACCTTCTGCAAAAACGACCCCAAGACCGACAACCTCCTGCGCCACGGCACCTACTTCTGTGGAGGCACCAAAAAAGGCTTCTTCTGGGCTAATTAGATTTGGCTTCTTTGCTAAACGTGTTACTGAGCTTTTGGGTAGCACGCAATAACGCATCAATCTGGATTGTATTATTCCAATAATAGGGACGAGCATTCATAATCTCGTTCTGCGCCGATTGCAGTTTCTTCGTAAACGCTGCTTCCAACGGCTGATTTGAGGTGTCTTTATCGAGGTATGGCTTCAGATCAGCGGCAGCCTTCGAAGCTTGTTGCAAAACGGTCACGATTTCACTTTGCGCTGGGTCCTGGACACTAGGATAATTCAGCGCTTTAATGGCATCGGCGGTAGCATCAATAGCCTGGATGGCCGCAGCCAGGTTACCCGAATCGCCTGCTGATGTCGAGGCATTTAACAGGAGTACATCACGCGCTGCCGCATACACCGCCTTGGAATAATCCGCTACCGGTATCAGATCGTTGCACAACTGTTGCGCTTGTTTGACACTAGCTTTTACCGCTTTTGAATCATTCGGCTGCACGTTACTGGTGTTACGCACCCCATAACAGTCATAGTCCAGGCGCGTCATCTGACCACTATAGGCGTCCAGCTGCTCGGCTGACAGTCTCCCAGTGGTACCATTTAGCCCAAACTTAACCTTCTGTACCGTCTCTGTTAAATCACTCATGAGCCCGCCATACAGCTGGGCGGTTTTGTTAGCCTTATTGGCCTGAGCATGGGAAAGGAATACCAAGAAGGCACCAGCAACTATAATGGCAGCCAGAAAACTCAGCGTAACGGACGCAGGCAGGTGTATCCGGCGGTTTTTAACCATAAGCTGAATATCGGCTCGTTTGTAGACTTTTTGCGCTACAGGGCGCCACTGTGGGGCTTTGAGGCGAAACTTGGCGTGGCTACGGGGTTTTTGCGGCTCAACCGGTGTGTCTATTGATGCATCAACCGGGGTAGTTGAGGGAGGGACAAGCTGGGAGGAGCGCTCCCCAAGGTCTTCGAACACCGAACGACGGTTAGATACGAAGGACGCATCACGTTTAAGCTTGCCATCTACCTCTTTCGCAGCTTCATCCTGCTTAAACCGCCCTAGATCAATACCCATAATCATAACCATTATAACAGCCAAACGCCTCTGGAGCGCCTCTGAACGCATTCGTAGCAATTATCGCTACGCTTTCACCAGATTGTGGTTTACAAACGGTTACATGCGATTCTAGAATGAATTTAGATCTACCCGCCTTCGCATAAAGCTACGGCGGGCAAGCAAAAATAAAAATAGATCTAAAAGCTCGAACGACCCCTGCAAGCGCCTTCCAAAAGTGCTCAAGGAATCGTTACAAAACAGGTGAGTGGCACGGAATGGAGGCGCTAGGGAAGTAGCGTCTTTTTCGATTCCAGCCAAATCCCACATAAAACAAAAATAAAAATATAAGGAGCTCGCGGCCATGAAACGCGAAAAGAAAAAACAAGACGACAGATTATTAAAACGATTGTCGCGATCTGAAAGAAAGCAACAGGAACTCCTGAGGCAATATATTCAGAACGATCCATTCTTCAAGTTAGTGTAGAGGCCAGTTCCGGCGGCCCACGACGCGAGCGAACGTCAATGGTTACGGGCAATAAGCCTCACAATTACAAGTGTTTTGTTTACCTGAGCGACCTGTCCTTCGAAGCTTTGCGAAGTAGGAAGTCGAAGGGTTGGCAGTAAAGGGATGATCCATAACCTCTGTTACGGGTCATGAGAGTAGGTGAGTGGTAAACCAGGTATAACGCTGATAAGCGGAGCTTTTGCTTGCCTACAGGCGGCCATGTTGGGCGCCTATTTGGCGTGTCGTACAATTCGGAAATAGGAAGTCGTAGATTGTAGAT
>Ga0207667_10009650_pt1 | contig 11355 bp, 9 predicted proteins | sample KBSCornC52_FD_184301 | JGI IMG/M metagenome (GOLD analysis project Ga0207667, IMG submission 184301) | Corn rhizosphere microbial communities from Kellogg Biological Station, Michigan, USA - KBS Corn C5-2 (SPAdes) (version 2) | ecosystem: Host-associated > Plants > Roots > Rhizosphere > Soil ...
GCGATCAAGCGCGTGATCGCGTGGCAGATCGGGCAGGAGATGAAGGCGCAGCACATCACGAAAACCGCGATGGCCGCGCGGATGAAAACCAGCCGTGCCGCGCTCAACCGGCTGCTCGACGAAACCGACACGAGCCTCACGCTGGCGACGCTCGCGAGCGCGGCCGCCGCACTCGGCAAACGGCTCAGTTTCGAGCTGGTGCCGGCCTGACGGGCATGAAGAATGATGTGCGGCGGGGGGCGGTGAACGCCTGCGCGATGTGCCTGCGTATCCTTAGCGGTCGAAGGTTCGGCGGCGCGCGGCCACGAATTCCTCCACCGAGTATCGCTTAAGCCTCGTCGCAAACCGCTCGTTCAAACTGGGACGATTGCTGGTGAAACCTTAACTCTCGTTTTGGTCGCGGATTTCCAGGGCAGACCATCTCAGGTCACGACATCCACGATGACGCGCGCAAATGCACGTGCGTCGCAGGATCAAGCAATCGGCTTCACAAGTGATGTGAGCGCGCTTGTCGCGCACGCATGGCTTGTTTCCGCACGGAACGACCATCGTCGACGAAGCGCGACTCGAACCCATCGATGACCGGACTGACCGACTCGTGATGATGATCGTTGCCGGGAAGGCGGCGAGCTTGATTCATTTTTATTCCGATTTTCGAGGCTTTTCTAGCGATATTCAGGACGATTTTTCGAATTCGTCCGATTTCCATTGAGCCATCTTCTTTTTACACTCCGACAGCACTGTGAATAACACTTAGTTAGGCAAACGTTTGCGCGGAACGTCAGCTGCAGCGGATGTACGAATAGAGGAAAACAATGAGCAGCTGCAGTAGGCACGGTCGAACAGCAGGACCCATCGCTTGGAGGTTCAATCGAAAGGTGGCGCTTCGTCGGCATGTCGTGAAGGCGATTTCCTGCCTTTTCGTTATTGGATCAACGACGACAAACTATGCTTCCAGTCTCGAGAATCTGGCAAGCGAGGCGCTCGCTGCCGATGCCGCATTCAGGAGCGCAGAGGCCGCTTGGCGCGCGGGTATTGAAAAGGCCCCGCAAGGGCGGGCCGGGCTACTACCGCAAGTTGGCATACAGCAGGTGATTTATCGCAACGGAGTAAGGATTCCTGGGCAGACCATACCCGGCTATTCGACCAATGGTTTCACCCTGACGCTGAACCAACCGCTCTTCAATTGGGCTGCGTGGGAAAACTGGCAGCAGGGCCAGCTTCTTGCGATGGATGCCGATCTTGCGCTGGCGCAAGCGAAGCAGGACTTGCTACTCCGTGTTTCTCAGGCATATCTATCCGCATTGAACGCACAGGATGACCTCGCGCTCGCCATCGGCCACCGCAAGGCCGTCGCGGAACAACTGGCACTCGCGAAGCGCCGTTTTGCATTGGGCGATGCGACCATTGTTGATACGAACGAGGCGTTGGCCGGCTTCGACGCCGCAGGGGCCGATGAAGTTGTGGCGCAAACGCAGCTCGATACAGGCTACGCCGCGCTCCGGAAGATCGTCGGCCGTCCTGTCGGCAGAGTGAACAGCTGGCGCGATGATGCACGGCTACCGTCCGTGGAGCCTGCAGACCTGGAACAGTGGATGAACACGGCCGCTACCGCAGATTACGGTGTGCGTAGAAAGATGATCGCAATCCAGCTTGCCGGCCGCGAGCGCAGCAAGGCACGCGCCGGCGACGCCCCCACTGTCGCCCTGGTCAGCAACATCAGCAATGGAAATGCGGCGTTTATCAACGGTCAGACGAACTTCTACACCGGCGCGAGTCGGGGCAGCTCTGGCTATGTCGGCATCCAGATATCGTTGCCGCTGACCGATGGCCTGATGACCCGCAGCAAGATTCGCGAAGCGCTCGCGCTGGAAGATAAGGCTCGCGAAGATTTGGACGATGCACAGCGCAGTGCCCGACTCACGGCCCACGACGCTTACTTGGGCGTCACGCGAGGATTGGCACAGACTGATGCGCTTGCTAGCGCGGTGCGGTCTGCCAAGGTCGCGTTGCGGTCGAATCAAACCGGCTACCGAGTCGGCGTTCGAGTGAACGCAGATGTACTCGACGCAGGAGACAAACTCTACCGGGCACAGCGCGATCTGGCGCGCGCTCGTACGGAAACGCTTGCACAAGCGCTGAAGCTGAAAGCGAGTACCGCCGATCTGGGCGAGGCCGACCTCGCTGCCCTCGACACGATGCTGGTTGAGAACATTTCCGCCCACATACCGACCTCCGGCGCAGCGGGAGGGCACTAATGCATCAACTCATCAGGCGGCATCTGCTTATCGCAGCCGCGTTCGGTATCGCGTCAAATCTGCTTCTGCTTATGCCAACCATCTATCTGCTCCAGGTTTATGACCGCGTGCTGCCAAGCCAGAGCATTCAGACCCTGCTGATGCTCATGGCCTTCATGGCGATTGCAATCGGGATGAATCTGGGCGTCGATATAGCCCGCAGCCGAATTTTGTCCGACTTGGGCGTGCAGATCGGTAACCGGGTCGAGCGACTCGCCCTGCAGGCACAAATCTCTGCTCACGCCCATCGAGCACCTTCACGAGCGATCGCGAGTCAGGGCGATATCAATACGCTTCGGGCGTTCCTTGCGGGTTCCGGCGTGATAGCGTTTTTCGACGCCCCGTGGTTGGTGGTCTACGTGGTCGTCATCGGCCTCTTTCATTGGGCCCTGGCGCTGATCGCGGTGATCAGCGCATTGCTGTTGATTGGCGTTGCGCTGGTCAACGATCGCGTCACACGGAAGGGCATCGAGTCGTACCTTGCGCGGCAGCGAGAGGGGGATTCGTGCTACCAACAGATCATCCGCAATGCCGAAGTCATGACCGTGCTGGGCATGGTGGATAACCTGGTGAGCGCTTGGGATGCGCGCAAACGCGACTACATCGCCGCGCAGCGCAATGTGTCGGACCGCAGTGCGTTTTATCGCGATGTGACCAAGGGGCTGCGGCAGGCGATCCAGGTGATCATGATGGCCGCCGGCGCATGGCTCGTGATATCTGGCCATGCGACGCCGGGCGTGATGCTCGCCACGACAATCTTGCTCGGTAAGGCGCTGGCTCCCATTGAACAATTGATCGGTAACTGGAAGCAGGCAGGCGAGTTGCGCGAGGCATGGCCTCGTCTGGACGCACTGCTCGCCGCTCAGAGCGAGGCCGAACCGATCGCCCTGCCACCGCCGACCGGTGAAATCCGTGTCGAACAGATTGCCTTCAGCGTGCCATCGCGAACGCCGGGGCTGGGGCGCCTACTGCTGCGTGGCATCAATTTCACGCTGGCCGCGGGCCAGACGTTGGTGATCACCGGGCCCAGCGCATCGGGCAAGTCAACTTTGCTGCGGGTCATTGCCGGGCTCTGGCGTCCGCAGGCAGGCACGGTGCGGCTCGACGGTGCCGATGTGGCGCAGTGGCCCAGACAATCTCTTGGTCGGTATCTCGGGTATGTGCCGCAGGATGTCGAACTGTTCGCGGGCACCGTTGCAGAAAACATTGCACGTACCGCGAAGCCCCTTCCGCTGGATTCGGTCGCGATCGTGCAGGCAGCGCAGCGCGCGGGGGTTCACGAGATGATCTTGAATTTACCTGATGGTTACGAGACGCTGATCGGGGATGCCGGTGAGTTGTTGTCCGGCGGACAGCGTCAGCGGATCGCCCTCGCACGCGCATTGTACGGGGAGCCCGCCGTGCTGCTGCTGGATGAACCTAACGCCAGTCTCGACACGCTGGGCGAAGCGGTGCTCGACCGCATACTGCGCCAACTGAAAGCCGATGGTGTGACCATCATCGCGGTTACCCACCGGCCGTCGCTGCTCGCACTGGCTGACCGAATATTGCGGCTGAGGGATGGTCAAATGGAACAGCTTGAAATGCCGCCCGAACCGCAGCAGGCCGACTGCGGCCAGCACTCAGGGACCGGACAGACCGACGATACAAGCGGAATGCCACTCGGTATAGATCTGGCTGCGCTGCAGGCGGGACGGTCCTCACTTCAGGCGGCCAAAGTGCCGACGGTCGAACCGGCCATGGAAGGAAACCGATGAGAACGTTCATGTCGTTGCATCGCATGAGCGAAGCCGTGAAACGCTTGTGGCCTGATTCCGTGACCCCTGGCACCAACACATTGCCGCTGCCGCGCCGGTTGATCGGCGTTAGTGTCGCAGGTGTTGCCGTGGGGCTGGGTTTGATGTGGGGTTGGGCTGCGCTCGCGCCTCTTTCCGGTGCTGTCGTCGCTGAAGGCGCGGTGCGCACCGAAGGCGAACGCAAGACAGTGCAGCATCTCGAGGGCGGGATCGTGAAGGAAATCCTGATCCGAGATGGTGATCGGGTGAAAGCAGGCCAGGTGTTGATTGTGCTGGACAACGTGGGTCCGGCGGCGGAACTGTCCGCATTGCAGGCGCAGTCTGACTCAGAACAGGCAAGGATCGCGCGACTTTCCGCCGAGCGCGAGCTGAAGGAAACACTGTCGTTTCCGGCAACGCTTGAAAGTCGGCGCAACGATCCGCGCGTTGCCGAATTGCTGGCGCGCGAGTCCTCGCTTTTCATCGCACGTCGGCGCGCGTTCGTCGACCAGAGCACGATGTTGCGCACTGAGCTTGCGCAGACACGACAGGAAATCGCCATCAGTGCGCAGTTGATTCAGACGATGAACCGCAGTTACGACATGGCGCGCCAACAGCGGCGGACCAACGAAACCTTGCATCAGGAGGGTTTCGTCGCTGAAACGAAGGTGCTCGATTTGCAGCGGACCGAGGCCGACGCACTGTCGCGTGTCCAGTCTGGTTCGGCCGATCTAAGCCGCGCGAAACAGCGGCAAACCGATCTCGAACTTCGAATCGCAGGACTGCGTCACGAATATGTGAAGACGGCCGACGATGAGCTCAAGGAGGCCGCCACGCGCGCGATCCAGATCGGTGAGCGGCTTCGTCCGGCCCGCGATCAGTCGGCCCGGACCCGCGTGACAGCGCCGGTGGCGGGTGTGATCGTAGGACTGAAGGTGCACACGATTGGCGCGGTGATCGCGCCTCGAGAGCCGATCGTCGACGTCGTCCCCGAAAATGCGCCGTTGATCGTCGAAGCGAACATCCGGCCGGACGATGTGCGGGAGATTGCGCCGGGAAGTCACGCTGACGTTCGATTGACGGCCTACAACTCGCGCACCACGCCAATGCTCGACGGCAAGGTCACTTACATTTCCGCAGATGCACTGATCGACAGCGATAAGCGCACGCGTTTCTACGTGGTAAGGGTCGAGGTACCGGCGCACGCACTGGCGAAGGCCAACCGCCTTGCCAAGGAATCGGTCGCACTTGGGCCCGGGCTCCGGACCGAGGTGTACATCCGCACGCATGCGCGTTCAGCCTTCGATTACCTGCTCGAGCCGGTCAGGGACGGGATTCGTAAATCGATGCGGGATTAACTTTGCAGCGTTATGCAGGAAAGTACACTTTGTATTTGCCGCACCACGATCGAAATTCGATCGGTTTGGAAGAAGTTTTTGCGAGTTCGGAGTTCGTTAAATCAACTCCATAACGTGGTTGTTAAACGCAGTTTCTGAGAGGAGTAAGACTGATGAAAGCCGTGACAGCAGCCGCGGTGGCGACCGCCACCGTGGCAAGCAACCTAAGTTACGCGCAGCCGGTGCCAGCGTCCGACCTGCCGGCCGCGTTGCCGGGAGGTCTGCGTTATGCACAACCTGATGACGCACCGCAAATGGCTCCTGCGTTGACCAGCCGTCTGAATTCTGCACAACAAGCGGGCTCGCCGACCAATCAGTCGGTTTCCCCGCAAGGTGGAAAAGAGGCGACAAAAATGATCTCCAGACCGAAAACCCCTATTGAATTTGTCAGGAACCTCAAGGTTATCTTTGATCACGATCTCCTGCTGAGGGACGACTTTTATACAGACGCCAGCCTTAAAAATGCATTCAATCTGGAAGATACCGGCGTCATCAGAACCGATGAAGAAAATGGGGATCGTCGGATCTCCGTAATATCGAGTCATTTTTTATCGATATTTCCATGGGTAAAAATCCCGGGACGTGATGATTTCATGCCGTCAGCTCAACTGGTGGGAGGAAAGACTACCCATCAATCTGGGGCGGTCACGGCCGGTGTAAATTTTGGCATGCGCGAGGGCGGTCCGAATTTCGATGAAACCAAGAGAATATTCGGCGGGAACTTCGTTTTTCTCATGCCGGAACCGTCTCCGCACGGCGGCCCACCTGCAGCCACGGCCCCACATGGAAACGAAACATGGAAATACCAGCGGATTGACGGGAAAGCGGAAAGAAATATCACGATTAGTTTTAATCCGTCCGGTGAATTGTCAAATATTATCATTGAATTGATGGGTAAATAAATTATAAAAATGAGAGTATAACGGCTGTCGCTATTACGGCTGAGGCATTGAAGAAATTGGCCGACGGCTTTGGGATTAATTCCATCGAATATAATGCAATTATCGCAGCCGCTGTCCGATCTGATTTTTTTGCCGGTGAATTGAATGCATTCGGCGCGGCGGGTCAATGGCAGTTCAAACGAGGCGTTGCTGGCAGCGGAGTTAGCACTAGTTCAGGTGACAAAGTAATTAGCTTTGATCCTTCATGGAGCGAATCGCCAAACGTCTTCGCCACCACGCTGGCGCACGAACTAGGGCATGCGATGCTGCTCGGTGGGATGGGCGGGTCTTTGGCACTGAACCCCGATCAGGTCGTCAAAAATGGTTTGACAAACGAAGGGGTGGCACTGCTTTCCGAATACATCGTTGCCATCCAGTTGGGGTTAACCGGTGGCGCAGCTGGCCACAGCCTTCGATTACCTGCTCGAGCCGGTCAGGGACAGGATTCGTAAATCGATGCGGGATTAATTTGGCGACGTGATGCTGGAAACCGGCTAGCTAATTGCCGCGTAGCGGCTGAGATTTAAGCCGTTAAGCACGATATATTTTAATGAATTCGGAGTGTGTCAGATCAACTCCGTAATCTGGTTGTTAGACGCGTTTTTTGAGAGGAGTAGTACTGGTGAAAGCTGTGACAGCCGCCGCAGTGGTGACCGCCACCGTGGCAAGCAACATAAGTTATGCGCAGCCAGTACCGGCGTCCGACGCACCGGCTACGTTGCCGGGAAGTCTGCGTTATACGCAACCCGAGGATGCGCCGCAAATGGCTCCTGCATTGACGAGCCATCTGAATTCCGCACAACAAGCGGGTTCGCTGACAAACCAGTCCGTTTCCCCGCAAGGCGGAGAAGAGGTGACGCAGATGATATCCAGGCCGAAAACTCCCGCCGAGTTTGCTCAGAACCTCAAGGTCATTTTTGACGGCAATCTCCTGTTGCAAGATGCGTTCTATACCGAAACCAATCTGAAAGATATTTTTAATCTCGAAGAGGTTAGCATATTCGATGACGTCGACGGCGGGGAACGTCAGATTTCGATTATGGCTAGCGTTCCGGGATCAGTAATTCAAAGAATAAAAGTATCAGAATCATTTGGAGGATCGACCGCTGGCGCAAATTTTGTAGGTGGAAAAACATTTCATCGAAATTATTCAATTTCTGCGGGATTAAATTTTTCAATTTATGAAGGAGGGCCGGATTTTGACGCGACCGAGAAAATATTCGCTGAGAAATTTTTTCGTCTCCCGGCCGAGCCATCTCCCCACGGCGGCCCGCCTGCAGCTACGGCCCCACATGGAAACGAAACATGGAAGTACCAGCAGGTAGACGGTCAGGTGGAAAAGGAAATTACCATTGGCTTTAACCCGGCTGGCATGCTTTCCAGCGCCCTTATTAAGGTCAAGAAAAATAAGAAGCAGGATGGGCAAAAATGACAATAGCCCTTGATGAAAAAATTCTTGAAAAACTGAATGATTCGTTCGGCGAGAATTCATGGCAATATGAGGCAATTGTCGCGGCGGCGGAAAAATCCCCATTTATGGCCGGCGAATTGAATGCCTTTGGTCGTGACCGTGACTGGAAGTTCGTAACTGGGGCCAAGGACAGCGGGGTTTTCACCGATGTCTCCAAGCAGATCATCAGTTTCGATCCTACATGGAGCGAAACCGCAAGCATTTTCGCCACCACACTGGCGCACGAACTCGGGCATGCGCTGCTGCTCGGTGGGATGGGTGGGTCTTTGGCACTGAACCCGGATCAGGCTGTCGCAAATGGTTTGACGAACGAAGGGGTGGCGCTACTTTCCGAATACATCGTCGCCATCCAGTTGGGGTTGACTGGTGGCGCGGCTGGCCACATGCACTCTGACTTATCCGACAGTCGGCTGACGCTGCAATTGAACCAATTGGCGCTGTCAGAGGGCATCGATGTCAAAAATGTGACGTGGGGGGCTGCCGTCGCTCAGGTGCTTGCCAATCCAGGCACGGCGTTTGTCGATGCTGCGGGGAAGTACTATGGCGCCCTCGCTCCGTCCGTTACTTAATGCGCGAACGACACTCAATATTATGCAGATTGGTGGATTATTAGGAATTCCAATATGAATCCGAATCTCGTGGGCTGGCAGAAGGTCCAGGGCCAAATGATCACGTGCGCAAGCTTCTCGTCGATGATCAGCGGATATTCACGATTGATACGAAAATTATTCACTATTGAACGGCGTATTCTGGGTGTATCAGATTAATTTCGTCACCTCGTTGTTAAACGTAGTTTTTTGAGAGGAGCAATACTGATGAAAGCCGTGACAGCCGCCGCGGTAGCAACCGCCACCGTTGCAAGCAACATAAGTTATGCGCAGCCAGTACCGGCGTCCGACGCACCGGCTACGTTGCCGGGAAGTCTGCAATATGCGCAACCGGAGGATGCGCCGCAGCTCCATCCCGCACTGAAGAGCAATTTGAGTTCCACACAACAGGCGGGTTCGCCAAAAGCACAGTCCGTTTCCCCGCAAGTGGGTGAAGAGGTGAAGCAAATGATATCTCGACCGAAAACGCCTATTGAGTTCGTTAAGAACCTCAAGGTAATTTTTGACGACGACCTCCTGCTGAAAGATGCGTTCTATACCGAAGCCAATCTGAAAGATATTTTCAATCTCGAAGAGGTTAGAGTATTTGATGACGTCAGAGGCACGGATCGTCAGATTTCGATTATGGCGAACGTGCCGGGTTCGGTAATTCCAAGAAGAAAAGTACCAGAAGATTTTGGTGGATCAGCTCCAGGTGCCCAGTTTGGGGGCGGAAAAACGATTCACCAATCTGGAGTGGTTACGGCTGTCATAAACTTTGGAATTTATAAAGGTGGTCCGGGTTTTGATGCAACCGAGAAAATATTCTCGAGGAAATTTGTTCGCGTCCCATCGATGCCATCTCCCCACGGCGGTCCGCCTACGGCTACAGCACCCCATGGAAACGAAACGTGGCGGTACGAGCGGGTAGACGGTCAAATGGAAAAGACTGTTACCGTTGGTTTTAACTCAGCCGGTGAGCTTTCTCGCGTTCTTATTGAATTTAAAAATAATTAAAGATAGGGGCGATCAAAAATGACGGTGACACTGGAAGAAAAAGCACTTGAAAAGCTGGCTGACGGGTTCGGCTTGAATTCTGCGAAGTACAATGCGATTGTCGCGGCAGCAGGGAAGTCCCCATTTCTGGCTGACGAACTGAACGCATTTGGTAATTTTGAAGGCTGGAGTTTCGTGATTGGAGAGGAAGGCAAAGGGGTTTATGCCGATCCATCTGAAAGGGTCATTGCCTTCGATCCTTCATGGAGCGAACCGGCAACCATTTTTGCCACCACACTGGCGCACGAACTCGGACACGTGCTGTTGCCGGGCGGCATGGGTGGTTCGCCAGCACTAAATCCCGATCAGGCTGTCGCGAATGGTTTGTCGAACGAAGGAGTGGCGCTGATATCCGAATACATCGTTGCCATCCAGTTGGGACTAACCGGCGGCTCGGCTGGCCATATGCACTCGGATTCATACGACAGTCGGCTGACGCTGCAATTGAACCAATTGGCGCTGTCAGCGGGCATCGATGTCAAAAATGTGACGTGGGGGTCCGCCGTCGCTCAGGTGCTTGCCAATCCAGGCACGTCGTTTGTCGATGCTGCGGGGAAGTACTATGGCACGCTCCCGCCGTCCATTGCCTTACAATTGACCTATACCCAATATTATGCGGCTTGGTGGATTCTTCAGCATTCCGGTATGGATCCGAATCTCGTGGACTGGCAGAAGGTCCAGGGTTCAACGATCACATACACAAGCTTCGTCGTCGATGGTCATCAGGTATTCACGATTGATACGAAAGGTATTCCCCTATTGAACGGCGCATGGGTGATGGTGAATGGCGACCTTTCGTTGAAAGGTGCTGTGACGACGACCCTTTTTGGTTCCAATGGTCAGATCCAGGAACAAGCGAAATTCGACTATACGGGATTCAAGTTCCAAGACGTGTTTTTTGGTGCCGACGGCAAGGCAACCCAGCGGTACGACTTCAGGCTCGACACGAGCTATACGAAGTACGATTTCAGCGCGGATGGCTCGCAGACCGCGACGTTGTATGGCGCGAGCGGAAAGATAACCGAGTACGCGAAGTTCAATGCCAACGGCTTCAAGACGCTGGCCATCTTCTACGGAGCCGATGGCAACGCCACGCAGCAGTACATCTTCAATCTGGATAAGAGCTACACGAAGTACGACTTCGCCGCCGACGGCTCCCAGACCGCGACGCTGTACGGCACGACTGGCCAGATGACCGAGTATGCGAAGTTCAACGCCAATGGCAACAAGACGTTGGACATCTTCTACGGTGCTGACGGCAAGGCCACGCAGCAGTACAACTTCAACTTGGACAAGAGCTACACGAAGTACGACTTTGCTGCTGATGGCTCGCAGACGGCGACACTGTACGGCACGACTGGCCAGATGACCGAGTACGCGAAGTTCAACGCCAATGGCAACAAGACGCTGGACATCTTCTACGGTGCTGACGGCAAGGCCACGCAGCAGTACAACTTCAACCTCGACAAGAGCTACACGAAGTACGACTTTGCTGCTGATGGCTCGCAGACGGCGACACTGTACGGCATGACCGGCCAGATGACCGAGTACGCGAAGTTCAACGCCAATGGCTCCAAGACGCTGGATATTTTCTACGGCGCGGATGGCAAGGCCACGCAGCAGTACAACTTCAACCTCGACAAGAGCTACACGAAGTACGACTTTGCCGCCGATGGCTCTCAGACCGCGACGCTGTACGGCACGACTGGCCAGATGACTGAGTACGCGAAGTTCAACGCCAATGGCTTCAAGACGCTGGACATCTTCTACGGCGCGAATGGCAAGGCCACGCAGCAGTACAACTTCAACCTCGACAAGCACGACCGTGGCT
>Ga0207667_10009651_pt1 | contig 11353 bp, 9 predicted proteins | sample KBSCornC52_FD_184301 | JGI IMG/M metagenome (GOLD analysis project Ga0207667, IMG submission 184301) | Corn rhizosphere microbial communities from Kellogg Biological Station, Michigan, USA - KBS Corn C5-2 (SPAdes) (version 2) | ecosystem: Host-associated > Plants > Roots > Rhizosphere > Soil ...
AGTATAGTCGCGCCCGAACCCTGAATCAACCACCCTGAGGGCCTTTACGCCACCTATGCCGCTTGTGAGCGCGCTGTGCGCGCGCCGCAAGCCCGAACCTCGCGCTTGCCCTTGGCAAGGCGGCGTCGCCCCCTCATCAATTGAGCTTGATCTGGACGTCCACGCCGGCAGGAAGCTCGAGCTTCATGAGCGCATCCACGGTCTTGTCCGTCGGATTGAGGATGTCCATCAGCCGCTTGTGCGTGCGCAGCTCGAACTGGTCGCGGGCGTCCTTGTCGCCATGCGGGGAGACCAGCAGCGTGAAGCGTTCCATCTTCGTCGGCAGCGGGACCGGCCCCTTGACGGTGGCACCGGTACGCTTGGCGGTCTCGACGATCTCGCGCGCCGAGCTGTCGATCAAGCGGTGATCGAACGCCTTCAGACGGATACGAATGTTCTGGTTAGCCATTGAGCTCTTACTCCGATATTCACGTGCGCTTAGCGCCAGCAGCGGGTGAGCCGCCGTGGCGCTATGCGTCGGTTGTGGACTTACTTACTTGATGATCTTGGCGACGACGCCGGCGCCGACAGTCTTGCCACCCTCACGGATCGCAAAGCGCAGCCCCTCTTCCATCGCAATCGGGCTGATCAGCTCAACATTGATCTTGATGTTGTCCCCCGGCATGATCATCTCCGTCCCCGCCGGCAGCTCGATCGCTCCCGTCACATCCGTCGTGCGGAAGTAAAACTGCGGCCGATACCCTTTGAAGAACGGCGTGTGACGCCCGCCCTCTTCCTTCGTCAGAACGTACACCTCGGCCTCAAAGTGCGTGTGCGGGGTGATCGAGCCGGGCTTCGCCAGCACCTGACCTCGCTCCACTTCCTCGCGCTTCGTACCACGCAGCAACACGCCCACGTTGTCTCCCGCCTGCCCCTCGTCCAGCAGCTTGCGGAACATCTCCACACCCGTGCACGTGGTCTTCTGCGTCGGGCGAAGACCAATGATCTCCACCTCGTCGTTCACCTTCACAATCCCGCGCTCAATGCGCCCCGTCACCACCGTGCCGCGGCCCGAGATGGAGAACACATCCTCCACCGGCATCAAAAACGGCTTGTCGATCTCGCGCTTCGGCACCGGTATGTACTTGTCCATCTCCGCCACAAGCTTCACCACCGCCGGCACGCCAATCTCGCTCTTGTCCCCCTCCAGCGCCTTCAGCGCAGAGCCAATCACGATCGGGGTCGTGTCCCCGGGGAACTTGTACGTCGAGAGCAGCTCGCGAACCTCCATCTCCACCAGCTCCAGCAGCTCCTTGTCATCGACCATGTCCGCTTTGTTCATGAACACAACGATGTACGGAACACCCACCTGGCGCGCCAACAGAATGTGCTCCCGGGTCTGCGGCATCGGCCCATCCGCCGCCGAGACCACCAGAATCGCCCCGTCCATCTGCGCAGCTCCCGTGATCATGTTCTTCACGTAGTCCGCGTGCCCGGGGCAATCCACGTGCGCGTAGTGCCGCTCCGAGCTCTGATACTCCACGTGCGCCGTCGAGATCGTGATCCCGCGCGCCTTCTCTTCCGGCGCCTTGTCAATCTGGTCGTACGCCATGAACTGACCGCCGTGCGTCTCGGCCATCACCTTCGTCAGCGCCGCAGTGAGCGTCGTCTTCCCGTGGTCGACGTGGCCAATCGTCCCAACGTTTACGTGGGGCTTGCTGCGCTCGAATTTCTCTTTTGCCATGACTCTACCTTAGGGCTTCGCCCAACTTTCCTGTGGGTCGAAGCGACCCGCTACATTTAGCGGCGCTGCGCGCCGATCCGGATAACCTATTGCTTAATGATCCCGTCCGCGACGTGCGAGGGTACTTCCACGTACTTCTCGAACTCCATCGTAAACGTCGCCCGACCCTGGCTCATGGAGCGCACGGTCGTGGCATAACCAAACATTTCCGACAGCGGCACTTCCGCCGTGATCACCTTGCCGGCGGCCTGCTCATCCATGCCGGTGATCTGGCCGCGGCGGCGATTCAAGTCGCCGATGACATCACCGGAGTGTTCCTCCGGGGTCACGACCTCGACCTTCATGATGGGCTCGAGCAACACCGGCTTCGCCTTGCGGAAGCCGTCCTTGAAGCCCATGGAGCCGGCGATCTTGAATGCCATTTCGTTCGAGTCGACGTCGTGGTACGAGCCGTCGAACAAAGTCACCTTCACATCGACGATGGGATAACCCGCGATAACGCCGGTTTCGACCGCTTCCTTCACGCCTTTGTCGACGGCAGGAATGTATTCCCGCGGCACGGTGCCGCCCACGATACCGTTGACGAACTCATAACCCTTGCCCTGCTCGTTGGGCTCGAGTTTCAACCAGACATGACCGTACTGACCGCGGCCGCCCGACTGGCGCACGAATTTGCCTTCGGATTCGATGGTGCCGCGGATCGTCTCGCGATAAGCCACCTGCGGCTTGCCGACGTTCGCCTCGACACCAAACTCGCGCCTCATGCGATCGACGATGATCTCGAGATGCAGCTCGCCCATCCCCGAGATGATCGTTTGCCCGGACTCCTGGTCCGTGGACATGCGGAACGACGGATCTTCCTTCGCCAGGCGCTGCAGGGCCAAGCCCATCTTCTCCTGGTCGACTTTCGTTTTCGGCTCGACGGCGACCGAAATCACCGGTGCCGGAAATACCATCTTCTCGAGCGTAATGACTTTTTCGATATCACACAGGGTATCCCCTGTGATCACATCCTTCAGACCCACCGCGGCGGCGATGTCGCCTGCGCGCACTTCCTTGATCTCGGTGCGCTCGCTCGCGTGCATCTGCAAAAGGCGGCCGATACGCTCTTTCCTGTCCTTTGTCGGCACATACACCGTATCGCCCGAATTCAACGTGCCGGAGTAGACACGGAAGAATGTCAGGTTGCCCACAAACGGATCGTTCAGGATCTTGAACGCGAGAGCCGCGAACGGCTCGTTGTCACTGGCTTTGCGCGTGACGGCTGCGCCATTGGCACCCGTGCCCTTCACATCCGGCATTTCGGTCGGTGCGGGCATGTACTCGATGATGGCGTCCAACAGCGCCTGTACGCCCTTGTTCTTGAAGGCGGTGCCGCACATCACGAGCACGATCTCGTTGTTGATCGAGCGCGCACGCAGGCCCTTGCGGATCTCTTCGTCGCTGAGCGCCTCGCCTTCCAGATACTTGTTGGTCAGGGCTTCATCGCCCTCGGCGGCGGCTTCGATCATCTTCGCGCGATATTCCTCCGCCTGCTCCGCGAGAGCGGCGGGAATGTCGCGGTACTCGAATTTCATCCCCTGGGTTTCCATGTCCCAGTAGATGGCCTTCATGCGCACGAGGTCGATCACACCCTCGAAGCTGTCCTCGGCGCCGATCGGAATCTGGATCGGAACCGGGTTACCCCGCAGGCGGGTCCTGATCTGGTCGATGCAGCGGAAGTAATTCGCGCCGGCGCGATCCATCTTGTTGACGAACGCAATGCGGGGCACGGCATAGCGGTTCATTTGCCGCCAGACCGTTTCCGACTGCGGCTGCACGCCGGAGACGGCGCAGAACAACGCTACAGCGCTATCGAGAACCCGCAGCGAGCGCTCGACCTCAATGGTGAAGTCGACGTGACCCGGAGTATCGATGATGTTGATACGGTGCTCGGGGAAGGTTTTGTCCATCCCCTTCCAGAAGCAGGTCGTGGCCGCGGAGGTGATGGTGATACCACGCTCCTGTTCCTGCTCCATGTAGTCCATGATGGCCGCGCCGTCGTGGACTTCACCGATCTTGTGCGAGACGCCTGTGTAAAACAGGATGCGTTCGGTCGTCGTCGTCTTACCGGCGTCGATATGCGCCGAGATTCCGATGTTCCGATACCGCTCGATTGGCGTCGCGCGTGCCACGTGAAGATTCCTCTGAAGTGAGGGCTTGTCAGGCCGATTACCCGCCGGGCTACCAGCGGTAATGCGCGAAGGCCTTGTTGGCCTCCGCCATACGGTGCGTGTCCTCACGCTTACGTACAGCGGCACCGCGGCTCTCCGCGGCGTCCATCAGCTCGTGCGCAAGCCGGAAAGACATGGACTTCTCGCTGCGGTCACGAGCAGCCTCGATTACCCAGCGCATGGCCAATGTCTGGCGGCGAGTAGAGCGAACTTCAACTGGCACCTGATAGGTCGCGCCACCCACGCGGCGGGACTTGACCTCGACGACAGGCTTCACGTTGTCGAGCGCGGCGGCGAGGACCTCGATGGCTTCCGGACCCTTCTTGCCGGTCTTCTCGCTGATGCGGTCGAGGGCGCCGTAGATGATGCGTTCGGCGGCGGACTTCTTGCCGTTCTTCATGACGACGTTCATGAACTTCGCCAGCATGTCGTTGTTGAATTTCGGGTCCGGAAGAATGGTACGGACCGGAGCTTGGGCTCTGCGTGACATTTAGAAATCCTCTTACTTCTTCGCGCGCTTAGCGCCGTACTTCGAGCGGCCTTGCTTGCGCTCGTTGACGCCGGCCGCGTCGAGGGTCCCGCGAACCGTGTGGTAGCGGACGCCAGGGAGATCCTTCACACGACCTCCGCGGATGAGCACTACCGAGTGCTCCTGGAGGTTGTGGCCTTCACCGCCGATGTAGCTGGTGACCTCAAAGCCATTCGTTAGGCGGACACGGCAGACCTTGCGAAGAGCCGAATTAGGCTTCTTCGGCGTCGTCGTATAGACGCGTGTGCAGACGCCGCGCTTCTGGGGAGAAGCCCCTAGCGCTGGCACCTTTGTCTTCTCCGCCCTGGTCCGGCGAGGTTTTGCTATAAGCTGACCCGTGGTCGCCATTCAATGATCTCCAGATCCTGCCAAAAGCGCCTTGCGCTTGCGCGCGAGCGGGTATTCGATCGCGCGATTTGCTTGCGGCTACTTAGAAGAAGACCGGGCCGCCTGCATTGAGGCGGCCCGGCCTGGTATTGGTAACCAATAGTAAGTCGCTGTTTTCGGAACCGGCGTGCAGTGGGGGGCCGGACCGACAAAGGCCGGCGATTCTAGGTACGGGTGCAGGCAGTGTCAACGGGTAAACCGCTGGGAAACAAGGGCGCGACGGCAAGATACGGGCGGAATGCGCGATCTTATGCCGGAATTGCCTAAACCCGGGCGGACTGGCTAGGATGCTCCGCTTCCGGTTGCGGACATCCAGCAGCTGGTGGGGTATACCTGTCCGCCTGAGCGCGCGCAGTGCTCGAGACACCAGCGGTGACGCATCCGTCACTGGGTGTCCGCGTAACGCGATACCCTAGTCGACTGAGGGCGGCCCGTCGACGAAGGGCGGAGACGCGTGATCCATGCGTCACGCGGGACCGCCAAGTGGCGGCACCACTGGTCCGGCCAAGCGCTTTAATGCGCCTGCGGTCTGCGGCCAACGTGTCGCATCGGCAACCCGCAGACGTTGCCGCGACGATGACGGGCGGGCCAATGCCCGCACTGGCGTGAGCGGGGGACAAACAGCCCAAGGCTGGGCCAAGCGTCGATGCGGAGGCAGTGTGCGTGGCTGGCCCGCGGCCTGGCTGGTGAGCTCGGCCGCACTCTTCATACCGTTCGTAAGTATTGCGTCTTCCGACAGTGCCGTCGGTGTTCGCGCTGCCACTCCCCAGGAGGGGCAGACGGCTACACGCATCCAGACCACAGACCCCTCGTCACCTTTCGAACTTACGCTCCTGCGCGCCGCAGCCCCTGACGCTACTCCCGCGACGGTCACCAGCGGCTCGCTGGACTCAAAGTTCCAAAGTTTCGATGGCTACAATTCGACCGCCCCCTCCGAGACTTTTTGGGTGCGGCTCAGGGCTCTCACCCCATTCGATCCCGCCGGCAAAGTGCCCGTACTCATTGTCCGCGGTGGTTGGCACGAGCAAATCGAGGCATTTGCAGGTGCTCCGACTGTCCCAAGCCCCGCAGCGACATCAGCCACCGCGGCCGCGTCGCTCCCTGCGCTAACATCCGCCTCTGCGGCATCCGCGCTTCCCGCGCCAGCGGCAGCATCGGCGCCAGCCGTTGCAGCCGGCCCCGCCGTACCGCTGCAGCACGTCATTGATCTCGCTGAGTTTGGCGGCGCGCACAATAGCGTCTTCATCCTGCCCGCGGCGCTCGCGGCGGGACAGTCGCTCTACGCCCGCATCTATGTAAAGGAGGACGGCAAACAATCCCTGCGCTTCTCGATAGGAACGCTGGGTCCCGCGCTCGCCCGAGCCGCCGGCCACGCACGGATGATCGCGCTCGCCGTCGGAGCACTCACCTCCATGTCGTTCGGCTCCCTGCTGATCTGGTTCATCCTGAAAGACCGGCTTTTCCTGCTGTACCCGGGAATCTTCCTGCTACAAGCCGTGTACCTGGCCTACTTCTCGGGCGAGGGGTTCGAGTGGCCGCTCCTGTCATACGCACGACCCATCGCCGCTTACACATGGAACGTCGCGATAGCGCTCAGTGGCGCCGCAGCCTGCTTGTTCATCCGCGAGATCGCCGACCTCAGACACTCCTCGCCGCGGGTCTACACGATTTTCGGCGGCTTGGCGTGGGCCTTTGTCATTCTCGCCTTCTCCAACCTGGCCGACCTGATCGGATGGGGCGGATTCGTCGCCGATATCGGCAACGTCCTGTTTCTCGGCTCGGCGGTCTTCACGCTCATCGTGGCATTTCTCGCCTGGCGCAAGGGGAACCGAGCCGCGGGTTGGTTCCTGATCGCCTGGATTATGTTGGAAACCGTCACGATCGCCACGGCCATCCGCTTACTCCTCAGCCGCGCCGAGGAATCCGAGCACCTCCTCTACTATGTCTTACCCTTGTCGATGATGGCGGCCGCCATTCTGGTTGCCCTCGGCGTGGCCGATCGGCTCCGCGAGCAGCGTCGCGCCCTCTCCGACGCGGAACGCCGCGCGCAAACAGACTCATTGACCGGGGTCTTGAATCGCCGTTCGCTGGTCGAGCGATTGGAAGCCGCCTGCTTGCGCGCTCGCGCCCGGGGGCTGCCGATCGCGCTACTGTTCATCGACCTCGATCACTTCAAGGAAATCAACGACTCTTACGGACACGCAGCCGGCGATGCGTGCCTGCGCGCCATCATCGGACCCATCCATGCCGAGCTACGCCAGTCCGATGTCATCGGCCGTTACGGTGGCGAAGAATTCGTCGTGATTCTCAGCAGCGCCGATATGGCCGCTGCGCACCCCATCGCCGAGAGAATCCGCAATCGAGTAGCGGAGGTGCGAGTCGAGGGATATGGTCCGCCCATCCGGCTCACCTGCAGCATCGGGGTAGCCAGCAGCGATACCCTGGGGGTCTGGGGCGAGCACCTGATCGCGCAGGCGGACGCTGCGGTCTATGCGGCAAAACGCTCAGGCCGCAATCGCGTGCAAATGGCGATCGCCGCCGCTGCCTGAAAACGCCGGCCCGGGTCTTCACAACCCAGCGATCCGCACCTCGGCGCACGCACCACTCGTCTGGTCGCAAGCCGCCCGCGCGCTTTCCCCCCAAGCTCATAATGACCGGCGGCTTAGCTCCGAAAGAGCTCCGGCCAGCCCGCGCTTGACGGATCAGCGGCGGGCTGCCGAAACCTTAACTGACACCGGTCCTCTGGGGAGAATGCTATGCCTGCAACAATCTTCGCGAGACTCTACGGCGCTTTTGCTTGTGCCCTATTCCTGGCAACCGCAGCCGTTGCCAGCGCCGACAGCGGCGACACCTACGACGCCGCCGTCCACCACCCGGGTCGTGGCGACAAGGACCTCGAGCGCGATCAGACCGAACATCCCGCCGACGTCCTGCGCCTAGCGGGAATCAAGCCCGGAATGCGCGTCGCGGACGTACTCGCGGCGGACGGCTACTACAGCGAGCTCCTCAGTTATGTGGTCGGACCACAGGGACACGTCCTCCTTCTCAACAACGCCGCCTACGATCATTGGAGCGAAGGCGGATGGGAGAAACGGCTCGCCGGCAATCGCCTCCCCAATGTCGAGCACCGCACAGTGGATCTGGAGCATCTCGACCTCCCGGACCACTCCCTCGACGCGCTCATCCTCATCAAGGTCTATCACGACCTCTACTGGGTCGACTCGGATCCCAAGACTGTCTGGCCGAAGATGAACCCGTCCGCAGTACTCGACCAACTCGCTCGCGTGTTGAAGCCCGGTGGCATCCTCCTCGTCGAGGACCACTCCGCCAAGGCAGGCACCGGTAACGCGGACGCCGGGCGCTTGCACCGTATCGACGAAGCCTACACGGTGAAAGACTTCGAGAAGCACGGCTTCAAACTGGTCAGCAAGAGCGACATCCTCCGCCGCCCTGACGATAAGCGCGAATTGGTTTCCTATACCAAACCCGGTCTCGGCAAGACGGATCGCTTTCTGCTGGTCTTCAAGAAAGCCGCGAGCTAAAGCCCGCCACACCGCGCCGCGGCTCACGGCCGCTGTTAATATCCCTACGACCGCACAGGAAGTAGGGACGTGGCCTTGTTACATAATAAAAACGTGGCGCGGGTGCTCACCGCGACAGGGTTTTTCCTTTTCGCACTGTTCGCCGCCCAGCGAGGCCGGACAGCACCGTTGGAAGTCTATGGCCGTTTGCCAAACCTCGAGAATGTCGCGCTCTCACCTGACGGCTCGCGGCTGGCGCTGATCCGCACCGATGCGAATCAGCGCTTTCTCTTTCTGATCTCCCTCCAGGATCACAAGCTCATCAACCAACCCCTTGCGGTAGGCAAGGTAAAGCTGCGATCCCTGGCCTGGGCGGACAACGATCGCCTGATGATCATTCTGTCCGACACCTCACTCCCGATGGGGCTCATCGGCAGCCCGGCAGAGTGGCGGCTGCTGACTGTCTGGGACGTGCGCAAACGCAAGCTCTTCTCGTATCCCGACCCGAATCGCGACATCCGCAGCGGGATGAAATTCATGAATGTGATCAACGGGCCGCCCATCGTCCGGCGCATCGATGGCCACACCGTGTTGTTCATTCGAGGGACATACGTAACTGACATCACCTTGCCAGGGCTGTTTCGCGTGGATCTCGATACGGGCGGGCAAGACCTCATCCGCGAAGGCACACTGCAGACACAGGATTGGCTCGTCAATGAGGCGGGCGAAGTTGTCGCTGAAGAAGACTACGATCAAAAGGCGCAACACTGGAGGATCATGGAGCGCCGCGGCAGCCGCTTGCGGGAGATCGTTTCCGGCCAGGAGGCCATCGACGTCCCGAGCCTCCTCGGCTTCGGGCCTGACCCAGACACACTGTTGGTGGAAACGCTGGAGCATGGGGATCCGGTGTGGCGGCAGCTCTCGCTGACGGACGGCTCGTTCGGGCCATCCATGACCGAGCGCAGCGCCTTGGAGGAACCCATTGAAGATCGGCTCACGCATCGGATGATCGGCGGCGTACACCAGGAGGACACCAAGCAGTTCCTCTTTTTCGACAAGCGCTGGCAAGCGCGCTGGAACGCCATCAAGGAAGGCTTTTCCGGCGAGCAGGTCGAGTTCGTTTCAGCCTCCGAGGATTTCAAGAAAGTTGTAGTGAAGGTAAACGGGCCGCTGCACGGGTTTGCCTACGAGCTCATGGATATGAATGTCTCCCGAGCGGACCCGATCGGGGATATCTATCGAGGCATCAGCGTACCGCTGGAGGTGCGGCGAATTACCTACGACGCGGCCGACGGCTTGAAAATTCCAGCGTACCTGACCCTTCCCCGAGGTAAGCCGGCGCAAAAACTGCCCTTGGTCGTGCTTGCCCATGGGGGGCCGGAAGCGCGCGATACGGCGGAATTCGACTGGTGGGCGCAAGCGATGGCCGACCAGGGGTATCTCGTCCTGCAAGCCAACTACAGGGGCTCGAGTCTGACCTGGGAGCACGTGTCGGCAGGCTTCGGTGAATGGGGCCGCAAGATGCAAACCGACCTTTCCGATGGCGTGAGTTATCTCGTGAAGCAGGGAATGGCCGACCCGGCCCGAGTGTGTATCGTGGGCGCAAGTTATGGCGGCTATGCCGCACTCGCAGGGGTCAGTCTGCAACAGGGCATCTATCGCTGCGCAGTCTCGGTGGCGGGCGTCTCCGACTTGAAGCGCATGCTGCAGGAGGTGAGCGGCTACGCCAGCCACGAGAGCCGCTACTGGAACCGTTTCATGGGAGTGAGTGGGACTTCCGACCCACTGCTGCAACGACTGTCTCCCATCAAAAACGTGGAGAGTATCGACGTCCCTGTTCTTCTGGTGCACGGGCGCGATGACACAGTGGTGCCTTTCGACCAGAGCTCACGCATGTTCGATGCCATGAGGCACGCGAAAAAAGCTGTCGAGCTGGTTCCCTTGAAGAACGAGGACCACTATCTCTCGCGGGGCGAGACGCGTTTGCAGATGTTGGAATCCACAGTCGCTTTCCTGCGAGCCCACAATCCGCCGGATTGAGGGCCCGCCCCGCGAGGTGCGCCGTTACTTCGGCTTGCGGAACTTCAGGATGAACTGATCCGTCTTGCCCTTCACCGTGGTTTCAAACACCTTTTCGGTGTGCGGATCGTTTGCGTTGCGCAAGATCTCGCTTTGTCCTTCGAACTTGAAACCGGCGGCTTCGACTTCCTTCTTCACCGCCTCGGGATCGATCCGGTGCAAGGTCGACGTGTCACGGAAGCCGGAGCCCTTTTCAGCTGAGTGATCCAGCACGACGAACACACCGCCCGGTTTGAGAGCGTTGAATACGGCCTTGTCTATGGCCGCAACATCGAACGTCGGGATGTTGTGGAAGTCGTGATAGTTGCGCGAGGTCCAGATCAGATCGACCTTCTCGGGGAAGGACAATTCGTTCAACGGCGTGGCCACCACACTGACATTGTTGTAGTGGGGATCGCTGGCTATCGCCTGCACACGGGCTGCGGGATCCGGCGCCCCTGGCGGGGCGTTGGGACGCTTCGGCGGCGGCACCGCATAAACGTGGCCCTTCGGTCCTACAACGGCACTGAAGATACGTGTGAAGTAGCCTCCACCGGGCCAGATATCGACGACTTTCTGACCGGGCTTCACACCGGCAAAGGCAACGCTTTCATCGGGCTTTCGGTCCACATCGGCACTGCGGTCCGCTTCGGGTCTGGCGGGATCTGCCACGGCTGCCAGAATAGGTTTCGGAATGCCACTTGCGGCATGCACATTCGCAGCCGACAAGACCAACGTAGCTACCAGCGTTCCCGCGAGAAGTGACAAAGTGCGCATGATCCGACGCCCCCTCTTTGCTTCGTTGGCGACTTTGATTGAGCTTGCGACTGTAGCAGGATCAGGCGCGTGACTACCATCGCTCAGGCGCGCTGAGAACGCTTCGTGGCATCTCGGTCAGATAGGGCATGACGTGCGCAGATCG
>Ga0207667_10009654_pt1 | contig 11351 bp, 10 predicted proteins | sample KBSCornC52_FD_184301 | JGI IMG/M metagenome (GOLD analysis project Ga0207667, IMG submission 184301) | Corn rhizosphere microbial communities from Kellogg Biological Station, Michigan, USA - KBS Corn C5-2 (SPAdes) (version 2) | ecosystem: Host-associated > Plants > Roots > Rhizosphere > Soil ...
GATGGGACGAAGCCTGTACCCAAGGTCAGCGCGCTCGACAAAAATATCAAGTTCAGTCTCGCTAACTCTTTCGCCATTTTGTTGCAGGGCAGTGTGACTGAAGACAAGAACATCGCTGACACCGGAAGTACCCCGCCGCAGGCCACTTCCACCACCTCCAGTTTCAATCTTGACGAGGCGGCCTTCTTTGTTGCCGGGGCGATTGCCACCACCGGCTTCTCCTATTTCGGCCACTACGAGATGTTCCAGGATGGTAGCAACGGCCTGGAACAGGGATTTGGTGTCTACACAGCCGGCCATGCGAATAACAGTGTGTTCGTGAAGGGTGGCCAGATTCACATGCAGGAAGGGGAGGGAACGCGGGCAGCGATGTTCTACAACCTCTTCCCAGATCCATCGTTCACGCTCACGCAGACCGATCCAATCGGATTTTCGCTCGATCAGGCTCCCGTCGGCGTGGACTTTGGCTATACCTGGGCCTCGAATTACTTCAAGAACGTCTTTGCCATTTCGGCGAAGGTCACCAACGGTCTGGATGCGGATGGCAATGCGATTCTGGCCGGCTCCAATAAGAATTCCAAGGACGTCTGGGTCGACGCGGATTACTGGTTCGGTCCTGATGGAGGCGTCACCGTCATGATGTATCGCGGTTCGAAGGACCAGGTTCAGAACGCCGGTACTGATGCCGAATTCACCTATCGTCCTGTTTTCGAGCGAGAGGGCGTGTTTGGTAATTACCTGTTCTTCGACAAACTCGATCTCCTGGGCGGCTACATGCATGGCCGAGACGACTGGAAGGCGCTGGCTGCCGATTCCATAGCGAACTACACCCAAAACACCTACCGGGGAGAAGCGGATTACTACCTGAAGACAGGCACGGCGCTCATGGCCCGCTTCGATCGAGGTACAGCGACGATTCCGACTTTACCCACGGTGCACAACCGCGCCTGGGGCATCGGTGCCGAGCATGCCCTCACTGAAACGGGCAATATCGTGGCCCGCGCCAGCTACAACCAGGAACACGATGCCGACCCTGTCGCGCTTCTGGGCACGACTGACAAACTTTTCAAGCTCGACTTCCGGTTCATGTGGTAAGGAGACCGCAAATGCACAAGATCATACGGCTTATCGTCATCGCACTCATCGCCGCTCCATTCTTAACCGCTGCGCAAAGCAGCAACGTGACCCTGCCGCAGGATAAGGGACCGGCCAGCATCAATGTCGCCAGTTATCCGGCGGAACAGCAGAAGGGGTACAAGGTCTTCGCAGACAAGTGTGCCAAATGTCACACCCTTGCACGCCCCGTTAACACGACAATGACGAAGCAGGAGTGGGAGCGCTATGTGAAGCGCATGATGCACAAGCCCAACTCCGGCATCGGCGATTCGCAGGGCAAAACGATCTACGAATTCCTGGTGTACGACCAGGAGCAGCGTAAGGACAAGAACCCTTCGGCTTTCTTCAAGTCCCTGTCTGACGAAGAGATCGAGAAGCTTAAGGCACAGCAGAATTAACCCGATTCGCAATCGCGCGATTGGGTGGTGTTTGGAGCCGGCGGGTGAACCAGCTTCTCCGCCGGCATTCTAAGCCCCTGAATCGGCCTCATCACCGGGCGCTGTGAGCGCATTGGGAGAGCATGAGCTACGCCGTAACCATTCCGGACCGGGAGTACTTCGCAAAGAACATCCCGTGCGAGACCGCCTGCCCCATTCACACCGAGTGCTGGCAGTATGTGCAGGCCATCGGACTTTCGAAGGACGAGGAAGCGTACATGATTGCGCGTGCGCCCAATCCCTTCGCCTATGTGCTTGGCCGCATCTGTGCTCACCCATGTGAAGACAACTGCCGCCGCGGAAAGATTGACGAGCCCATCGCGATCTGCGCTCTCAAGCGTTACGTCACAGATCGCCACAATCTCGGCGCGGGGCATGATCCCGCGCGCAGAGCCCTGCCGCCCGCGCCGCGGCGCGACAAGAAGATCGCCATCGTGGGCGCCGGGGTTTGCGGACTCACCTGCGCGCACGATCTGGCGCTGCTCGGATACCACGTGGAAGTGTTCGAGTCTGCTCCCGTTCCGGGAGGCATGCTCTTCCTCGGCATCCCGCACTTCCGGCTACCGCGCGAAATTATCAAGATGGAGATCGAGAACATCCTCTCCATGGGCGTAAAGCTGCATACGCGCGTCACCGTGGGCCGCGACATTTCCTTTACGGATCTGCGCGCAAAATTCGATTCTGTCCTGCTGGCCACCGGCCTCAACAAAGGCCGTGACTTGAGCATCCCTGGAGCACACCTCTCGGGCGTATACAACGGAATCGATTTCCTCATCAACGTCAATCTCGGCTTCGAAATCGATCTTGGCAAGCGGGTCGTGGTAGTGGGCGGTGGAAATGTCGCGATCGATGTGGCTCGTTCTGCCGTGCGCCTCGTGCAGGAAGCCGCCGATTTCGCCATGATCGACAACGAGCAGAAGGATCTACGCCCGGCGTTCGACGCGGCTCGCATGGCACGGCGTTCCGGTGCCGAGCAGGTTGCGCTTGTCAGCCTCGAATCGCGAGCGCAGATGCCGGCCTGGAAAGGTGAAGTGGAAGAGGCCGAACAGGAAGGAATTGCAGTCGACAACAGTTGGGGCCCGAGAGAAGTGGTCGGGGAAAACGGCAAAGTAACCGGCCTCAAAGTTCGCCGCTGCGTCAGCGTATTTGATGAGAACGGCCGCTTCAATCCAGCTTTTAGCGACGAAGAAAAGACCATACCGTGCGACAGTGTCATCCTTGCCATCGGCCAACAGGCGGACCTCTCGTTCCTCGGCAACCAGGACGGAGTGCAGGTCACGCCACGCGGAATTCTCAAGATCGACGAGAACCTCGGCACCACCTCGCCAGGTGTGTTTGCCGGCGGCGATGTAGCCTTCGGCCCGCGCATCCTCGTCGAAGCCGTTGCCAACGGTCATAAGGCCGCTCGCTCGATTCACCTCTACCTCAGCGGCAAGACGGAATCCATGGAACGCCATCGCTTCCGCATTCTTCGCAACTGGAAGATGCCGAAGGGGTATCTCACGACAGCGCGCCAGAAGATGCCCATGCTGCCTTCCAATCGCCGCATCGGCATCGCCGAGGTGGAACTTGGGCTGAACGATGAGCAGGGCCGCGCCGAAGCGAGTCGCTGTCTCAAATGCCAGGTCAACACCATCTTCGATGGATCCAAATGCATCCTCTGTGCCGGCTGCGTCGACGTTTGCCCGGAATCCTGCCTGCGGCTCGTTGATCTGGTTCAGGTCAGTGGCGACGCGCGCTACGACGCACTCATTCAGCAACGCTACGGCGTATCGGCAGACGAACTCCGGGTCGGGCAGGCCAGCGCCATCATCAAGAACGAAGAAAAATGCATTCGCTGTGCCCTCTGTGCAGAGCGGTGTCCCACGGACGCCATCACTATGGAAGCTCTTGAGCGGCAGCAACGGGAACTTTTTGCTTAGGGGAGAACGCGTATGAATCGTCGATCCTTTTTCAGTTGGGGAACCGCGGGTATGGCTACGCTCTTCTCGGGCGTTTCCGTGAGCCTTGGAGCGGTGGTCCGCTATCTGGTGCCCAGCGTGTATTACGAACCGCCGCAATCATTCAAGATCGGCAATCCCGCCGATTTCGCATACGGCGCGCCTAGCTTCCTCGCAGAGGAGAAGATATTTGTCTTCCGCGATCGGGAAAAGGGCTTTGCCGTTGCCAGCGCCGTGTGCACGCACCTCGGCTGCACCGTGGCGCACTTTCAGAGCGATCAGAAGTTCCACTGCCCGTGCCACGGCAGCGTATTTGCGGCAGATGGGTCGGTGCAACACGGCCCTGCTCCCAAGCCCCTGCAGTGGTTTGAAGTCACGATGGCGCGCGACGGCCAACTGCGCGTCGACAAGGAAAAGGCTGTTCCCTCCAGCTACCGGCTCATGGTGTAGACATGAAGTTCTTCACAGACATCTGGCGCTCGATCTTTCGCGGAGAATCCCTTTCCACAGACAAGGGGAAATCCGAGCTGGTCTTCCTCAACGTGTGGCTCCATATTCACCCAGCCAAGGTGAAGAAAGAGCACATGCGGTTCAAGCACACCTTTTACCTCGGCTTCATCACGTTCTTTCTTTTCGTCATTCTCGTTACTACCGGCATCGCTCTCATGTGCTACTACCGGCCCTCGACCTCGCAGGCGTACCAGGACATGAAGGACCTGCAGTTCGTCGTGTTCCTCGGACCCTACCTGCGGGCGATGCATCGCTGGGCCGCGCACGGCATGGTGGTCTGCGTGTTCCTGCACATGTGCCGGGTCTTCTACACCGGTTCGTATAAGAGACCGCGCCAGTTCAACTGGGTCGTCGGTGTGCTGCTGCTGCTTCTCACGCTGGGCCTGTCATTCACGGGCTATCTTCTGCCGTGGGATCAACTCGCCTTCTGGGCCATTACTGTAGGCACCAACATCGGCAGTTATGCGCCGCTCGTCGGCGGCCAGCTTCGCGAACTCCTGCTCGGCGGCCACTCCGTAGGCGAAGGAGCACTCCTGCGCTTCTACGTGCTGCACGTTGCCGTGCTGCCTTCAATTGTCATCCTGCTCACCATCGTGCATTTCTGGCGCGTCCGCAAGGACGGCGGCCTGTCACGGCCGATCTGGAAGCTGAAAGGCCGCCAGCCCGAACAGGAACTGGTCACCATCGGCGCGCCCGCACAGCCGGCGCTCCGCGCCACGGCGGTGTCCACCAGCAAGACCTACGGCCTGATGGAGGTCGTCACAGGCAAGCCCATCTTCGAGACCATTGCACCCGACGAAGAGGACGACGCAGTCTTCGCTCATCCGTACGCTTTCTTCCGCGAGGCCATCGCCCTCATGGCGACGGTCACAACCATTATGGCCACGTCACTCTTCTTCCGCGCTCCGCTTGAAGAGCTTGCCAATCCCGCGAAAACACCCAATCCTGCCAAGGCTCCGTGGTACTTCCTCGGCCTGCAGGAACTGGTCAGCCATTCCGCTTTCATCGGCGGGGTTGTCGCTCCTGCCCTCATGGTCGTGGCGCTGCTTGCGATTCCGTATTTCGATCGCAATCCGAGCCGTCGTCCCTCTGACCGCAAGTGGGCCATTGGCCTGTTCACCGTATTTGTCGCGGCCAATATCGCTCTCATCATTGTCGGCACATTCTTCCGTGGACCAGGCTGGGCATTCGTTCCACCGTGGGTTCACGTCGTAACAGGGGCAGAGTAATGAAAAACCGCCTGCCGCAGATATTCTTCCTGCTCAGTTTCATTTCGCTGATCCTTCTGCTCTGGGCCATCCGCCAGGCGAGCACGCCATCGTGGAAGTCCTATCAGCGGGCATTCTTGCAGCTTGAGGCGCAAGGCGAACCGAACGCGGCGGCCAAGGCTGCCGTGCTGAGCACGCCGCTGCACATTCACCAGGTAATGCTCACCGGCCTGCAGCGCGTGGACCGCTGTACCACCTGCCACCTCGGTGTCGATGACCCGACCATGAAGAATGCGCCTGAGCCCTTCCGCTATCACCAGGGGCTCGGGCCGCACATTGCCTCCAAGTTTGGCTGCACCATCTGCCACGGCGGGCAGGGCCTCGCCACCACCAAGGGAGACGCACACGGCAACGTGCAGTTCTGGGATAAGCCCCTGCTCGCCCGCGAATACATCCGCGCCTCCTGCGGCCGCTGCCACAAGGAAGGCGAAGTACCCGGAGTACCCGAGCTCACCGCCGGCCGCCATTTGTTCGAAACCCAGGGCTGCCGCGGCTGCCACAAGCTCAACGGCGTTGGGGGAAGCATCGGGCCCGACCTCAGCGAGGAGGGCGCCAGCCGCCGTTCTCCCGAATGGCTCGAGCGGCACTTCCTCGCGCCCAACCAGGTCTCCGCCGGCTCGGCCATGCCGAATTATCACTTCAGCCGAGAGCAGGCGCGCGACCTGACCTACTACATGCTTTCCCTCACCAGTGAGGACATGGGTTCCTACTACTCTAGCGTGCGCCTGATTCCCAGCGCGGAGTATGGCCGCGAACTTTTCACGCAGAAGAACTGCATTGTCTGCCACTCCGTTGGTGGCGCGGGCGCAAAAGCCGCACCCGATCTGCTGGGTGTCACGCAACGCCACTCTTCCGAATGGCTCGATGAGCAGTTGGTCAATCCGCAGTATGTCTACCCCGGCAGCACAATGCCGGAGTACGATCTCGAAACCAACGCACGCAAGGCGCTCATCGCCTACATGGGCACAGCAACCTCCGACGATGCGCAGGCCATCCTGTCGCATCATACGCGACCGGTTTCTCCTGGCGACGTATCGATTGAAGCCGGCAAGGAGGAGTTCGCGCGCGTCGGCTGCGCCGGATGTCACGGCCGCGAACTCGAGGGCGGTCTTCCCAATCCCAACGCTCAGGGCGGCCAGGTCCCATCGTTGCTGCATATCTCCGATGACTACACCAAAGATGAGATCCTCGCGATCGTGCGCAACGGGCGCGCTCCGCCGCTCGAGAATGCCAAGGGCCCAACGCCGCCCCTCTACATGCCGGCCTGGAAGAACGTTCTCAGCGAGGAAGACATTCATCAGGTTGTGGATTTCCTCTGGTCGCGCCAGCAGAAAGCCAAGGACAGTTGGTAGGCACTTTGCAATTTCGCATCGGGAATGTCGCGGGCAGAGCCGGGTGGTCAGAAAGTGCACCGGCTGATCCGAACAGTAAGCCAGGTGAGCGGTTATGACTGCGATTGCCACGTCGGCGAAGGGGGCATTGAAACGTTGGCGAGCGGCATTCAGAGGTGTCGCCGCAATGATTCTCTTCGTCATCGGCGCAACTGCTCAATCTTTGTCAATCGCACAGAGTACCTGGATCGGTTCATCGCCGAGCAGGTCTCACCATTATCCGTCGCCTACAAACCTCAAGGTGTTACCGAAAAACCTTACCGGCTCCCAGGTGCAAACCATCATGAATCAATGGAACGTGGAACTCGGCGTGCGATGCAGCGCGTGCCACCAGAGAGATTCAGACGAAGTTGCTCCCGGCGGCCCGCCTGGTCCGCGATTCGCAGACGACTCCAAGCCAATGGAGCAAGTCGCCCGTCTCATGTACACCATGACCATGGAAATCAACCGCAAGTACATCGTCGGCCAGGATAATGTTGCCGGACCCGTGACTTGTGGCACTTGCCACGGCGGCAGCATTAGACCCGAGCCGTTTGTCGCACCGCGTGATCCCCGCCGTACAGTGATTCAAAGCGCGGAGCCGGAGCAAACGCCGACTCCCCCATCACACCGGTAAGTGCCCGAACTAAGTCAGCAACATAGGGATCCGGGTGCCTGGGAAGCGGGGTGGATGCCACCTGATGGGCGAACGAAGCCAAATGCCACTCACAAGCGGTCCAGACCGCCGGCCTTTGAAGATGCGCACCTTTCACATCGCGCGCCTCGGCGCAATTGTTTTCGCAGCTTTCTTGATAGCGCCATTTCTGGCGGGCGCACAGCCGGGCGATCGCCAGGGAGGTCCTTCTCATCCGTCCGACCCATCGGACGCTCGCACCTGCGCACGCTGCCATTCCTCATTAGTCAGCCATCTTTCTGTAAGTCCTCATGGGCGCCGGACTAATGCAAAAGATCTGACTTGCTCAATTTGCCATGGATCCCAAAAAGATCACGTTGCGAGCGGAGGTGAGAAGTCAAAGGAAATCGATCCCGCATCCGGAACTCAAAAAGAGGTGGATCAAGTGTGCCTCAGTTGCCACCGCGGCACACACTCGGGCTTTGACCGCTCCCCGCACGGCAGAAGTGGGCTGGGTTGCACTGCGTGCCACAGTATTCATGGCGGCGACAGTTCGAAGTCCCTGCTCAAGGCGCCCCAACCTGAGCTCTGCTACCAATGTCATGCTCAGGTCAAGCCTCAATTCGACATGCCATCGCGGCACAATGTCCGGAGCGGGCTCGTTCAATGCACGGATTGCCATGATCCGCATGGGACGCGGCAAGAGGAGCGTCCAGGAGCGTCTTATCGGCAAGACACCTTCTGCACGGATTGCCACACCTCGACTGCCGGGCCGTTTTTGTTTGAACACGCGGTAGTGAAGACCGAGGGATGCACGGCATGTCACTTACCGCATGGCGGTCCGAATCCACATTTGCTGATACGCGCCAACGTTGACGCGATCTGCCGATCATGCCATTTCCCATCGCCCAATCTCAATACGGGAGCGCATATACCTCCCGCGAAGGATCACGCCGAGCACTCACAATCGTGTACCGATTGCCACGCGGATATTCACGGTTCCAATCGGGACTTCAACTTTCTGAATGCGAGATAGTGCGCAGAGATCGCAAGACGCCGCCTGATCCCTGAAACTCGGTCCCTCACACTCATGACCGCCATCACAAACGCTTGGCCGCAGGCATTCTAACGTAGCTTTGCTCCCGGAGAAACTTGGGAGCTTGGCGTTAAAACGGGCGAGGGGTATCCTGGCCTCCGCCAGGCTCTCAGGAGAAATTGTGCTCAGCGCATTCTCAATCCCCTCGCCTTCAGCTCCTTACGCTGCCGTACCTTCGTCTACCTTACGGTCCAGTCGGCCCTCATCGCGAGGCTCGTCGAGGTTCCCCTCACCAATGTCCTGCGCGCGCGCGATTCCTGTATTCGGATGATGGCTGCGAAGCGCGGAGCTCGTATTGTTCCGCCCTGGAACCACGCTGTTCACGCCCTTGTCATCCAGATCCCGGCCCACCTCGGTCATGCCGGCCATGCGATCTCTCGCCACGTCATCGACGATCTTGCCGGTTCCATAGCTCGTGTTTTGCATGCTGTCGTCGTCCTGCACCAGGTTGACGCGCAAAGCATCCACTTCCTCCTCGGTTTGGGCATTCAGGCGCGCCGTCTCGCGGGCAGTCTCCTTGCGCAAAGCCCTGGGCTGCTCGGCCCCGCCGGTGACCTTATCCCGCCCGTCGAGCGCATCGGGACCGGCAATCGCATCCTGCCGCGAGTCACCACGCCCTCCGCGCACTGAGCTGTTGGTGAAATCAATGTTGCGGCTCTCCGGTTGTTTCGCCATGTATTTGTCCTTTCGTGGGCCAAGGCCGAAAAGACCATCCCGCAGACACTGCTGCAGGGGCCGGGCCGGCCGTGATTCCTTCACTCAGATGCGCAAGGGGCGTAGACAGTCTAGCTGGGGGTTCGAGCCCCGGGTGCCCGCCGGCCGCCCGCGATCGGGGATGGCGCTAATGTGCTGAAGTTGCGTACTCTACCCCGGCCGGCGGGTGCGGAACACCGGCCAACTATCTGTTACACTGATCCAAGCGTATCCGGTGGACTGCAAGGCACCAGGCGAGGTCCCAGGACGCATTCTGCAACCAACGTCGGGGAGTGGCTCAGCCTGGTAGAGCACCTGGTTCGGGACCAGGGGGTCGGAGGTTCAAATCCTCTCTCCCCGACCAATACTGTTCTCCAACAATCCACTCAAAGGCGACCATCGATGGGATGCCTGCAGGCGTATTCTGTTGGCGCGGAGAATTCCGGCTGCGGCAGACGCTTGTTGGTTCTCGGTGGGCCGGACCGCTGAATGGACGAGTATGGCACGGTTCGCCCGGGTAGTGGCGCTGCAAATTGCCCATCATGTGACGCAACGCGGAAACGCACGGCAGTTCATTCTGAGCTGGGACGGAGACCGGGAAGTTTATCTGGGGCTGCTGCGGGAAAATGCCGCGAAGCACGGGTCCGCCATAGTGGGCTACTGCCTGATGTCCAATCATGTTCATTTGGTGCTGGTGCCTCATCAGGCGGACAGTCTGGCTGCGACGCTGAAGCAGACGCACGGACGATACGCGACGTATTGGAACGCGAAGCATGGCTCGAGCGGGCATGTCTGGCAGGGAAGGTTCTATTCGTGCCCTCTCGACGACGGGCACCTTTGGACAGCGTTGCGGTACACGGAGCTGAATCCGGTGCGTGCTGGATTGGTAGTGGAACCGCGAGAATGGCCATGGTCGAGCGCCGCAGTACATTGCGGAGCCACACCGGGCGGATGGCTCTCAATGGAACAATGGAACCAGCGATGGGATGTCGGCAGTTGGAGGAAGTACCTCGGCACCCCGGAAACTGAGTTGGAACTCTTGGCGTTGCGCCAGTGCACCCACACCGGCCGTCCGCTGGGAAGCGGCGAGTTTGTACGCGGGCTCGAAGAGAAAACAGAGCGCAGTTTGGCTGCGCGCAAAGGAGGCCGCCCTGTAAAGCTTGCTTTCGAATCTCGCCAGGAGGAGTTTGCGTTTGAGAGTTGAAATCAAGTGAGCGAAATTGTGCGGGAACGTCCCGTCTGTCCCCAGGTTTCCCAGGTTTCCCAGGTTTCCCAGGTTTCCCAGGTTTCCCAGGTTTCGTCCCCAGGTTTCGCAGGTTTCCAGGTTTCGTGTTGTTGCGATCCGGCAGTTGAGGAGAAGAATGATTAGTCCCTCTCCTCAGCTGCTTTCGAATGGATCGCCCGCTGTAATGGCTGCGATCCACGGGCCGCTCGGCTACGGCGCCGCGGTGTAGACGTAGTCGGTAAACACCTGGATGGTGCCGTAGAAGGTGGTCAGACGAGCGTGGATGGTCTCGCCATTGGTGGGCAGGTTGTTGCGTGTGACGGTGGTAGCTGCTATGGGGCCGGAGGCGTAAATGTCATTGCCGCCCACCGTGGTGCCGAGCCGTAGCGCGTAGTTGGTGGCTCCTGTCCCCGCAGACCATGTGAACTTTACGCTGGCCCCGGAGAATACGGAGTTCGCAGCGGGTGAGATCATCGCTGCCTGGGTGGCTGCCGTGAAGGTGTAGTCGGTGAAGAGCTGTCTGGCACCGTAGAAGGTGGTGAGACGGCCATAGAGGGTCTCGCCATTGGTTGGAAGGTTGGCGGGCGTCACGGAGGTAGTGGCTGACGTAAGCGCGCCGGAGGCGTATACGTTGCCTGTCCCTACTGTGGTTCCGAGCCGGAATGCATAGCCCGTGGCTCCGGTTGCGGCAGACCAGCTAAAGGTGACATTGGGTCCGACAAGCACCGAATTGGCTCCAGGGGAGGTAAGCGCAGCGGGTGCCGTGCCCGTACCAATCAGTTGGACCGACTGCGTGCTGCCTGAGAGGTTCAGGTTGTTATCTGTCAGGGTTGAGAAGCCGCTGATGGCGCCGGTGGTCACTGGTTTGAAGTCGAAGGCCATGGTGCAGCTTGTTCCCGCGGTGAGCGCAAATGCCTGGGCCGACGCCGGCGTCGTCTTCACGCAGGTGGAAGAGTTATCCCAGGCGAAGTTAGCAGGGATGCTGGGATTGCTTCCTGTCGACGGCAACGGGAATACCAATGATGTATTACCGTCGTTGCTCACCTCTACTGTTTGAGGGCT
>Ga0207667_10009655_pt1 | contig 11351 bp, 14 predicted proteins | sample KBSCornC52_FD_184301 | JGI IMG/M metagenome (GOLD analysis project Ga0207667, IMG submission 184301) | Corn rhizosphere microbial communities from Kellogg Biological Station, Michigan, USA - KBS Corn C5-2 (SPAdes) (version 2) | ecosystem: Host-associated > Plants > Roots > Rhizosphere > Soil ...
GAGCGTCTGGCGGCCGGCCCTGCTGATGACGAGATGGGTCTCGACACTGCCGTCTTCCGACAGGAGCTCGAGTATTCGCAAGCCGAGGCATGCTCCGGAGGCGCCAGAAATGCCGACCACCACGCGACACGTCATCGGGTGGCATCCAGTCCCAGCCGTGACCACATGCCGTCGACGCGCGCCACGACTTCCGCGCTCATGCCGAGCACCCTGCCCCACGGGCGGGTGGTTTCGGCCCCTATCTTGCCGGTCGCGTCGAGGCCGACCTTGCCGCCCAATCCCGGCAGCGGCGACGCGAAATCGAGGTAGTCGATCGGCGTCTTGTCGAGCAGCACGAGGTCCCGCGATGGATCGAAGCGGGTGGAAATCGCCCAGAGAACGTCGTCCCAGTTACGGATGTCGATGTCTTCAGCGTCGACCACGATGATCGTCTTGGTCATCATGAACTGCGGCAGCATCGACCACAGCCCCAGCATGACGCGGCGCGCCTGCCCCGGATAGCGTTTGTCGATGGCGACGACGGCGAAGCGGTAGGAGCACGCCGCGGACGGAAAATACACGTCGCGCACCTCGGCGAATTGTCGCCGCACCAAAGGTACAAACAGGCCGCCGAGCGCCTCGGCAAGCACCGACGGCTCGTCCGGCGGGCGGCCGGTGAAGGTCGAAACGTAGATCGGATCGCGCCGATGCGTGATCGCACTCAAGGTGACGACCGGGAATGGCTCGACGGCGTTGTAGTAGCCGGTGTGGTCGCCATAGGGCCCCTCGTCCGCACTGTCAGTGTGAGACACGGTGCCCTCGAGCACGAATTCGGCATTGGCGGGTATCGGCAGGTCGACGCTCACGGCCTTGGCGATGCCTGTCTTTTCCCGCCGCAGAAGGCCGGAAAACGCCAGCTCGCTGACCCCATCCGGAATCGGCATGGCCGCGGCCAGCATGGTCGCTGGATCGGCGCCGATGGCGATGGCGATCGGCATGTCTTCGCGCCGCTTCCGCCAGCGCGCGAAATGACGTGCTGCTCCCCGGTTCGGGAGCCAGCGCACGATCAACCGGTCGCGACCGAGAACCTGCATGCGATAGACACCGACATTGATATCCGCCGCATCCTCGGGATCACGCGTAATCACCAGCGGCCAGGTGATGAGCGGCGCCGGCTCCTCCGGCCAGCACCACTGAATCGGCAGCATGCCGAGATCGAGCTCCGCAGCCGTTGCGACCACGTACTGAGCCGGCGGGCGCGACACCCGGCGCGTTCCCATCGACAGCGCCGCACGCAGCTCCGGCAACCGCCGCAGCGCGCCTCGCAGCGTCGAAGTCGGCTCGGGATTTCGCAGATAGGCCAGCGTTTCGCCGAGCTCGGCAATCTGCTGCTCTTCGAGCCCGAGGCCCATGGCCACGCGGCGAGGCGTTCCGAACAGATTGACCAGGACGGGATGGTTCATGGCTCTGCCGCTGGCGTCGACCGGTCGCTCGAACAGGATGGCAGGTCCCTTGGCGGCGAGCACACGGCGGTGGATCTCCGTCATCTCGTAAACGAGGGAAACCGGCTCGGCGACACGCGCCAGCAAGCCGGCCGAAGCGAGTTCGGCCATGAAGTCTCGCAGATCGGATCGTCCCATGTCGCGGCATCCGGTTTTTTCCTACCGATCACGGAACCGGCGCGTCGGTCTTTGCGCAAACGCAAATAGCTCCGCGGGGCACGATGCTAAGATCGCCCGGTTCAAGGAAGCTCCGATGTTGCCGCCGATCCTCAGCGCGTTTGCCGCTCCGCTGCCCCTGCCAGTTGTGCAAAGCATCGCTCAGGCGAGCCTGGCGCAAATCCTTCACCGGCACCCGGGCCTTTTCGATCGGCTCGGATTATTCGCCGAGCGTCCGATCGCGATTTGTCCCACCGACGCGCCGTTCGAATTCACCCTGGTGCTCGCGCGCCGCTCGGTGCGCGCAACGCGACGCGGAGCACAACCACCGGCCTATGCAACCCGCATCTCCGGTCCGATCGTTCTGCTCCTTGCCCTCGCTGAAGGGCGCCTGGACGGTGACGCGGAATTCTTCGGACGCAGCATCAGCATCGAAGGCGACATGGAGACCGCGTTGGCCTTGCGAAACGCCGCCGAGAGCATCTCGCTCGATTTCGTGCGCGATCTGGCGCCGCCCTGGGCGCGGCGTTCGGGCCAGCGGCTCCTTGGGGCTCTGCGCCGATCGCTTCTCGCTGGCGAGGGATTGCCGTGCAACTGATCTGTCCGGCCGGCACGCCCGCGGCCCTGCACGACGCCGTCGACCTCGGGGCGGACGCGGTCTATTGCGGATTCCGCGACGAGACCAATGCGAGGAACTTCCCGGGCCTCAATTTCAGCCGCGACGAATTGGAGCGCGAGATCGCCTACGCCCACTCCAGAGGCGTGCACGTGCTCGTCGCCATCAACACGTTCATGCGCGCGGGCAGCGAACAATTGTGGGAGCAGGCGGTCGACGACGCAGTGCGGCTGGGCGCTGACGCCCTGATCCTGGCCGACCTCGGCCTGCTCGCCTACACCGCGGACAAGCATCCGGGAGCGCGACGCCATCTGTCGGTACAGGCCGGCGCCGCCAACGCAGACCATATTGCCTTTCTGGTCGAAGCGTTCGGCATCAAGCGCGCGGTGCTGCCCCGCGTCCTGTCGCTTGCCGAAGTCGCGGCGCTGACGCGTGAAGTGCCCTGCGAAACCGAAGTGTTCGTATTCGGCGGTCTATGCGTGATGGAAGAGGGCCGCTGCTCGCTTTCCTCATACGCGACCGGGCTGTCGCCGAACATGCACGGCGTATGTTCACCGGCGAGCCATGTGCGCTACCGCAAGGACGGCGACGACATGGTGTCCATGCTCGGCGACTTCACGATCAACCGGTTCGGCGCCGGCGAGGCCGCCGGCTATCCAACCATCTGCAAGGGACGCTTCTCGGCCGAAGGCCGTGACGGCTATGTCTTCGAGGATCCGGTGAGCCTCGACGCTTTGGCTCACCTCGATACGCTTCACAAAGCCGGCGTCAGCGCCCTCAAGATCGAGGGCCGGCAGCGCGGTCGCGCCTACGTCGCCCAGGTCGTAAAGGAGATCCGCCGGCGTCTCCAGCCCGGCGCCGCCGGCAACGTCGATGCGGATGTCCTGCGCAAGATGAGCGAAGGGCAGCGCACCACGGAGGGTTCCTATGACCGGCGCTGGCGCTGATCCTGCCTTGCGCAGGCTCGCTCTTACTCTCGGACCGGTGCTGTTCCTGTGGAATGAAGATCGCTGGCGCGATTTCTATTTTCGGGTCGCGGACGAGGCCGATCTCGACACCGTGGTCATCGGAGAAACGGTGTGCTCGAAGCGCGAACATTTTCACGCGCGCTCCATGGACGAGGTGACCGAGCGGCTCATTCGGGCCGGCAAGACGGTGCGGCTCGCCTCCCTGGCGCTGGTGACCGCGTCGCGCGAGCGCAAATCGGTCCGGCGCCTTGCCGAGCAGGACAGCTTCGAGATCGAGATCGGCGAGCTCTCGGTGCTCCCGGCGCTGCAGGGCCGGCCGTTCGCGGTCGGCCCGATGGTCAACGTCTACAACGCGCCGACGGTGGAGGTCCTCGCAAAGCTCGGGGCCAGGACGATCTGCCTGCCACCAGAACTACCGCTCGCATCGCTGGAGCGCATCTGCGTTCGCGCCCCGAGCGTCGCAATCGAGGTCTTTGCCTTCGGCAAGGTGCCACTGGCGATTTCGGCGCGCTGCGCCCATGCCCGGTTTCGCGGCCTGACCAAGGACACGTGTCAGTTCATCTGCGGCGAAGACCCAGACGGCGTCGCGGTCGACACACTGGACGGCCAGCGCTTTCTTGCCCTCAACGGCGTCCAGACCGTTTCGGGCACCTGCCACGTTGCGCTCGATGACATCGAGCAGTTGCGCGCCGCAGGTGTGCTCGGGCTGCGCCTGTCGCCGCAGACCTGCGACATGGTCGCCGTCGCGCAGATCTATCGTGCGGTCGCCGAGCGGAAGCTCGACGCTCAGGCAGGCCGCCGGCGGCTGTCCGAGGTTTACCCCGCGGCCGCGTTTTCCAACGGCTTCCTGCACGGGCGGCCGGGCCACGAGCTGATCGAAAGGACCGCAGATGCTCGATGACCTGATCCGCCGCTATTCGAGGCCTGTACCCCGCTATACCAGCTATCCGACAGCGCCGCACTTCCACGAGGGGATCGCAGCCGACAGCTACGAAAGCTGGCTGGCCAGCCTCGCCGCAGAGACGGCCGTTTCGCTCTACCTGCATGTCCCCTTTTGCGACAGGCTTTGCTGGTTCTGTGGCTGCCACACCAAGCAGGTGCTGCGCTATGGCCCCATCGCCGGATACCTCAAGGCCATCGCCGTCGAGATCGCGACTGTCGGCACGCGCCTCGACGGCCGAGGCCGTATCTCCCAGCTGCATCTTGGGGGCGGATCTCCCTCGATGCTCGCACCCGGCGATCTGCTGCTTGTCGCGAAGCAGATTCGGGATGCCTTCGTCATCCACGACGATTTCGAGTTCAGCATCGAGATCGATCCCAATGATATGACGCCGGATCGGTACGACGGCTTTGGCGCCGCTGGGGTCACCCGCGCCAGCATCGGCGTGCAGGATTTCGACCCCAAGGTCCAGCAGGCCATCAACCGCATCCAGACGATGGAGCAGACGCAGGCCGTGGTCGACGGTGTACGCTCGCATGGGGTGAGATCGGTCAACCTCGACGTTCTGTACGGACTGCCCTTCCAGACCGAGGCGTCCGTCATGCGGACCATCGAGGCGGTGCTCGCGATGCGACCCGACCGCATCGCGCTGTTCGGGTACGCGCATGTGCCGTGGATGAAGACGCACCAGAGGATGATCGACGAGACGGCCCTGCCCGATGCCGTTGCCCGTTATCACCAGTCGCGTCTGGCGTCGGCGCAACTGCTCGCCGCCGGCTATCAGCAGATCGGAATGGACCACTTCGCGCGTCCGAACGACAGTCTCGCCCAAGCCGCCCGCAGCGGTCGCCTGCACCGGAATTTCCAAGGCTACACCACGGATGACGCTCCTGCCCTGATCGGCTTGGGGGCGTCCGCGATCGGCTCGCTTCCCCAGGGCTACGTCCAGAATTGCGTGCCGACGGCGGATTACATGCGGCGTGTTCGCGAGGGCGACCTGGCCACGGTTCGGGGCTTCCAGCTCTCCGACGACGACCGGATGCGCGGCTTCGCCATCGAGCAACTGATGTGCAATTTCGCCATCGAGATCGATCAGTTGCAGCGCCGCTTCGGCGATGCATCAACGTCCTTGGTCGACGACGTTCGCGGTCTGCATCTGAGGGACGTGGACGGCCTGGTGAGCTTTGATGGCAGACGCCTCGACCTGACCGACAAGGGGCGGCCCTTCGTGCGCAGCATCGCAGCAAGGCTTGACGCGTATCTCAGGGATGGCGCGCCGCGATACTCGCTTGCCGTTTGACTGTGTCGGGGTCGCTCGTCCGTCAAGCCCACAAAATGGGATCGCCCAAGCTATCCCGCATCGGCAACCCGGAACACGCCGCTCCGCCGACAAATCGATCCGTAGAACTCGTCACCACGGTCGGACCCAGGGGCCCAAACACCTGGCCAAGCCATCCATCACGCAGTCACAACGTCGGTTCGACTCGCGCCCTCCTGCCTGACGAAGAGCACCTGGAACAGGTGGGCTTCGCCGCTCAAGTCCGCGATGGGTAACAACTGCCCCGCATGGAATGGGTTATCGATGTTGGGCAACGCGACTTGGCCGCTTCCCGGCACGTCGCAGTACTCTAGCTGTAGCCGGCCTTCACAACCCAGGCGGATCGTGCCGAAGGTCGTGCGGCCGTCTGGCTTCCTGCACCGAAAGCGGCAGCGTCCATCGCATTCCGCCCGCTCACCATCGATCCGCCCGTCGGCGCGCAACGGAAGATACAGATCGTAAATATGCTCTCGGTCTCCGAATGGATGCGCGGGTTCACGCGCGAGTTCGAGTTCCACATGTGCCATCGACATTAGAAACCTCCACTTCCATCGCGACCTGCGCCGGATCCGCGATCCAGACTCCCAGCGCCCAGTCCATCCGGGGTCGATCACGTCTCAAAACGCAAGTCACCATAGCGACGGGCGAGCCGACGCTCTTTGATCCGCAACAATGAACGGACGAGCTGCTTGGCCATCAAGTTTGCTCGGGCACAAAGACCGCTTAGCGGCGTGATCTACAAGGCTCGATCTGTGGGCGGCGCGAGTCGAAGCTCGTGACGCGCAACCCTCGCCTCACTGGAGCATGCAATGGACACCGTTACCTTCTACGTCGAGCTGGTGCGCAGTTCCGGACCCCAGTTTCCCTACGGCGAATTCGGATGCCGCTATCGGCTCTTCTTGCCCTTGAACCCCGACGGATGCGTCGACGCAGATGCGCTTCGCCGCGGTGACGACCGCTACCGCGGGACGCGGTTGCGAGCCGGGGACGGCGAAGCCGCGGGCAGGATCATCGCCGGGTCACGGGGGAGGTTCACACTCGAGTACGACGAGCTCAAGTTCTATCCGTCGAGGCTGCACCTCGGTTCGGCTCCGATAACGCCCGGAAGCTTCATGCGTATCGGAGAGTACGATGGAGAAGCCGATGAGTTTCGGATCAGTGCGATCCGAAAGCCCTCTGCCACGCAGGCCACTCTGACGGAAGACGCATCGTTCCGCAGCGCCGTCGACGCTGGGCGGTGCAACGCGGCCATATAGCCAGTCAACGCCAGACAAGGACGGTGGCATCCGGCCCCAGGCGTTGCATAAGTGCTATCCTCCCTTTTTGGTCGTATAGCTACGCGCTCATATCTGCGAGGCCATGGCCGCGCCTGCCTGCCGCGGAAGGTTTCGAGGCGCGGTTTGGCGAACATCGGTCGTGATTTCACGCGAGCGCCACGAGGAGATCGAATGTTTGTGGATGAACTCTTGTTGATCGCCCGCGAGCACTTGGTGACGATCACCGAGGACGCGCCCCTGATCAGGGCGGCTGGCTTGCTGCACAAAGGCGCCGACCTGGCGGTGGTATGCAATGTCGACGGCCAGGTCGTCGGCGTCGTGACGAAAACGGATGTCGTCGATCAGATCAGCCATTGCCAAGGCGCCAGCTGCACCTGCGCGCTATCGAGTATTATGAGCAGAGACGTGCTGCTGTGTCGACTTGGTGATTCCCTGTTTGACCTGTGGGCGAAGATGAAGGCGCGGGGTTTCAAGAATGTGCCGCTGGTCGATCGGGACTCGCGACCGCTGGGTATCGTCACAGCGCGTGACGCATTGCAGGTCTTGTTGACCGAAGCGGAAAGCGAGGAAGTGGTGCTGCGCGACTATGTCATGGGCTTTGGGTATCGCTGATTGCATTAGGAGATTGTCATGCCGCTAGGCTGGAAGCTGGCCCGTTCGGCAAGGGGGCGGCGGCAGGCGTTGGCCCGCTGGGAGAACGAGGGTGGCGCTTTGGGTGCGGATGGGGACGCAAAGCTGGGCGGCATCGTCGGAGGGGAAGAATTGCTGCCACTCGCAGATGCTGAGCTGATGCAGTTGCGCATTCGCGTTATCGCCTTGGAGAATCTTGTCGTCGCGCTGCTCGCCAAAGCCCCGGAAGAGCAGCTTCGCGTTGCCCGGGAAAGGGCCGGTTACATCGCTCCGCGACCCGGCTTCACACAGCATAAACTGACCATCCATGCCGAGAACCACATGCTGGGTCTGGTGGAACGCGCCGTGCGTTTCGGCGCCGGAGACTCATGAGCGTAAGCCGTCCGGTAGCGCACGCCGGCCAGATTGCATGGCGCAGCGCTGGCGGCGGACGTCAGGGGTGTTCCGCCTAAAGTGGATGGGCAAATCTTTGGTCGGCATGCGCGGCCCATTGCGCGGCGTGGAACGAAGATCAACCCGCTGAGCTATTGCGCCAGCGCAAAGACCCACCATGTCCGAGGTCGTAAACTTCAGGATGCAGAGTAGGAATTGAAGCCATGCCCCAGATCGATGCCAATAAGCTGTCCGTACGATCGGTGCCAAAAAAATGGCCATCCGATCGCCAATCCGGCCAACGGGAACACGATCGTCTCGATGCGATGCTCGACGAGGCACTGAAAGAGACGTTTCCGGCGAGTGATCCAGTAGCCGTGAGCTCCCGCGAACGACGCAACTGAAGGCGTTGGGCCACCGGGATACATCGGCCGCCTTGTCCGGTGGACACAAGCGGGGGCCTCAAGCGAGTTGCGAGAGAGAAGAAGATGTCGGAAGCAATCTATCCCACAAGTACGAGGGAGTTGGCGCAGAAGCGGCGAGAGCTGGCGCCGGAGACCGAGGCGGCGTTCAGCGCCTTCAGCCGGCAGGTGTTCGCTGACGGTGCTCTTCCCACCGCGACGAAGCAACTCATCGCAGTGGCCGTCGCGCATGTCACCCAATGCCCGTACTGTATCCGGGGGCACACCAGGGCCGCACTTCGAGCTGGCGCCACCCAGCAGCAGGTCATGGAGGCGATCTGGGTCGCGGCCGAGATGCGCGCCGGAGGCAGCTACGCCCACTCTGCCCTCGCCATCGATGAAATGGAGAAGGTGGGGGCGAACTCGGACTGAGGTTGGCCACAATGCCGGCAACACGCCGATCACGCCCCAGTAAAGCGGGTCCTATTTGAACGGAGGCGCTTGTACGATCCGGTCGCGCGCGTTTGACTGACCACCGGAAAATTCGTTGCGGGGCTGCGTTGTCAAGCGGTGCCCCTCCCGCCTAAGGCCACCATGGCCGCGTCAACCTCTGGCTTCCATAACCGGCTGCATCGGCCCATACTTTGGTCCGCTGTCTCATAGCGGGCTTTGCTGCTGGAGCCGTCATGCGCAAGAATCTGATCATTGAGTCGTCCGACCAATTGCCGCGTGCGCCTTGGCCCAAGCGGTTTCCTTTGCCGAGGAATTTCGGGCTCGAACGAGGATCGCGCGTCCGCGAAGGAAGAGAGTGGCCAGCGCCCCCAGAGGCGACAAGGGTCCGGCATTTTCGCATCTACCGTTACGACCCAGATGCGGATGCGAGCCCACGCATCGACAATTTCGAGGTCGATCTCGATGACTGCGGCCCGATGGTGCTCGACGCGCTCATCTGGATCAAGGACAAGGTCGACCCTACTCTCACCTTCCGCCGCTCCTGCCGCGAGGGCGTGTGCGGTTCGTGTGCCATGAACATGGACGGGACCAACTGGCTCGCCTGCACCCGCTTCATCAACGATCTCGATGAACCGGCGACGATCTACCCGCTGACCAGCCGGCGCATCATCAAGGATCTGGTGCCCGATCTCGATGAACTCTTCGCCCAGTACGAGATGATCGAGCCGTGGTTGCACACGAAGACGCCTGACCCCGGTGCCGAACGGCTGCAATCGCCCGAGGAGCGTGCACGCATCGATGGCTATTACGAGTGCATCCTGTGCTTCTGCTGCACCTCCGCCTGCCCGAGCCATTGGTGGAACCCAGGCCGCTTCCTGGGACCGGCGGCGCTGCTGCAGTCGTGGCGGTGGCTTGCCGACAGTCGAGACGAGGGCACGGAGGAGCGTCTAGACAAGCTGGAGGACCCTTTCCGTCTGTATCGTTGCCACACCATCCTCAACTGCACCCGGACCTGCCCCAAGGGGCTGAACCCCGCCAAGGCGATCGCCGAGGTCAAGCGGATGATGATCGAGCGGGAAAGCTGAGGGCGGGGAGAAGGAGGGGTCGTGGCCGGAGATGACAAGTCCCCCGCGTCAGGACGCCGTCGCAAGGGCGCGGCGCCTGATCGGTTGCGCGACGCGACGGCTTCCCGGCTCGCGGACGGTAAGACATCCCATTCGGATCCAGCCGCGGCCTCGCCCGGCGCCCGCTCCGAGACGGCCGACCGTCCGGCACAGCCCCGGCAGTCGAAGGCCGCGTTCAGATCTCCGGCGCCCGGAGTCCGGGAGCGGCCGCTGTCGCCCAATATTCAGATCTACCGTCCGCAAATCACCTCGGTGCTGTCCATAGGCAACCGCATCACCGGCGTGCTCCTGGGAATAGGAGGAGTGGGTCTCGTTGTCTGGCTGTCGGCTGGCGCTCTCGGTCCGGCGGCCTATGCCGGCGTGACTGCTGCACTCCTTTCGATACCCGGGCAGGTCGTCCTCTTCCTTTTCACCCTCGCCTTCTTCTTCCATCTCTGTGCTGGGGTCCGGCACCTGATGTGGGACACGGTGCATGGGTTCGAGCTTCGCACCGTCTATATCTCTGGCTGGATCGTGGTGATGGCCAGCCTCGCGCTGACGGTCATCGCCTGGGCGGTCGGTCTTTTCGTGATGAGCTAGCAACATGGTGCAGGACACACGCTCTCCCCTCGCACGGGCCAGCGGGCTCGGCCCGGCCGGCAAGGGTGCGGCCGAATGGTGGGCCCAGCGTGTGTCCGCCGTTGCTCTCGTGCCGCTGACGCTCTGGTTCGTGATCGAGATCATCGCCCATATGCATAGCGACTATGCTGGCTTCGTAGCCTGGCTGCGCTCGCCTACGGGGATGATCCCGATGGTGCTCTTGCTGATTGCTCTCTTCCACCACGCCGCCCTCGGGCTCAAGGTGGTCGTCGAGGACTATCTCCACGGCCTGGTCAAGTTCTCAGCGCTTGTGGCGGTGCGCCTCGGGGCCGTTGCCCTCGCGGTGGCCGGTATCCTCGCCGTGCTGTTCATTGCACTCTCAGGCTGAAGGTCCTTTTGACCCGTTCTGGCGGTCCAGACCGCTTCGCAGGCCTCAGGCTGATCGCGAACGTGCGCGTGCCGGCAACTGATATTCGGCACGACTTCCGGTCGGAGCTTGGGTCGGCGAGTTACACGTCCGGGGCGTCCCACTGCCATCCAACCGCGAACATCAATCCTGCTGTCGGCACGGACATAAAGACATAAAGATATCTTTATGTACCGTTTGACATGTCGCCGCCCTCGCACTAGGTTGAGGGCGGTTCAGGTTCCCCAGAGGGATCAGAAAAAAGCCGTGCGATACTCTGGCTTCAGGTCCGGCGATGCTCGCGACTGTAGGCGATAACGGTCGCTCAATGGCCACGGGATGGTGGGGAGCCGGTTCGATCGGCGAGCCAACAGACTGTTGTGAAGCGTTATTCCACTGCAGGTCGATCGGGTGGATCGGCACGGAGGACCAGACGATGACGAGATTTCGTTACGCGCTCCGAATGCGTCGCTAACGCCGGTCAGGCCGGCACCCAACCCACGATCGGCAACTGTTTGCTCGCGCTTTGGCGCCGAGCACTCTACGCATTGGAAATTCATTCATGATCCGTTCCGCCAATCTCGGCTTTCCCCGTATCGGCCTCCATCGGGAACTGAAGAAGTCCCTCGA
>Ga0207667_10009658_pt1 | contig 11347 bp, 13 predicted proteins | sample KBSCornC52_FD_184301 | JGI IMG/M metagenome (GOLD analysis project Ga0207667, IMG submission 184301) | Corn rhizosphere microbial communities from Kellogg Biological Station, Michigan, USA - KBS Corn C5-2 (SPAdes) (version 2) | ecosystem: Host-associated > Plants > Roots > Rhizosphere > Soil ...
AGCGTTGGGCTGGTGTAAAATGAAGCCTGCCCGCCCAACTTGCTCCTCGGTAGCTCAATGGTAGAGCATTCGGCTGTTAACCGAAGGGTTGTAGGTTCGAGTCCTACCCGAGGAGCCAAAATTTTCAAACACTTGCACCCGTTGGGCTCCCCCAAAAATCCCTCATAACGGCCTAGTGTGGGGACTTTTGTGGGGATGCTATTTCACGATGGTGCGCACCAGTACCACGCAATATGGGTTTCTTTGGTTCTGGACAGTGCGCACCGTCCGCCCGGTTTTGCCGTTAATCTTCCGTAGGAGTTTTCTCGGCATGATCGATCACGATCATTTCCATCGGCACCTTCACAGCATCGAGCTTCAGTCCGAGCTGTAGCTGCAAATTTGAGAGAACTGGTGATGACACCGGATCAACATCCGCACCAATACTCTTCTTGATGTCGCCGATGGATGCGCCAGGAGCGGCGTCCGACAAGTTCGCCGCGAACGTGTACTTGCCGCTCAATCCGGTGCGGTCCACGACCGCGCGGCCCACGGCGAGGATGTTGGAAAGGAGAGTCGCAAGGGCGTCCATCGGATAATTCTTGAACGAAATGCCTCCGCTGCCGTCCGGGTACGCGCTGGATTCGCCACCATCGCCTTCTTTGAATTTAGGGCCGCCCTTCGCGACAATAAGCGCAAAAACTGGTAGTTCTCGCGTCTCACGATGAAACTGGAGCCTGAAGCGCTCCGACAGCAAAGGTCCAATCATTTGCCGCATCTGGCCTGGAGGATCGTCCCGAGCGGCCTTAGCAACGATGTCATATCGGTCTGAACTCGCGTTGTTAACTGCCCAGTCCGGCCCGGTGATCTGATAACGCTTCACGCCGTAAGCCATCATGATGAACTCTCCCAGCGTGATGTTCAGGTAGCGCATCGTGCCCGGCTTGATCTCGCGAGTCGTACCCCCGCCGCCTTGATGGATCTTAACGGAAGCGACCTCGAATGTCGAGGTCTGCGCGAAAACCATCGATCCGCGAGGCAACAATCCAAGAATAACTAGCAGGACTAGGGTGGAGGAGCGATTCACCATATTAGTTTCTTCGTTCCATCTGAGCATTTCGTTCCAAATTATATTCCCTGTGAACCTAGAATGGTGTCGCTGCCGCACCGGTTTTGCCTGTTCCGTAGTTGCGGATGTCGTAACCGAGGGCTACATCGCAGCGGCAAAGCACCCATGCTGCGAAGCTGACCCTGCTTCTAAAGAGTCGGGACAGCTCGGGACAGTCGGGACACGTCCGTGAATGCTTGGCTTCTGTTGTCCCCAGTCGGCTCGCTCCGCTCGGGACAGTCGGGACACTCCGACTCCGCCCAGAGGTTGCTCGACGCCAGTGGATAGCAAGCCTGATCACTCCTTAGCAACAGATAAATATCTGTTTTTACAATGCTTTACAGGACATCCTCCAGCTTTTATAATCGGGTCAGCCCAGAGAAGCGAATATGAGTTCTCAACTGCTCACCCAACATATAGAGTTGTGGCCCATCGAGCGGCTTGTCGAATACCCACGCAATCCCAGGAAGAACGATGCCGCGGTGGACCGCATGTGCGCGTCGATCCGCGAGTTCGGTTTCAAGATCCCCTGCCTGGTTCGGAGCGATGGCGAAGTCGTCGATGGTCACCTCCGGCTGAAGGCAGCGCGCAAGCTCGGTATCACCGAGATCCCGGTGATCCTCTGCGACGAGTGGACGCCAGCGCAGGTCAAAGCTTTCCGGCTGATGGTGAATCGCTCAGTGACATGGGCAGATTGGGACGAGGAGTTACTCGCTCTTGAACTCCAGGAGATCCAGGAGTCGGACTTCGATCTCAGCCTCACAGGGTTCGATCCCGGTGAGATCGATGGCTTGCTGGCGCTTGAAGACGAGGAAGCCGCGAACGCCGCCCCGCCGCTGCCTGAGTCGCCTGTCTCTCGTTTAGGCGATCTGTGGGTGCTGGGACCGCACCGAGTTCTCTGTGCGGACGCTACCAGTGCGGAAGCTGTCGCCCAGCTTCTGGGCGAACGCAAGCCGCGGCTGATGGTGACGGATCCACCGTATGGCATTGAGCTCGACTCCGAGTGGCGCGACCGAGCCGGCCTGAATGGCTGTGGCCCGGCCGAGGCGAGTTACATGAAGAAGCGCACCGCTGGCCATACAGAGACGGCGATCTCGGGTGATACTCGCGCCGACTGGTCCGACGCTTTCGCTCTGGTTCCCAGCCTCGAGGCCGCTTACGTCTGGCACGCATCCAAGTTTACTCGCGAAGTCCTGGACGGCCTGCTACGCATCGGCTTCCTGCACCACCAGCAGATCATCTGGAACAAAGGCAGAACGGTCCTCACACGGACGCTCTACTGGTTTCAACACGAGCCTTGTTGGTTTGTGCGAAAGAAGAACGCCCCCTGGTATGGCAAGGCCGGCGAAAACTCTACGATCTGGGATTCGCCGTCGCCGAAGTTCATCATGGGTGGTGCGGATGAAGATAAGTACGACCACCCGACCCAGAAACCAATCGAGCTGATGCGGCGCCCAATCCTGAACCACCTCCGTCGCGGGGAGCTGGTGTACGATCCGTTTCTTGGCAGCGGAACCACGCTTGCGGCCGCGGAATTGACCGAACGCGTCTGTTACGGAATGGAACTGGATCCAAAGTACGCAGACGTGGTGGTCGCGCGCTGGCAAACGCTAACTGGCAAGGCGGCAACCCTCGACGGCGATGGCCGCACGTTCGAGGAGATCAAACTAGAGCGCGCGGGAGTACCGACGTGAAAGGAAATCGAAAGGTGTCGCCGCGAGATTGCTGCCATCGAGACCGAATTACTGGCGGGCAATCCCGACGTGCAGGGCTTGTGCCTGGCGCTGTCGGACTGGCACGCGGAGCTTCGCATCCTTCAGAGAGGCGGGTAACCTCGGTGCGGCAAACACTCTACAAACGATTGCAGCAACTGGAGGAAGCGGACGCCCGAGCACGCAAGCATAGCGAACGGCCCGACGAGGAAGCCAGTAAAGCGAGAGTTATAGGGAAAGTCATGTTGTTCCTGCGTCTACGCGGAGTTGAAAAACAAGCTCACGAAAGCCTGGCGGCAGCTTGGGCGCGTGCGCTCGAAATCGATGGCACGGAATTGAAGCGACTGCTGCGCGCAGGAATCGACCCAATTCACAAGTACTTCACAGACCACGGCGTCTTTGAGGAGATCGAAAGAAGAAAAGCCGCCGGAACGTGGCCCGGCGGCTAAGAAGAATGGCAAAGACGCTAAGCTTTGACCGAGTAGGTGCGTTCGCCGTCCGCGGCCTTAGTCGAGACAACGGCCAGGCCCATCTTCTTCGAGACGGTGCCCGACAGGAACCCGCGCACGGAATGCGGCTGCCAACCGGTCGCCTTCATCAGCTCCTTGGCGGTTGCGCCGCCTGGGCGCTTCAGCAGATCGAGGATCTTGGCGGCCTTGCTGCCGTCGCGGGCGCCGGTGGCTTTCTTCGCGCCTTTGGGCGCTTTCTTCGCGGGGCTGGCCATCTTCCCCGACTTGGCCTTCTTCGGCGCGACGTTGCGCGCCGGTTTGGCACGGCTGGCCTTTGGGGTGGCTTTCGGTGCCTCGGCAGCGGGGGCCAGGGCGATTTCAAGTGCCTCTGCGGTCGAAATCATATGTTTTCTCCTTTATTGGCGGTGTTTCCGCGTCACATGGATCACTCCGGTCGGAGGGGAAAGCAAGCAGATTCTGAAGGAAATCGAACCCTTGGCGAACGGGTGGCGATGATGCTGGCTGATACGCAGATGTCCTCAGATGTCCTCAGATGACCGGCCACGGAGCAAAATTCGGGCGGAAGAAGGAAGAGGCGATCGCCGCCTTGCTCGTGCACCGCAATACCGAAGAGGCAGCACGGGCGGTGGGCATCGCCCCCAAGACACTCTTGCGCTGGCTACAGGTCCCGGAGTTCCAAGCTGCTTTCCGGGCTGCAAAGTGGGCCGTGTACTCGCAAGCGATTGGGCGGCTCCACCAGATGTCCACTGCGGCCGTTTCGACGTTGGGAAAAGTGATGGTGGATCCGAGCACCCCGGCCGCCGTGAAGGTTCGATCTGCGGATAGCATCTTGAACCACGCCACCAAGGCGATCGAAACCGAAAATCTAGAGGCGCGCCTAACAGAGCTGGAACGGGCGAACGACTCAGCCAAGGGCGGGCGCTCCCGGTGAACCTGAAAGCGCGACTCAAAACGCTGGAACGGCACCAGCGTAAAGTCTTCGACGAGCCACTTCGGATAGTCGTCAGCCACGCTGGCAAGCCGTTTGATCTCTCGAAGGCGACGTGCTCCCGGACCGTGTGGCCCAATGGGCATCTCATGGAAATCGTAGACCTCCATGGCGGCGATTACGGGTTGAGAGAAGAAGACCTGGAAAACTTCATCCAGAGCTTCCCCGTGGAGAGGCGTGCACGATGACTAGAAATCTCCATCGGAGATTAGAGCGACTGGAAGGGCAGACCATGCCAATGGACGAGCCGAAGGTATGGCAAATCGTCTTTGTAGACTCCGATGGGACGCAGACACTTGGCGAACTGATTGAATGGCGTTCGCGCGGCCCGCGGCCAAGACCGTGGTGCCGCAACTGAGGTAGAGGGCCCAACGCGATGAAAACGATTATAAGAAGGTTGCACCGCCTGGAGACAGCAGCTGCGACTATCGCTAAGGGGCCCGGCGTCGCTGAGATGATTCAAGAGCAGAGACGGCGTCGCCTGGAGGCAAGCGGCCAGCACTCTGAACCCTCGCCGCCAATAGACCACACGGGATGTCGTACAATCGCCGATCATATTTTGCGCGCCCGCCAGGCGTGTATGAAACGTGACCTAGCCAAAGGGCTGGCCCAATGAACGCCCGCGGTCTCTCCCGGCGGCTCGACCGACTCGAACAACACATATTGCCTTTGGACCAACCGAAGGTATGGGAAGTCGTCCAGGTCGATTCCAATGGCACAAGCACCCCGACAGGCATCATGATTGAAATGCCACCACCGCGCGCGCCAATTGGCTACCGATAATAGTAGTTATCGGGCGACGATCTACCGCTGCAGCAGGGGCGGCAGACTATCTCATAAGGTAAGCCCGCGTCGACGATCAAGAAAAGTTATGGAAGGGTTGCCGACAACCCAGGCGCTATCGGGAAATCCTTCACCCTTGATCGGGAGGCCGAAGCAAGCTGCCTAGGACGTTATCCAATCGAAGCAGCGATTCGCAGCATACCCGTCTTGGGATGGCAATTGTAGTATTCGAAGTATTGCTCGTCGGCGGCTGCTACCGTCACCTCGTGGTATAACTTCAGCTTGGCGGCCGGACCCATCGTACCGAGGTACTTCATGGCTGCGCCGAAGATCGCAAGGTGGGTGGGATGCGACTCGGCCCAGCGTTCCAGCGCTGCCAGGCTCTTCCACCAACTCATGCCGTAAGTTTTCTCCGTTGTGCGTCCGCTGCCGTCCACCACCGTCATGTAGCGGTTAGCGAAGCAGCCAATCCCCAAACCATCGTCGCGCAGAAAATCCATTCCGGCGCGCAGTACAGGTTCCACGTCGTCTACGTACATACGGCGCTCGTCTGCTTGAGTCGCGGACCAGTCCTGGCCGGAACGGATGAGGCAGATGTTTTCGTGTGGAATCACACGCTGATGCAATCCGTTAGCAACCACGCGTGGCACACCGATCGGCGCCATATCGTCCGTCTGAGACATCGGAATGCGATCCCGTGCACCTCCCCAGTAGGCGTGCTCTTGCACCACGTCGCTAAAGCCGTCCGCCAAGGAGGCCACACCTTCTGGAACGTCCGATGAGAAGAGAGTTTCGAAGCGCTCGGTAGTAGGCCTCAGTATCTCACTGAAGGTGCCAACGGCGCTTCCGGCAATTGGGCCGCCGGTCCAACCGGTGCCGTACCTCCCAAGCCAAGCATCAAACTCGGTCGGGACGTCCCAATAACCGACGGAAATGATGTTGGTGAAGTTGGCTTCGTCAACATACTGGGCGCGATCCCAATGACCCGGGCCCTGGTCACTCCCAAAAGCTCTGGCGACGCTCATCAGAACCTTGTCAGCCTCGTTGGGTAACGTCGCGCCACGGTATTGCACGCCAAAGTACGCCATTACCACCTGCTTGACGCCTGATTTGTAACGCGCAACGACGGATGGGTAAGGCGGAGCGTAATCATCCGGTATCCGGCGGTGGCGCGTGCGTGGACACACCAGATGTTTAGGAATTGCTGATTCCATGTTTGAACTCCTTGGCTCTACCCGTCAGTCGCAGTGGTAAAACTTGGCCCCGGCAGACGATCGCTGACTAGGATACTAATCCCGGGGCTCCCTCGTCTCCATAGTCTGTCCCTCGATAGAGAATGTTCTGTACATTTTACGCGAGCGCACGTCCTGCGATTGTTTTTTAGGAAACCTCTGCTCATGGGACGGGAGATCAAATCGGCATTTGATGCCCGCTTGGGATTTGCGCCTGGATGACGGCGCACCCTTCCATTAGTCTTTCTTCGGGAACATCTCCGGGCGATCAAAATAAGTTATGGAAGCATGGCCGACAATACATCCGCTATCCCGGAGAGCGTCACTTCAACGATTTGGGGGTATCCCGTCAATGTGGCTGGGTTCCACTTGGGCGAGAATGCGTAAATGGGAAGTGAGGAGCCTCGGGAACCAGCCGCCAACAAATACACATTCGGCGATAATTTGCGCGCCAGTGCGCGACTGCGACGACTGGCCGAAATGTACGAACCGGAATCGCGGGAATTGCTGCTACGCAGCGGCATAAGCGCACCGCGCCTGGCAGTGGATCTTGGCTGCGGCCCCGGCTGGTCCACCCGGCTGCTTCAGGATGTGCTGAAGCCAGAACGAACAGTCGGGCTGGATGCCTCCGCAGCATTCGTAGAGGAGGCGCGGACAAGGCATGACCCCGATCTTGAGTTCGAGGTACATGACATCGTCAGAGTTCCATTCCCGGTCGACGCCCCGAATGTCATGTTTTGCAGGTTCCTGCTTACGCATCTTCGTTCCCTGGGGGAAGTCCTCGCCGCGTGGGCGGGTGTAGCGGCACCCGGAGCATTGCTGGTGGTTCACGAGACGGAATCACTCGAGACTAACCACCAGGTGCTGCGGCTCTACTACCGATTTGTCGAGCAGTTGCAGCGACACCATGGTCAAACGCTCCACGTAGGCGCCGTTTTGGAAACCGGTTTCGCTGGATCGGGCTGGCGTTTGCTAGAGAACCAACGACGTCTTCTGGAGAAGCCGGCCGCCGACATGGCCGAGCTACACCTGGCAAACCTTCGCACCTGGCGGGATGACGAGTATGCTCAGCGAGCCTTCGATTCCCGCGAGATCGCCGCCCTGGAGAAATCGTTGGAGAGAATTGCGGGTGGCCGTGAAGACGGCGGAATCGTCGTGAATGCGGCGAGGCAGATCATAGCCCAGCGTAGCTGACGGGCAAACTCCTGGATGACGGCGTATCCGGAAGCTACTTAGGGCAACAATTTACTTGACACACAAGACGGGATAGCCTCAGCCGGGTGAGTTATCGTGGAACGATGAAGGGACTGGCATCGGCCTTAATTCTGCTTTTGGTTCCCCCGACGTTTGCCGCCGATCCAAGTCCCCTTCGTGTCGAAATTGAAAAGGCGATCTGGTCACGTCAGGCAACGCAAATGCGGATTGAATGGCCGGACGGTAAGAGGCAGGTTGTAGAGATTTTTGATTGCGTCAATGACCGGTACGTGCTTACTTCCTACCGATTGGAAAACGCTCGCCGTATTTGGGTCCGCAACTTCAATCCTGCGGACTGCGCGGCCATAGGCATCCTCCATCCAAGCTATTTTCGCAAGGCAAAGCCCGAACTCATCTGGCGCGAAGTCTGGAAAGCACGCCCCCAATCCAATTAGATCCAGCAACCACTCGCACCGGCCCTTTGCTTTGGTAGACTGAGCCCCTACCCGACTAAGCCGCCCGGGACCAGCGCGTCGTCGCGCAATAAAAAAAAGCGATCTATATTCGACTAGCATCTTTTCTTCGACAGGGTGCCCGTGGGAGAGGGCCCTGAAGGAAAAGACTCTGCTCTCTATGACATACAGCAATGCGCGCAAAATCGCCGACTTTGGGGTCATTTCGTTGCTCGCCCTCCCATTCCTAAGCGCTCAACTGTTCGCTCAGGAGAAGCTCCAGGGAATGATCAAGGCGCGAAGCGCCGCCACGATCATCCTGGAGACCAAGGCGGCGCCATACGTAAACGTGCTCCTGGAAGACACCACAAAAGTGGCCCAGAATGAGGGGCTATTGAAGGTCCGCAAGGCGACGATGTCCATGGCTGCGCTCATCCCGGGCCTGCAGATTGAGGTTGAGGGCCACCGTGACGAAAATGGAATGTTCGTCGCGAAGTCCATAACGTTCGATGGCAACGATCTGGAACGGGCTTACTCGATTCAGGCGGGTCTGTCCGAAACCGAGGCCAGATCGAAAGCGACTCAGCAAGAAACGGCTAAACACACAGCCGAGTTGGAGAAGCAAAATGCGGCGTTGAAAGCCCAGAATGCCGCGCTGCAGAAGCAGCAGGCGGAATTGGCAGAACACGAAAAGAAGATCGCAGCCAACAAGGCATTAATCGCCGCGAACACTGCGCGTTTCGGTCAGTTGGACGATTACTACATTTACGATGAAGTTACGATTCTCTTCGCTAACGGCAAGACTAATGTGGATTCGAAGTACATCTCGCCGCTGAAAGCTCTGGCAGAAAAAGCAACCACCGTGGAAGGCTATATGATCCAGGTGAAGGGCTACGCCTCCGCCCCCGGTAGCGCCGCTTTGAACCAGAAACTGAGCCAAAAGCGAGCTGCAGCCGCTTCCGACATCCTCCTTCAGCAAGGTCGTGTGCCTGTGTCACGAATGCTCGCCCCAGGCGCGATGGGCGAGAGTGAGGCGAAGGAGACGGCCAAGGCGGCTGATGAAGCAGAGGATCGCAAGGTTGTGGTCCGCGTGCTGCAAAACAAGGGTATCGCGGGAATTTAAGTGAAGTGACGCGGGCAATGAAGCCCGCAAGGACCGCGTATGTCGCCCGGCGTAAAGCGGCATATGGCTGAAAAAGCTAAGGTTAGCCGATCAAGAAGCAGATTACTCCTGGATGACGGCGCAACCGGACACTATCTCCGCCAAGGGAAGCTTCCGTTATTGCCCCTTATCGGGCGATCCGGGGGGCTCTACCTGCCTAATGCGGCTTCAACCGGGGGACGGCCATTCTCACCGAGAGACGCTACTAACCCAGGCAACTCCGAGCGCGCCAGACTTTACGCCAATCGTAATCTGTTGACCCGGGAAGAAGAATGGCGCGAATGCGCTCAGATAGATCGTTTCCGACCGATGGTTGGAACGCCACGATCGCACAATCAGCCTCCTGCCGCCGATTCTGGACCCGTAGTGCGTTTCGATAAGAACGGTCGGATAACGGATTTCCGCCGAACGATCCATCTCACCGTTCGCGAAAAATAGAGCAGCTGCGACCCACGGGAGTAGCGCAGCAGCAAGGTATCGGCCGTTTGGCTTCTGGCGTTCTCTCCGCCCCTCACGCAGAAACAAAGCAACCATGGCGAAACCGACTACAAAGAGAAGCGCCGGCGCAAGCAAATCGAGAGGGGGGTATCGAACCAGACCGACGTATACGAGCGCGGAGGCACCAAGTAGGAAAAGAACAGTCAGAAGCTCCATGGTGTAGATTTATCTACACCAAAGACCTACCACGAGGCAGGACGAGAACTGAAGTTCGTAACTTTCCGTCCACGGGTGCTCCTCGGAACAGGACGCACTCTGCGCTGACGATAATGTGGGTTAACGGCGTCGTGTTGCAACTGACCACCCGTTACAAGCCGAACTTCCGGGGACCCATCAGGTTAACGCCCACCCTCGTCCGAGTGGCCGACCGCACGGACACAGGTGATCCGCACACCAGTCGCGCTGAAGGCGGCGTTCGTGCCGTAACGCCATAGTGTAGAATCGATCCAAACGCGATATGCCTTTGGCCTCCGGATCCCGCTTGGCTCCCTACGAAATGCTCGCCAATCGGCAGTGGCGGAATGGGCGACGCTCCGATGGGCGAGTCAAATTCTCCGATGGCTTCTTATGGGGAAACGTTTCGGCCCGGAAATCGTATAGACAGTCTAGGGAGCCAGGCTAGGCCAATGGAATCCTTCTTTAAAGACCTCAAGCATTCCGTGAGGATGTTTCTGCACAGCCCCGCATTCACCTCTACGGCGATACTAGCGCTGGCCCTGGGGGTGGGCACGAACACGGCCATCTTCACGCTGATCGACCGAGTGCTGCTGAAACCCATGCCTTATCCGGAAGCCGACCGCATCGTATTCCTGATGAACACGTTCCCGGGCGGATCAGGGAACGGAGCGTCGCCCGCCAAGTTCGCGTTTTGGCGGGAAAATGCGCAGACGCTCCAGGAAGTGTCGGCGTGGCGTTTCGGCGTGGCGAATTACAAAACCGGCGACCAGCCGGAGCAGATTCAAGCGACGCAGGCCAGCGCGGATTTCTTTCATCTTCTGGGAGCGAGCACCATTCTCGGCCGCACCTACACACAGGACGAAGACCTGCCGGGCGGACGTGACGTGGTGGTGCTCACGGAGCGATTCTGGCGGCGGCGGTTCGGTGCCGACCAACAGGTGATCGGCCGCACCATGACCCTGAACGGCGCGCCGCACGAGATCATCGGCGTGGTTTCGAACGATTTGAAGATCGAGATCGACGAGCCTCCGGAGGTGTATCTTCCGTTCAAGCTCGATCCCAACACCACCGAACAGGGGAACTACTTCAATGTCGGCGCACGGCTAAAGCCAGGCGTGACGCTGGCGGCGGCCAACGCGCAACTGAAGCCGCTGGCCGACGAATACCGTCAGCGGTACCCAGCGGGCATCGGGCCGCAGCAGGGTTTCGGCGTGGAACGACTGCGCGAAGTGCTGGTGCGCGGTGTGAGGACGCTGCTGTGGGTTCTGCTGGGTGCGGTGGGATTCGTGCTGCTGATCGCTTGCGCGAACGTCGCCAATCTCCTGCTGGCCCGCGCTGCCGGACGGCAGCGTGAGATCGCGATTCGCGCGGCGGTGGGCGCGGGGCGCGGCCGCATCATCCGGCAGATGCTCACCGAAAGCGTGGTGCTATCGCTGGTCGGCGGAGCCCTGGGGCTGGTGATCGGGTATGTGGGGATTCGCGCGATCCTAAGCATCAGTCCAGGCAATATCCCGCGCATCGGGTTGGGCGCCGATCTGCCGCTTGATCCAGCCATCGTGTTATTTACACTCGGGCTCTCGATCCTGACCGGA
>Ga0207667_10009663_pt1 | contig 11344 bp, 8 predicted proteins | sample KBSCornC52_FD_184301 | JGI IMG/M metagenome (GOLD analysis project Ga0207667, IMG submission 184301) | Corn rhizosphere microbial communities from Kellogg Biological Station, Michigan, USA - KBS Corn C5-2 (SPAdes) (version 2) | ecosystem: Host-associated > Plants > Roots > Rhizosphere > Soil ...
TCATAGCCAAAGGCATAGAGACGTAAGGGGAAAAAAATAGTATTGCCAGGGAAGTGGGAAGAAGCCCACCAAGGTGCCGGTGCTGCTACAACTTATATTACTGCAAAACGAACAGGTGATTTCTATGAAGAAGGTAAAAACAAAAATCACTCCAATTCAAACTGAAACGCTAAATCGTTTCGGAGATTCAAAGCTATAAATGATTATCATGTTGAAAAAGAGTAAAAATACTCGATAATTTGACATAGGTAAATTCACACCTTTATTAGTATCACCTATAACGTTCACACGAAGTCAGATGATAAAAAAATATAATCCTGAGCGAAGTCGATAGCTATCGGATCGAAGAATACCCAGTTGCATTAGTATGAACCGGGATTTTATACAAGTAAAGGATTTTCATGATGCCACGATATTCTGGCGAAGCAGAAGAATCAGTCAAATCGTATAAAATCCTGGTTCAGACATATACGCATACACGATAATGTGGAAAAAAATAAAACGCGTTTAGCAAAGAAGTTAATTTAAACAGCTTTTATTTTGCAACTGTATCTGCTTCTTCAACTTTTTATTACTGCAATCGCTTAAAACCCTTCTTCTTTATTGCTGCCACTTCTATCTGTATTGCCTTTCCGCTATACAGCCTGACAGCGATGTGTTTCATCAGTGTTGAATTTTTGCATTTGCCCAAATGCCCGGCCTCTATACAGGTATAGCTATGCATATACCCGTACTGTGCTGCATTTAAATGCAGTGAGCTATGTTCTCTCACCACATAGAACATAGAACACATAGCAGCCACATAGTTTCTAGATGATCTATGTGAATTCTATGTTACCTATATGCCTATGTGGTGCAAAAGCCGGGCAGGCAGCGCTTTGTATTTCCTTGAACATTGAATATTGAGCATTCAATATTGAATTGAGTATTGAGAATTGAATATTATATAATGAAAACCACCAACGTATGAACATGTTATCTACCCTTGGCAAAACGCGCCGATGGCGATTGTTGCACTCCATTGCTTTTTTTATTTGTTGTTTATTTTCTGTAAGTCAGGCGCAGGTGAGTCCGCCTGTTGCCGCCACTACCGCACAGCATAATAAACAGGTGATCGGTTATATTACCCAATGGGATGCCTGGAAAGAAGTTTCAGGTCTGGTTCCCAAAGGAGGTTATAACCAGTTGAACGTCGATTATTCTCAGTACACTATCCTGAACTTTTCTTTCTTCGGCGTTGCCAAAGATGGTTCATTGCATAGCGGGGATTTTCGTAATAAAAATATTTATCAGGTAGGGCAGGTACAGGATCCCGCTCCATTGGTAAATACAGATATTTACAGCAGCTGGGATATGTACCTGTTGTATGGTGAACTCGAAACACTGTATTATATCTCTGATGGAAGCTATGCGTACTCGATCGGTTATCGTAACTCCGGCAGCGGCTGGACGAACGTAAATACCGGCGCCAGTGGCGCTTTCCCTTTGTCGGTTCACAAACAAGGCGGCGCTCCCGGTATCATTGACCTTGCTCACTCCAAAGGCGTAAAGGTAATGGCCTCTGTAGGCGGATGGAGCATGTGCAAGCACTATCCTGAAGTAGCTGCTGATCCGGCCAAAAGAGCCAATTTTGTGGCAAGCTGTAAAACACTCATCGGTATGGGTTTCGACGGTATCGACTTCGACTGGGAATATCCCAACGATCCCGGTATGGATATCGAACATTACAGTACTGCCGATTATAACAATTTTGCTCAGTTGCTCGAAGATGTTCGTGCCGCCATCGGCAGCAGTAAATTAATTACTGCCTGTTTCTCAGCAGTACCTTCCAAACTCGCCGGCTTTAACTGGCCACGCATGAACAATGTGCTGAACTACATCGACATGATGACTTACGACTACAATGGCGGCTGGAGCAACAAAGCCGGTCATAATGCACCATTGTATGATTATCCCGGTATGGAGTATACCGGTTTTTCACTGAACGGTACATTGCAGGGTATCAAGAACCTGGGACTGAACATGAGCAAAGTTACCCTAGGTGCTCCTTTCTATGGAAGAGGTGTGGTTTGCAGCAGCACAGCAACTTTAAATGGCGCCACTGTTAAACGTGCCGAAACTGTTCAGCCCGACGGACCTATTCAAACCTGCGCAGATTTTACCAACTGGGCAGCAGGCTTGTGGGACGGTACACCTAACTACGCCGTTATTCAGCAAACAACAGGCAGCGGCTCTGGCTGGACCGAATACTGGGACGATGTAGCCAAAGTGCCTTATAAAGTAAAAGGCAATTATTTTTTGAGCTACGACAATGAAAAGTCTATCGGCGCCAAAGCACAATTCATAAAAGACAACGGTCTTGCCGGTGTAATTGTATGGCAGGTTTTTGGTGACATGACCAATATGACCAGCAGCACTGTAGCCAATGGCAAATTGATCTCCTGTCCTAATACAACGTCACCGCTGGTAAATAAGATCAATGCAGTATTTGCAAGCGGTAGTACCGGAAATCAGTCACCCACTGTTTCCATTTCTTCACCTGCCAATAACGCTTCATTCACTGCGCCCGCCTCCATTACATTGCAGGCCAATGCAAGTGATGCCGACGGTACTATCTCAAAAGTAGAATTCTTTAACGGCGCCACCAGTTTAGGAAGTGCTACTGCATCTCCTTATAAGGTTACATGGAATAATGTAGCTGCCGGTACATACTCTGTTACTGCTGTAGCTACAGATAACAGCGGCGCTACTACTACTTCTGCTGCCGTATCACTTACTGTAACCGGTGGTGGTAATAATACAGGTGCCGGTAAAGTAATTGTAGGATACTGGCATAACTGGGGTTCCACAACCGGTACGCCTCCTTACATCCGTTTGAAAGATGTGAATGCAAAATACAATGTGATCCAGGTGGCTTTCGCCAGCAGCAGTGCCACAGATTACGCTACTATCAGCTTTGCACCCGCTAACAATACTGATGCAGATTTTATTTCGGATATGCAAACAGTACAGTCGCAGGGCCGTAAAGTATTGATCTCACTCGGTGGGCAGGATGGTACGCTGTTATTATCAGATGCTACCAAAAAGCAGTCATTCATAACTTCAATGGAAGCTATCCTTGACAAATACAATTTCGACGGTTTTGATCTTGACCTCGAAGGCGGTACCACGCTGCAACTCAATAATGGCGATAATAATTTCATGAACCCCACTACTCCCAAAGTAGTAAACCTGATCGCTGCGGTAAAAGAGATCATCAATTACCGTGCAGCAAAAGGAAAAACCTGCTGGCTCACCATGGCGCCTGAAACGTATTATGTACAAACAGCTTTCGGTGCCAACTATTCACCACTGGTAGGTGCTTACCTGCCATTGATCTATGGATTGCGTGATCAGCTTACATTCATTCATCCGCAGTATTATAATACCGGTTCTGTAACCGGAATGGATAACAAGGTGTATTCACAGTCAACACCTGATTTCATTGTGGCCATGTCAGAAATGTTGCTGAAAGGATTCCCTGTAGCAGGCACCGGACAAACCTTCCCTGCTTTACGCGAAGATCAGGTAGCATTTGGTTTGCCTGCTGTTGCAGCTGCTGCACCTTCAGGTGGCTATCTTGCTCCGGCCAGTGTTAAACAGGCGTTGGATTATCTTACAAAAGGAACATCGTTCGGTGGTTCCTATCAGTTACAGAAAGCAGGCGGCTATCCCGGTTTACGTGGTATCATGACCTGGTCTATCAACTGGGATAAAACCAATGGCGACGAATTTGCCAATAATTATTACGCTTATTTCTTTGGCAATGGTAACGGAAATACTGCACCAACTGTAAGTATCACTTCGCCTGCCAATAATGCCAATTTCACTGCACCGGCTTCTGTTACCATTCAGGCCAGTGCAAGTGATGCAGATGGTTCTGTTACCAAAGTTGAATTCTTTAATGGTGGTACCAGTTTAGGTAGCGTTACGGCAGCGCCTTATAGCTTTACATGGAACAATGTGGCAGCAGGCACATACACGCTTACTGCAAAGGCTACAGATAATGGTGGCGCTGTTACTGCTTCAGCAGCAGTTACAATTATTGTAGGAAACGGCAACAATAACGGTAGTTGCAATGGTATTGCTGCATGGACTTCAACCGGAATATATCTCAACGGCAATCAGGTGGTATATAACGGTAAAATATATCAGGCAAAATGGTGGACACAGAATGAGCAACCTGATACACATACGGGAGATGGACAAGTATGGCAGTATATCAGCGATTGCAGCGGCAGTAGTACCAATACACCGCCTGTTGTAACTATTACATCTCCTGCCTCAGGCGCCACATTTACTGCACCTGCTACAATGACCATTCAGGCCAGTGCAAGTGATGCAGACGGTTCTGTTGCCAAAGTTGAATTCTTCAATGGCGGTACCAGTCTGGGTGCTGTAACCGCTTCTCCTTACTCTGTAACATGGAGCAATGTAGCCGCAGGTTCTTACAGCATTACCGCTGTAGCTACTGATAATAAAGGAGCAACTACTACGTCTTCAGCTCTGGCTATTACTGTAGGTGGCAGCACCAATACAGGTAATTGCGCAGGTGTGGCAACTTATCAGCCTTATCCGAAAATTTACAACAAGGGCGATAAGGTAGTATACAATGGTATTTTATATGTGAGCTTGTCAGATGCTCTGTACAATGTTACACCGGGTACAGCAGACTGGTGGTGGCAACCATTAGGAGCTTGCACTGCTACTACAAGGGCAACCGTTGCAACCAATGATGCTGTGGCTGTTGGCAGCGCTGCTGTAGTTCCTAACCCCATAACAGGCAGCCAGGCACAGGTACTGAAATATGCCGAAGCCGGCGACCGGTTAAGCATATCGATACAAAGTGCCGACGGATTTACTATTCAGCGTAGTGAGTATGTAGCAACAAGTACCGGAGTGAGCGCTATTCCTATTCAAACAGGTAAGCTCTCAAAAGGTGTTTGGATCGTTTACATTACCAATAAGAAAACAGGAGCAGTAAGCACCACGCGTTTGGTGAAACTATAGTGTTGATGTAATGGAATGTGGGAATTATCGAAGAGGCTGTCTCAAACAAATAAGAGGCAGCCTCTTTTTTGTTTATTTTCCTGCCCGTAACAAAAAAGTCGTTTAAACGACGAACTGTTATAAAACAACCTGCTGCTTATATAAAACCTGTTTTATATTATGAAAAAAACTACACTGACCTTATTCGCCATATTATTATGCATTGCCTGCTTTGCCCAGGATATTACCGGTGACTGGAATGGCGTATTAAAAACCCAGGGAGTAGCCTTGCGATTGATATTCAGGATCAGTAAAAATGACAGTGCATTCAGTTGCATTTTGAAAAGTCCCGACCAAAGTCCGAAAGATATTCCGGCATCTTCAACAAGTTTTGATAATTCATCATTGCATGTAACCGTATCAAATTTACATATTGAATACACCGGCTCCCTGAAGAACGATAGTATTGTAGGTAATTTTAAACAGAACGGGTTGACCATTCCTTTAAACCTGTTTCGGCAAATGCCCGTGGTAGAAAAACCCAAACGGCCCCAGGAACCAGCGAAACCTTATCCGTATTACTCAGAGGATATCACTTTCGAAAATCAACAGGCAAAAATTACCCTCGCAGGCACCTTAACACTGCCTCAAAAAGATGGCGTTTTTCCCGCGGTGGTATTAATAAGCGGCAGCGGTCCGCAAAACAGGGATGAAGAACTGCTGGGCCATAAGCCGTTTCTTGTATTGGCCGATTACCTCACGAAAAATGGGATAGCTGTTTTGCGGTTCGACGACAGGGGAACTGCTCAATCAAAGGGTACTTTTAATGGCAGCACCTCCCAGGATTTTTCTACCGATGTTGACGCTGCCATAGCATTCTTACAAACCAGGAAAGAGATCAACAAAAAAAAGATCGGGTTAATTGGTCATAGCGAAGGAGGGTTAATAGCTCCCATGGTAGCAGCTAGGTCGAAGAATATTGCTTTTATTGTGCTGCTGGCCGGTCCGGGAATTCCATGCGATCAACTGCTGTTATTGCAGCAATCGGCAATTGCCAAAGCATCGGGAAAAAGTGATAGCAGCATTCAGCGTTTGATTGCAACGAATAAAAAGGCCTTTGAAATAGTTAAAAATGCGGCTAGCCCCGAACAATTAAAAACCGACATGACAAAATATTTAAAAGAAGTTACAAAAAATAGTCCCGAGAAACCTCAGGGCATGAGCGACGACGATTTTGTAAAGCTGCTGGTGGAAAGAGTAACAGATCCCTGGACGGTTTATTTTTTAAAATATGACCCGGCTATTGCTTTGGAAAAAGTGAAGTGCCCGGTGCTGGCTCTAAACGGTGATAAAGACCTGCAGGTGACGCCTAAGGAAAACCTGGAGGGCATCAAACAATCGCTGGCAAAAGGAGGAAGTAAAAAGGTAACGACTAAATTATTGCCCAACCTGAATCACTTATTTCAGGAGTGCAAAACAGGGGCTCCTTCCGAATATGCAACCATTGAGCAAACATTTTCTCCCGCTGCTTTAAGCGAAGTATTGCAATGGATACAGACACAGGTAAAATAATAAGCATTCAGTTCCCTGGTGAATAACACCGCCTTAAAAACTGAAAATAAAAAGGCTGCCCCAAAATTACTTTTGAGGCAGCCTCTTTTTTATTGGTTATTTAAAGCTGCCGCTGTTAACGTCTTTAATGAACTGAATAACGCCGCTCATAAATATTTTCTGATCGTCCCACATGCAAAAGTGACTGCCATTGGGGCAATATAAATAACGGCCTTTCTGAACCATCTTGCTTTGTTCTTCCATAGCTTTTGGGTCCATGGTATCGAACTGTGCGCCCACCATCAGCGTAGGTATTTTAATTTCCTTCAGCCTGTTTTTGATATCCCAGTTCGTCAACCGGCCGGCAATACCAAATTCCGATGGGCCCTGCATGATTACATAGATCTGTTTTGATCTTTCCGTACCATTCAGGTGATTAAAACACCGAACTACCGGTTCGGGCCATTCGGCCAGGCGGCAAATATGCTGCTGATAAAAAGCAGGCATCAGCAATTCTTCATACCGCGGATTAGAAAAATCTTTCTTTGCTTCAATCGCTCTTATTTCGGCCAGTACTTTCGGGTCCATTTGTTTGGCCAGTACTTCATTAGCGTATTTGCCGTAATTGGGGCAGCTTGCCATCATATCGGCTACGATCATACCTTTCAGGTGCTGCTGATACTTCAGCGCGTATTCCATAGCCAGTATGCCGCCCCATGAATTACCCAGCACATAAAAGTTGGTGGAATCGGCTCCTATGGCTCTTCTTACCTGTTCTACTTCATCAACATATCTTTCTGTTGTCCATAGGCTGCTGTCATTCGGCTGATCGCTGTAGGGAGCGCCCAGCTGGTCATATTCATAAAATTCAAACCCTTCTTTTGGGAAAAAACTTTCAAAGCATTCCATGTATTCATGCCCCGCTGCCGGACCACCATGCAATAACAATATTTTGATATGAGGATTATTACCAAAGCGTTTCGTCCATACTTTAAAAGTACCTGCCGGCGTATTCACAGGTATCATTCTTATACCCGCCGATTTTACACCTGCCGTATCTCCATAATCAAAGTATTTTGATACAGGCATATCGCCATCGGCAGCAGTGGATTTTACGGTTGTGTCGTTACAGGCCGCCAGGAAAAGGCAGAGAGCTGTTACAAGAGATCTCATGATGTAGTTTTTAGGCGGAAAAGATAGGCATTTTGTTTTATTTCTTTCCCGGCACATAACAAAGCAGTATAACGCCTTTGCCAATCTGCTTTGTCTCTGTAAGTTCAAGACTGGTGAAGGAAGTATTTTCTTCAAAAAAGCGTTTTCCGCTTCCCATTACTACCGGATGAACCAGCAGTCTGTATTCATCAATAAGTCCGGCTTTCATTAGTGAACGAACCAATTCGCCACTTCCTTCTATCTGGATCTCATTGCCGGGCTGTTGTTTCAGTTTCTTTATTTCTGCTTCGATATTTTCGCTGATGATGGAAGCATTATTCCATTCGGTTTTTTTAAGTGTAGTAGATACTATGTGTTTAGGTGCACTGTTTAATTTGGCGGCTACGCCCATTTCATTGTTTTTTAATGAAGACCAGTAAGGGAAAAGCATTTCGTAAGTTGTCCGTCCGAATAAAAAGGCATCAGCAGCTAAAATGCCATCGCGGATATAGTTCTGCCTTTCTTCACTGTCATAAGGGTTAAACCACTGGCCCATGCTGTTCGCGTCGAAAATACCGTCTAAGGTGATCCAGGTTGATGCTATTAACTTTCTCATTTTGATACTGTTTTATTGATTTAATACAGCAAAGCTATTCAGCAGGAAAGAGAAAAAATAGTACGAACCCGACACGGAAATGATAAATTAGGAATCTGAAACAGAGAAATTAGAAAGGGGGTGAGGGGACCCAACTTTTTCATTTCACATTTTTTATTTTTAATTCCTCATTCAATTCAAGGAATTGCCATGTGTTTCTAAGATATTCCTTAGGCGTATAACCGGTAAATTCTTTGAACGTGCGGGTGAGGTGACTGTGATCGGTGTAATCATGTTCGTAGGCTATATCGCTGAGGTGCGAGAACTGATTTTCATTCAACTGACGAAACGCTGCCTGGAATCTACAGATTCTGCTGTACATGCGCGGTGAAATGCCTACATACGATTCAAACATGCGCTGAAAGGTGCGCTCGGTGATCTGTAATTCTTTCTGAATATTCGGAAGGGAAATCAGTCCTTTATTTTTTATGATCGTTTGCGAAGCATAAATAATTCCGCAGGGCGTATCAGAATAAGCCTGATTATAAAGTTCCAGTATAAAATTGTTGAGTATTCCCAGCCGCTTTTCCAACGACAACTCATTCACCAGCTGCTCTTTCAGATTTCTTTCTTTTGCCGGTTTCAGATTGCTCAGATCAATGCCTGTATCAGTTATTTCAGTCGCCTGAAATCCGAATACCGCTTTTACCATATAAGGATGCAGGAAGTAGGAGATGATTGTTAAGCGCTCAGGCGTATAAAGAGTGAGTGGTTTTATAATTTGCCCGTATAGCATCAGGCTATCCATCTTTTTATCACCGTGCAGTAGTAGCCCCGAATCAGTTGTTTGAAAAACAATACACGGATATCCATTGGCTATTAACGGAAGCCCTATATTTTTTTGCAATAGGCAATTTTGAAGTACCAGTATGCTGCTTACAAAAGTGGAAATAGATGCGGGTGGTAAAATAGATAAAGTCGTCATCTTGTGTCAAGATACGTTATTACGTTTTTAAATGGGCTATATGGAAATTTTTCCTTTGAGATATTCAAACCCCACCTCTTTAAATCGACGTTTGTGTTTTATCAGCAATACCTGCCATGGGGAGCCCTGTTGTGGCTTTTTCAATATTTTAGGATTTCATTCCTAAAATATTATGATATTTCAGGAATGAAATCCTAAAATATTATCCCTTTGAATAATTGAATTGAAGTAAATGATAATACGAATTTTAAAAGCCTCTTTGAAAGAAAGGCTCTTCAAGGGTAAGGCGTTACCCTCGTACAAAAACCTTCGTCATTCTCCTGCCAATATTGAAGATTTTTTACTGAGTTAGAGCACCTATGTTATCATAGAGGCCATTTTCGGGAAAGTCATACCGTTTGTTCTAGCTCTAAACTTCCTTCATCTTACTCACCAATATCGTAATCAGCGCGCCGAACAAGGCGATCAGGGCAAAAGACCAGCGCAGGTTAAATTCTTCTGCTATAAAACCAACCATCGGCGGAACAATCAAAAAACCAAAATATCCAACCGTTGAAACGCCGGCAATAGCAGGGCCGCCGCTCATATGTTTTACTCTGCCCGCCATACTGAACACCATCGGCACTACACACGATACACCCATGCCGATCATTACAAAACCTAACCAGGCCGAAATCGTGTAGGGGAGTAGCGCAGCAAGGACCAGTCCGCTGAAAATAAGCAGTCCGCTATATTTCAGCATGGCTTTAATACCAATCGAATTAGCCAGTTTATCACCAGTAAACCGGCCAATGGTCATCGCCACCATATAAACAGCATAACCAACGGTAGCCATTTCTTTCGAAGCATGTACGGCTTTTTTCAGATAGATAGCGCTCCAGTCGTACATCGTTCCTTCACAGGCCATGGAAGCAAAACAAATAAAACCAAGCTTGATCAGCGCTTTATCAGGCAGCTGAAAACTTTGTTTTCGCTCATGCGGTTGCGGACGCTGATGTACACTGTTTTTAAAGAAAGCAAAACACAATCCGGTAAGAATAACAGCAACTGCCAATAAATGCCATGATGGTGCAATGCTCATCGATACAATGAGGGAACCAACGGCGGCAGCGGCAAACCCTGCCGTACTCCATATTCCATGAAAAGTGGCAATGATCGAACGGCCATATAATTTCTGCACTCCGATCGATTGCGCATTGGCGGATATATTAAACAGATTACGTGATGATCCGAAGAAGAATAACACAACCGCCAGCTGCCAGGTTTGCGATACAAAACCTACCAGACACAGCATAATATTAAACAATACTGCACCGGTGATCATAATGTAGCGACTGCTGAACCGGCGCAATAAATAACCGGTTACAGGCAGAGTTAACATTAAACCTGCAGGCATGGCGAATAATACCGCGCCAAGCTGCGCTTCGTTTAAGTGCAGATTTTGCTGAATGGTTGGTATGCGGGATGCCCATGACGAAAAGCCAAAACCTGAAACAAAAAAGAAAACAGCCGTAGCTATACGGGCTTTTAAAGGAGAATCGGGAGCACTATCCATGGTGTTTGCCGGGTGTAAATTAAAGGTTGTTCTGTAACGCAGGATGAAGGTGTCATATTGCAGATTACAAAGTTTTTCGTGAAAACTGCAATAGATAATGAATGTACTCAGGCTGTAGCCGCCAGCACCGTTTTTCTGTTAAACAATATCTGTTTACGATAACCGGTCGGACTGATACCCTTGTACTTTTTAAAGATCCGGTTCAAATGGCTTTCGTCAGTGAAGTGTAATTCAAAGGCAATTTCGTTGATGCGCATATCGCTGTGGAGCAATCTTGTTTCTACCAGCTTTAGTTTGTAGTTGGTAATATATTGTTGCAAAGATTCTCCGGTATGCTTTTTAAAATATTCGCTCAGATAGTTAACTGAGATCTGAAAGGTAGCCGCTATCTGTTCAGCCTTCAGTAATTCGGGCTTGTAAATATTGGCCTGCACATAGTGAATGATCCGTAAAGTAGTTTCATCATTATTTGCATCAT
>Ga0207667_10009672_pt1 | contig 11340 bp, 10 predicted proteins | sample KBSCornC52_FD_184301 | JGI IMG/M metagenome (GOLD analysis project Ga0207667, IMG submission 184301) | Corn rhizosphere microbial communities from Kellogg Biological Station, Michigan, USA - KBS Corn C5-2 (SPAdes) (version 2) | ecosystem: Host-associated > Plants > Roots > Rhizosphere > Soil ...
GTAGCTCAGCGCGTCGCAGACGCGCTCGAGGATGCGCGCGACGCGCTTCGGCTCGAGGAGGCCCTCGGCCACGCAATACCGGTCGAGGCTTCCCGACTGCACGTACTCCATCACGATATACGCGCGCTCGTCGTCCGCCGCCGCGTCGTGCACCTGGGTGATGTTCGGGTGCGTGAGCTTCTTCGCGAGGAGCGTCTCCTTGAGGAAGATCGAGCGGAAGAGCGCCTTGTCGGCCGAGGCGAGGAGCCGCGGGTCGTAGACCTTGATCGCGACGTCGCGCGCGGGGAAGAGCTCGCGGCCGAGGTAGATGGTCGCGGATTCTCCCCGGCCGAGGACGCCGCGGATCTCGTAGGGGCCGATGCGCGCCGGCACCATCACGGTGCCGTCCGCCGCGGGAATTCCGGTGCGCACGCTCATTCGCGCTCCTCGCGCACGCGGCGCATCAGGTGCTGCACATCGAGGAGGAGGAGGCTCGCCGCGCCCTCCTCGCCGCCCGCCTCGCGGCGCGTGCCGATGCCGGAGATCGCGCGCCCGATCGCCCGCTCGCCCAGATCCGGCGGATCGAGGATCTCGTGCTCGGCGAGCGCGACCACGTCGGAGACGCCCGCCACGACGAGGCCCACCATGCGCCGGTCGACGTTCAGCACGATCGCGCTCGCCTTCTCGAGGGGGAGCGGCTCCGGGAAGCCGAAGAGGAGCCCCAGGTCCACCACGGGAACGATCGCGCCGCGCAGGTTGATCACGCCGCGCACGTAGGGCGCCACGTGCGGCACGCGCGTCACGCGGTCGAGCTCGCGGATCTCCTGCACCATGAGGATATCGATGCCGTAGTGCTCGCCCCCGAGGCGGAAGGTGAGGAACTCGCGGCGCATCGCGTCGGCGCCCGACGCTTCGGAAGACCGCGCGGCATCGAGGATCGAGGAATCGGCGCTCATCGCGTCACCTCCTTCTTCGCCACGCGGGCGAGCGCGCGCTCGCGCAGCTTGTTGAGGGGAGCCACTTCGTTCACGGCGCCGATCTCGATCGCCTCGCGCGGCATGCCGAAGATGACCGAGGTCGCCTCGTCCTGGGCGATGTTCCAGGCGCCCGCGTTCTTCATCTCGAGCATGCCCTGGGCGCCGTCGCGGCCCATGCCGGTCATGATCACGCCGATCGCGTCCGGGCCGAGGAACTTCGCCGCGGACAGGAACAGGAAGTCGACCGAGGGGCGATGCAGGTTCATGGGCGGCTCCGTCGAGAGCTTGGCGAGGAGCTGGCCCTGGTCGCGCTTCACCCACAGGTGCTTGCCGCCCGGGGCGATGTACGCATGGCCCGGAAGGATCGGGTCGTTGTGCTCCGCTTCCTTCACGGTGATCTGGCAAAGGCCGTTCAGGCGCTCGGCGAACATGCGCGTGAAGTTCTCCGGCATGTGCTGGACGACCGCGATCCCCGGGCAATCCGGGGGCATGCCGACCAGGAATTCGCGGATCGCCTCCGTGCCGCCCGTGGAGGCGCCCACCGCGATCAGGCGCTCCGAAGTCTTCACGCCGCGCGGCACCGGGCGCTTCGCGACCGGCGCCTGCGCCTCGGCGAGGCCCGCCTCCTCCGGCGAGCGGCGCGGCGCCTTCAGGCGCGCGCTCTTCGCCGCGCGGATCTTCTCCGCGATCATGTCGCCGTAGTCGTCCGGCGTCTGCTCGTTGAGCTTCGGCTTCGTCACGAACTCGACCGCGCCCAGCTCGAGCGCGCGGAACGTGACCTCGGAGCCGCGCTCGGTGAAGGAGGAAATCATCACGACCGGCATGGGACGGGCGCGCATGAGCTTGTCGAGGAACTCGAGGCCGCTCATCTTCGGCATCTCGACGTCGAGCGTGAGGACGTCGGGCTTGAGGTCGCGCAGCATGTCGCGCGCCTCGAAGGCGTCGGCGGCCGCGCCCACCACCTCGATGTCCGGCTGCTCGTTGAGGATGTCGGTGAGCACGTCCCGGATCATGCGCGAGTCGTCGACGATCAGGACGCGAATCTTCGGCTGTGGGGTCATTTGAAGAGCTCCGCGCCGCCTTCGATGGTGCCGTGGAAGAGCCGCGCGCCGTAGTCGCGCTCGCGCAGCACGATGGTGTCGTTGTTCACCTTGCGCAGCCGCTTCACCATCACCTTGCCGGTGCGCGGGAAGAAGTAGATCTTGCGCGGCCACACGTCGAGGAGGTCGCGCGCGGCGATCGGGATGCGCTCGAGGTGCAGGTACTCGACGATGAATTCGGCGTTCTGCTCTCCCACGTTCGAGAGCATGAAGCCCTGGAGGACGTTGCCCCCGCCGAAGACCTTCGCCTCGAGGCGGTCGCGGCGGCCGCCGAGCTTGAGGATCTGGTTGATGAGGAGCTCCATCGCGTGCACGCCGTAGCGGCCGCCCGCGCTGATGTTGCCGTGGGAGCCCACGAGCTTTCCCTCGTCGGGCAGCATGAAATGGTTCATGCCGCCGATGCCGCTCTCCCGGTCGCGCAGGCACGCCGAGACGCACGAGCCGAGCACGGTCACGAGCGCCATGTCCTTGTTCGTCGCGTAGTACTCGCCCGGCAGGATCTTCGCCGTCTCGATGCGGAAGTGCGGGTCGAAGTACCGGTTCGGGACCTCGTCGCGCAGCGGATCGTCGTCGCGCATCATTTCCGTTCGTCCTCGCGAAAACGTGTCCCGCGTTCGCTCCCTCTGGCTTGGGAGAGGGTTGGGGGGAGGGTCGTGACGAGCTCGTACACCGTCTGCCCGATGAGCCGGAAGTGGCGCCCGTTGTCGAGGAGGCTCTCGGCGTGTCCCGCGAAGAAGAGGCCGTGCGGCTTCACGAGCCGCGCGAAGCGCTCGATGAGGCGCGCCTGGGTGGGCTTGTCGAAATAGATCATCACGTTCCGGCAGAAGATCGCGTCGAGCGGGCCTTGCACGTCCCACTCGCGGTCCATGAGGTTGAGCCGCTTGAACTCGATGCGCGAGGCGAGGCCGCGGCGCACCCGCGCGCGTCCCTCGAAGCGGCCGACGCCGCGCTGGAAGAAGCCCTTCTGGCGCTCCGGCGAAAGCTTGAGCACCGAGGCGAGCGGATACACGCCCTCGCGCGCCGTGGCGAGCACCTGCGTGTCGAGGTCGGTCGCGAGCACCTCCCACGGCGCCTCGCCCAGCGTTTCCGCGAGGCACATGGCGATGGTGTAGGGCTCTTCGCCCGTGGAGCATCCCGCGCTCCAGACGCGGAAGGGCCCGCCGCCGGCGTGCGCCAGCGCATACGCGGCCAGCGTGCGGAAATGGTGCTCTTCGCGGTAGAACGCGGTCACGTTGGTCGTGAGGGCGTTGGTGCAGTGCTCCCATTCGGCGGGCTCGAGCTCGAGGTAGCGCACGTAGTCGTCGAACGAGGCGATTCCGAGCGCGCGCAGCCGGCGCGCGAGCCGCGCGTACACCATCTCGCGCTTCGCTTCCGGAAGGCGGATGCCGGAGAACTGGTAGATGCGCTCGCTGATGACGCGGAAATGCTCCGCGTGGAACGGGAATTCGCGCGGGGCCCCGGCGAGCGCCTCGCCGCGGACCTGGGCCGCGGCCGTCATGCGGCCGCCTTCGCCGCGGCGCGCGCCGCATGGGTGCGCGTGACCGCGCTCACGTCGAGGATGAGGGCGACGCGCCCGTCCCCGAGGATCGTGGCGCCGGCCATGCCGGGCACCGCGTGCAGGTTCGCATCGAGCGACTTCACGACGAGCTGCTGCTGGCCGATGAGGCTGTCCACGAGGAGCGCGGCCCGGCGGTTGTCCACCTCCACCACCAGGCAGAGCGCCTGCGCGCGCTCCGCGTTCGACGGCGGGAGCTTGATCACGTCCTCCAGGCGCACGATCGGAAGCTGCTCGCCCCGCACCGCGACGAGCGAGGGCTGGTTCACGATCGTGCGGATGTCGTTCGGGCCGGGCTTGAACGCCTCGGCGACGAACTCGAGCGGCACGATGTACTGCTCGTCGGCGACGCTCACGATCATGCCGTCGAGGACCGCGAGCGTGAGCGGAAGCTGGATCGTGATCGTGGTGCCCTCGCCCTTCACCGACGAGATGAAGACGTTGCCGCCGAGGGAGGTGATGTTGCGCCGCACGACGTCCATGCCCACCCCGCGGCCCGAGACGTCGGTCACTTCCTTCGCCGTCGAGAAGCCCGCCTCGAAGATGATGCCCCAGACCTCCTCCTCGGACATCGACTCGTCGGCGGCCATGCCGAGCTCGCGCGCCTTGGCGAGGATCCGCTCGCGGTCGAGCCCGCGCCCGTCGTCGGTCACCTCGATGATGACGCTCCCGCCGCGGTGCGTCGCCCGCATGGCGACCGTCCCCTGCTCGGGCTTGCCGGCGCGCCTGCGCTCCTCCGGGGCCTCGATGCCGTGGTCGATCGCGTTCCTCACCACGTGGGTGAGCGGGTCGATGAGGAGCTCGATCAGCTCCTTGTCGAGCTCCGTCTCGTGGCCGAGCGTGCGCAGGTGCACCTTCTTGCCCAGGCGGGTCGAGACGTCGTAGACGAGGCGCGGGAAGCGGCTGAACACGAACTCCATCGGCATCATGCGGATCGACATCACCGCCTGCTGGAGGTCGCGCGTGTTGCGGTCGAGGGTCGCGAGGCTGTGGGTGAGGTTCTCGTCCTGCTCGGTGGCGAGCGTTCCCACGGATTGCTGCATCATCGCCTGGGCGATGACGAGCTCCCCCACGAGGTTCACGATGCGGTCGATCTTCTCCACGCTCACGCGGATGGACGACTGGTCCGCGCGGGCGCGGGCCGCCTCCGCGCTCGCGGTCGCCCCGGGCAGCGCCTCGAAGAAGCCGAACTTGTCGCCGCCCGCGGCGCTCGCCGGGGCGGGCGGCGCATCGAAGAGGCCGTACGCTTCGGACGCGGGCCTCGCGGGCGGGGGCGCGGGCGCCTGCTCGACCGCGGCGAAGAACGATTCCTCGGCCGGCGCCTTGGGCGCCTCGGCCGCGGCCGCGGGCGCATCGCCCGCGCGGTAGCCCGCGAGGCTCGCGCGCGCCGCGTCCATCGCGGGATCGTGGCCGCGGTTTCCTTCCTTGAGGCGCGCGAGGTGGCCCTTGAACGCGTCGCACGTATCGAGCAGCAGCCGCACGGTCGAGGCATCGGCCTTGCCGCGGCCCTTGCGCAGCGCATCGAAGAGCGTCTCCATCTCGTGCGTCGCCTCGGCGAGCTGCGTGAAGCCGAAGGTGCCGCTGCCGCCCTTGATCGAGTGGGCCGCGCGGAAGATGGAATTGAGGAGCTCCGGATCCTCGCGCCCGGAATCGAGCGCCATCGCCATCTCCTCGATGGACTCCAGGTGCTCCTGGGCCTCGTCGAAGAACGTGGCGATGAACCGGTTGAGATCGATCGGCATCGGGCGGTTTTCCTAGCGGAGCACCTTCTGGACCACTTCGAGGAGCGTCGCGGGATCGAACGGCTTCACGAGCCAGCCCGTGGCCCCCGCCGCGCGGCCCTGGGACTTCATGCTGTCGGAGGACTCGGTCGTGAGGAGGAGGATCGGCACGCTCTTGTAGTCGCGCAGCTCCCTCAGGCTCCTCACCAGCGTGAGCCCGTCCATGTTCGGCATGTTCTGGTCGGTGATCACGAGGTCCACGTTGGTCGCCGTCGCGCGGTCGAGCCCCTGGGCGCCGTCCTCGGCCTCGATCACGCGGTAGCCCGCGGACTCGAGGACGAAGGTCACCATCTCGCGCATCGTGGCGGAATCGTCAACGGCAAGGATCGTCTTCATGGCTGCATCCCTCAGAAAAGGTCGACGCTGCCGGCGTTGTGCTTGTCGCCGAGCGGAGCGCGCGCGTCCTGGTCGATCTGCTGGATCCCCGCGACGATGCAGTCGAGCATCGCCCGGGAACGCTCGATCCAGGTCTCCGCCTGGTCCGGGTGGGTGACGGGCGGCGCGGCGAGCGAGAGCGCCTGGACGAGCTTCTCCCGCATCTTGTCCACGCGCAGCTTCTGCGCGTCGATGAGCTGGTTCACGAGGTCGTGCGACTGCAGGTGCTGCACCGCGCGGTAGAGGTGGTCGAGCACGAGCCCGTATTCCGCGCTCTTGCCTTCGGCGGCGGCGTCGGCCCCGCGCTGCGCGGCGACGATGCGGTCGGCCGCCCCGCGGAAGGCGGTCATCAGCTCGTCCGAGGCCTCGCGCAGCAGCGCCTGGCTGCGCGCGAGCTCGTCGGCCGTGACCGCGAGGCGCTCGTTGAGGGTGGATGCGACGGTGACGAGGAGGTCGGCGGCCTGCTCCGCGTCCCTCGCATTCGTCGATTCCGTCGTGGTCTCCTGGTTCATCGTTTCTCCCCGGCGCTAACCCGCGAGTTGGATCACTTGGAAAGTGGAGCCGCCGACCTCGATCTCGTCGTGCACCCCGATGGGGTGCGCGCCGGGTCCGAGCGCGGCATGGTTGAGCCGCGGCGCCCGGCTTCCGCCGAAGCGCGCGAGATAGAAGCCGTTGCCGCGCCGGACGACGAGCGCCGTGTCCGAGCCGGCCATGCCGATCATGGTGTTCGCCCGGTCGAGCGTCACGAGCTTTCCCCGGCCCTCGCCCGCGACGACACGCAGCGCGATGGAGGCCGCGCCCGCGGGGGTCGGCGCGGAAACGCCCTCGGCATCCGGAAGCCGCAGCGTCGGATCGCGCGCGATCGCGGCCGTCCGCGAAAGCTCCTCGTCGCGCACGCGGCGCGGCGCCTCGGGCCGGGGCGCGACGTGCGCGGCCATCATCGTGCGCTCGAAATCCGTGTGGATCGTGTCCTCGAGGCTCGCGACGCCGCCGGACATCATCGTGTCGTCGAAGAAATGGATCTTGTGCCGGCCCACCTCGATCATGTCGAGGTGGTGGACCACCTGGTGGGAGGTGGCGATGCCGTTCACCTTCGTGCCGTTCGTGCTCGCGAGGTCCTCGACGTACACCGTGCGGTTCACGACGCGGAAGAGCATGTGGCGGCCGGAGACCGCCGCGTGCTCGATCACGATGTCGCAGTCGGGGTGGCGCCCCACGACCGTGACCGGACGCGCGAGCTCCACCTCGCGGACGATCTCGTCGTCGAAGCTCAGCACCACCCGTGCGGCCATGTCGATCCACCCGCAGTCATCGTCTTGTCGCGGGCGCGTCGCCGCGCCCACGAGCCTCCCCTTCCTTCCCGCCCGCCGTCAGGCGCGCCGGTAACGCGACGCCAGCGAATCGGCCGGCCGCAGCTGGTTGTCCACATCCCTCACGCCGTCGGTCGCCGCGGCCACCTCGGCCGCCGCGCTCGCCTCGCGCTCCGTGTCGACCATGCCGGCGAGGAGGATGCGCCCGTCGTCGCAGGCCACGGTCACGTGCATGCCGGCCGTGCGCCCGTCGCGGCGCAGCGCCGAGCGCACCGACCACTCGATCGCCATGTTCTCGACCTGGCGCACCGATTCGGGCGTCTCCTGGAAGCGGCGCTTCTTCATCATGCACTCGATCTCGTCCACGCATTCCTCGATGCTCAGCCGCTCCGTGCAGAGCACGAGGTCGTAGTGCTCGGCATCGCGCCAGTTCACGCCGAAGTGCCGGCGGGTGATCGCGGTGTGCGCTTCCTCGCTCATCTCGATCTCGTTCTCGACCGCGTCGCGGTTGTCCGTGGCGAGGCGCTCCATCATGCGCTTCACCCGCGTCTCCATCGGAGCGCAGATGCGCACGCGGATCACGTGGGGCACGTCCTTCAGCAGGTGGACCGCGCCCCATCCGCGGATGACGCCCGTCGCGCCGTCGCGCAGGAACCGGAAGGTCTCGTCCGCGGTGAAGATCGACAGGCTCGTCTTGTCCGTGGTGAGGCGCTCCCAGAGGCCGGATTTCCCGTCGAGGAAACGCTCGACGTGGCTTTTCCGAAGCCGCATCTTGTTCGCGATGGGCTCGATGATCTCGTGGTAGACGACCTTGCGCTGGGTGCGCGCGGCGATCCCCGCGGCGACGTCCTTGCCGAGGGAACCCATTTCGCGGGTCATGGCGATGAGGGGCATTGGAGTGTCCTGTCTTCGTGTGTCGTCGGCGCGCGGTCCGTTAACAATGGTTGGGGGTCAGAATTCCTTCCAGTCGTCCTCGTCGGCGGCGGCGAGCGCGGGCTCGCGGCGCGTCGCCGGGGCGCTGCGCGGCTCCGCCGCCGGGTGCGCGGGCTTCGGCAGCGGGGCGACGGCATGGGTGCTCTCCACCGCGGCGTGCGTGAACGCCGGGGCGCTTCCTTCCTCGAGGCGGAACTGCGCGACGGCCCGCGCGAGGCCGGTCGCCTGGCTCGCCATGCTGGTCGCGGCCGCCGTCGCCTGCTCGACGATCGAGGCGTTCATCTGCACGACCGTGTCCATCTGCGTGATCGCCTTGTTGATCTGCTCGATCCCCGAGCTCTGCTCGTGGCTCGCGGCGGCGATCTCGGTCATGATCTCGGCCACCCGCTTCACGGATCCGACCAGCTCGTCCATGGTCTTGCCGGCCTGCTCGACGAGGCGGGCACCCGCCTCGACGCGGCCCACGGAATCCTCGATGAGGCCGCGGATCTCCTTCGCCGAGGAGGCCGAGCGCTGCGCGAGGTTGCGCACCTCGGAGGCGACCACGGCGAAGCCGCGTCCCTGCTCGCCCGCCCGCGCCGCTTCGACGGCCGCGTTGAGCGCGAGGATGTTCGTCTGGAAGGAGATGCCGTCGATCACGCCGATGATGTCGGAGATGCGCTTGGAGGACGTGGTCACTTCCTGCATCGTCGTCACGACCTTGCTCACCACCTCGCCGCCCTTCTCGGCGGTCGACGAAGCGGTTCCCGCGAGCGCGCTCGCCTGCTTCGCGTGCTCGGCGTTCTGGCGCACGGTCGTCGTGAATTCCTCGAGCGTCGAGGCGGTCTCCTCGAGCGAGCTCGCGTGCTCCTCGGTGCGGCTGGAAAGCTGCTGGTTGCCCGCGGCGACCTGGCCCGCGCCCACGGCGATCGATTCGGCGCCGGAGCGGATCTGCGTCACCATGCGGCTCAGCCCGTCGTTCATCTCGCGCAGCGCCGAGAGAAGCTCCGCCGCCTCGTCGCGCCCCCTGGGCACGATCTGCGAGGAGAGGTCCCCGGAGGCCACGCGCCGGGCGATCGCGACCGCCTCGCGCAGGGGCGCCGTGATGCTGCGGGTGATCGCCCAGGCGAGCAGCACCGCGATCACGAGGACCACGCCTTCGACGAGGTAGGTCGAAAGCGCGAGCCGGTCGCCGTTCACGAGCGCGGCCTCGGTCGCTTCCTGGTTGGATTTCTTCTGGATGTCGCCCAGGTGGTCGAGCTCGGCGAGCATCTTGTTCACCGCCGGGTCGACTTCGTTCATGAGGAGGCCCACGGCTTCCTCGTTGCGGAAGGCGCTCTGCAGCTCCATCGCCTTGGCGAACGGCTGCTGGATCGCCTTGTCCGTCTTCTCGAGGCCGTCGACGATGTTGCGCTCGTCGGGGCTGAGCTCCAGGCGCGACATCGCCTGGCGCACCTCGGCGAACTTGCGCGTGAGGTCGGCGGCGATCTTCTGCTGCGCCTGCATCGCGCTGAATTCGGTGAGGAGCCCGACGTTGCGCATCACGCTCGAGCGGCGCAGCACGAGCTCCTGCATGTCGGAGGCGAGGCGCTCTTTCGCGACGGCGGCCGCGGTCACCGCGGCGACATCCTTGCGGCTCTTGGTCCCGAGGGCGGTTCCGCCGACGGACACGACGAGCAACACCGCGAGAATCGCCCCGAATCCGAGCGCGAGCCGGGTCCCGATGGACAGGTTTCGAAGAATCATTTTGCCGCTCTCCTTTGGGTGCTGGCGCACCGATCTTGTCGTCACCGCGGCACTTTGTTGCCTGCACGCCGCGCGGTCAACGGCCCATGGTTTTCATCCGTAATCGCTTGTAACGCGGGGCATTTTTGCGCGCGCCCGGCCGGGGGAGGGATTCGTCCGCGGCCGGCGATGCGGGGCTCGCGGCGGCGCGGCGCGCTGTGCGTCACGTCACTCGCCGCATGGCGCGGGGGTTACCGATGTAATCGCGTGCGCGGGATTCGGAAGCAGGATCACGCCGCCTTGCGCGGCGCGCCCGCGGGGCGGCATGCGGGCCCGGCATGCGTCATCTCGAGCAGGAACTTCTGCATGTCCCACGCGCCCGTGGGGCAGCGCTCCGCGCACAGGCCGCAATGCAGGCACACGTCCTCGTCCTTCACGAGGATGCGGCCCGTCCTGAGGCCCGTGCCCACGTAGAGCGCCTGGGTGACGTTCGCGGCCGGGGCGTTCAGGCGCGCGCGCAGCTCCGGCTCCTCCCCGTCCTGCGTGAAGGTGATGCAATCCATCGGGCAGATGTCGACGCACGCATCGCACTCGATGCAGAGCTTGGGCGCGAAGACCGTCTGCACGTCGCAGTTGAGGCAGCGATGCGCCTCCTTGAGCGCGAGCTCCGGGTCGAAGCCGAGCTCCACTTCCTGGCGGATGTCCTTCAGCGCGATCGTGAGCTCCTTCAGCGGGACCTTGTAGCGCGCGTCGATCGCGACCTGGTTGTCGTAGCTCCACTCGTGGATGCCCATCTTCTGCGACCGGAGCGTGGACATGGGCGCGGGACGCTCGCGCACGTCCACGCCGTTGCAGAGGAGGTCGATCGAGACCGCGGCATCGTGGCCGTGGGCGACCGCCCAGATGATGTTCTTGGGGCCGAACGCGGCGTCCCCGCCGAAGAACACGTTCGGCCGGGTCGAACCCATGGTGACCGGATCGACCACCGGCATGCCGTGGCGGTCGAACTCGATGCCGGCGTCGCGCTCGATCCAGGGAAACGCGTTTTCCTGGCCCACCGCGACCAGCACGTCGTCGCACTCGTGGACCTGCTCGGGCTCCCCCGTGGGGACGAGCGAGCGGCGGCCCTTCTCGTCGTAGACCGCCTTCACCTTCTCGAAGGCGACGCCCGTGAGGCGGCCGTCGCGATGCAGGAACGCCTTGGGCACGAGGTAGTTGAGGATCGGGATGCCCTCGTGCATCGCGTCCTCCTTCTCCCACGGGCTCGCCTTCATCTCCTCGAAGCCCGAGCGCACGATCACCTTCACGTCCTCGCCGCCGAGGCGCCGCGAGGAGCGGCAGCAATCCATCGCGGTGTTGCCCCCGCCCAGCACGATCACGCGCTTGCCGATGCGATCGATGTGGCCGAAGGAGACCGACGAGAGCCAGTCGATGCCGATATGGATGTTCGCGGCGGCTTCCTTGCGTCCGGGAATCTCGAGGTCGCGCCCGCGCGGCGCGCCCGAGCCCACGAAGATCGCGTCGAAGCCTTCGCCGAGCAGCGCCTTCATCGAGTCGATGCGCTGGCCCGGGCGGAAATCGACGCCCAGGTCGACGATGTAGCCCACTTCCTCGTCGATCACCCGC
>Ga0207667_10009674_pt1 | contig 11340 bp, 5 predicted proteins | sample KBSCornC52_FD_184301 | JGI IMG/M metagenome (GOLD analysis project Ga0207667, IMG submission 184301) | Corn rhizosphere microbial communities from Kellogg Biological Station, Michigan, USA - KBS Corn C5-2 (SPAdes) (version 2) | ecosystem: Host-associated > Plants > Roots > Rhizosphere > Soil ...
GTCGAGGTCGAGCGGCTTGACCAGGTGCGAATCGAAACCGGCCTCCTGCGAGCGGCGGCGGTCGGAGTCCTGGCCCCAGCCGGTGAGTGCGACGAGGGTGATGCGCTGGCCCCACGGTTGCGCGCGAATGCGGCGCGCGACCTCATAACCGTCGAGCTTGGGCATTCCGATGTCGAGCAATGCCACTTCAGGGCGGTTCTGTTCCGCGGACTCGAGCGCTACCGCCCCATTGGCGGCGGTATACACCTCATGCCCGCTGAGCTGCAGCAGGGTCGCGAGGCTCTCCAAGGCATCATTGTTATCGTCCGCCACCAGGATGCGGCGTTGCGTTCGGGGAGTGACTTCTATGTTGCTCATCGACTGCTCCAGATCGGAGAGGGTGTCCAATGATTGACCGGCTTGGTCCGTCTCCCGAATGAACAGCGGCAGACGGATCAAAAACTCGCTGCCCTGGCCGAGGCCGTCGCTGCTGGCGGTGACGCTGCCACCGTGCATTTCGACGAGTCTCTTCACGAGCGCAAGTCCGATACCGAGCCCACTTTGTGTCCTGCCCGAGCTGCGGTCGAGCTGGGTGAACAGGTTGAAAATAGTGGGCAAGAGCTCGGGGGGGATGCCGATCCCATTGTCACGAATGCGGATCTCGATTTCGGAGCCTGACTGTGCGGCGCTGAGCGCGATATCGCCGCCACGCTCCGTATACTTGGCGGCGTTACCCAGCACGTTACCGATCGCTTGGGTCAGACGGGTAGGATCGCCGAGTACCGCGAGCATACCGGGCGGCACATCGACCGTCAGGGTGTGTCGGTACTCCTCAAACAAAGGCTGTACGGTCTCGACCGTACGGGCAATCAACGTGCTGACTTCAATGACTTCCTTGCTGAGGTTGATTTTGCCTCGCGTGATGCGCGAGACATCCAACAGATCGTCCACCAGCCTGGTGAGATGCGTCATCTGCCGTTTGATGACATCTCGCGACCACGCGAGCTGCGGGTCCGAGACGGAAGCGCGTTGCATGAGATGAACGGCGTTATGGATGGGTGCCAACGGATTGCGGAGCTCATGGGCCAACATCGCCAGAAACTCATCCTTGTGCCGGTCCGCTTCCTTGAGCGCCTGCTCGGCCCGCGCACGCTCCATCACTTCGATCTGCAATGAGCGGTTGGCCGCCCCCAGCTCGGAATTGGCCCGCTGCAAAGTCCGGTTCAGCGCTTCCAGCTCGCGGGTTTTCTCCGCCTGTAAGGTCGTGTTGGCCGTGGCCAGCTGCGCATTCGCCTCCGCGAGGGTGCGATTGAGCTCCTGGAGCTCGCGCCGCTTCAAATAGAGCTCGACCAGCACGGCAACCTTGGTGCGCAGGATCTCGGGAACGACCGGAATGGACACATAGTCCACCGCGCCGACCTTGTAGCCCTTCAGGCGGTCGAGCTCGCTGACGTGCACGCCGGTGACGAAGATGATCGGCGTCCGCTCGAAGCGGGGGTGCTGGTGGATCAGGGTGGCCGCCTCGAAGCCGTCCATGTCGGGCATGCTGACATCGAGCAGCACGACGGCGAACTCCTGCTTCATGAGCTTTTCGAGCGCCTCGAGCCCGGAGTGCGCGGACACCAGATTGAGGTTCAGCTCACTCAGGATCGTTTCGTATGTGAGCAAGCGCTGCTGCTGGTCGTCCACCAGCAGCACGCTTACTTTGTCACTCACGCTCATGACAATCCCATGACCCCTTCAGGTCTCAAACCCGACCCCCCGTAATGCAACGCATCACTCTACCGGTGCAGCCACATGCGCACCAGAGACAAAAGCTGGTCCGTGTTCACAGGTTTGGCAACATAATCCGACGCTCCGGCCTCGAGGCACTTCTCCCGGTCGCCCTTCATAGCCTTGGCCGTAAGCGCAATAATGGGCAGCAAGCGAAACTGGTGCTTGCTGCGGATCCTGCGCATCGTTTCGTAGCCGTCCATCTCGGGCATCATGACGTCCATGAGGACCAGGGACAGGTCCGGCGTGCTTTCCACCAGGCTGATCGCTTCCTGCCCGTTCGTAGCCGTGATCACCTGCATGTTGTGGCGCTCGAGCAGGCTGTTGAGCGCGAAGATGTTGCGGATGTCGTCGTCCACGACGAGCACCTTCCGATCACGCAGCGGCTCATCGCTCTCATGGAGCTCTTCGATCATCTGCTGCTTCGATGACGGCAAATCAGCGATGACTCTATGCAGGAAGAGCGCAGTCTCATCCAGCAGGCGCTCGGGCGAGCGCACGCCCTTGAGGACGATGCTCTTGGCTTTCTTGCGCAGCTCCGTTTCCTCGGCATCCGACAGCTCACGGCCCGTGAAGACAATGATCGGCGTCTCACGCAGGCTCGGCTCCCGTTGCACCTCGGCCAGCAGATCGAAGCCGGACATGTCGGGTAGCTTCAAATCGAGTACGACGCAATCGAACGAGCCCTCGCGCAGCTTCGCGAGGGCCTCGGCGCCCGTCTCGGCGGTCGTGATTTCCACGTCGGTATGACCCAACAGCTCGGAAACACTGAGCTGCTCGGCCGGATCGTCCTCGACCACGAGCAACCGGCGCGGCCGCGCAGCAGTGAAACTCTTCAGCCGATCGAACGCTTCCTCCAGGCTCTCGGTGGTCACCGTCTTGGTCATGAACGAGAAGGCGCCGCGCTCGAGGCCATACTGCCGCTCGTCCTCGATCGTGAGGATCTGCACCGGGATGTGCCGGGTCTCCGGATTACGCTTCAGCTGGTTGAGCACCGTCCATCCCAACATATCGGGGAGGAACACGTCGAGCGATACCGCCGTCGGCTTGTACTTGTTCGCCAGTGAGAGCGCATCGGCGCCGGTCTTGGCCAGGATGACCTTGAAACCGCGATCCCGCGCGAGATTGAGCAACACCCGGCCATAGTGTGGATCGTCTTCCACGATCAGGAGTGTCGCGTCGCCCGACTGGACCGTATCCCGATCGTCCGGAATATCTTCGGTGCGCGCGACAGGCAGCACAACCGGCTGATACTGCGCCCCGCTGACGGTCTGAACACTTCCGTTGCCGCTGAGCGGCCCCATCCGGGAATACGCAGGTCCCGTATACATGAGCGGCAGATACAAGGTAAACGTGCTACCGCTGCCCGGTATGCTGCTCAGGCGGATCTCACCACCCAGAAGGTGCGCGAGCTCGCGGCTGATCGCGAGTCCGAGACCCGTACCACCGTACTTGCGCGCGGTCCCGGCGTCGGCCTGCTGGAAAGCCTCGAAAATAATCTTTTGCTTCTCGGGTGGGATACCGATACCCGTATCGCTGACGGAGAACTCGACCACCGAGGGAGCCTGGCTCAGAACCGGGTGATCCGGCGTCCAACCGCCCGTCGCGACTCCGACATGCAACCGCACGCCGCCGTGATCCGTGAACTTCAGAGCATTCGACAACAGGTTCTTCAAAACCTGCAGCAGGCGCTTGGAGTCGGTAGTGATCGCACGCCCGAGCCGCGAATCGAAGTCCGCCGTGAAAGACAGCTTGCGCGCATCCGCCTCATGCCGGAAATTGCGCTCGATCGTTTCGCGCAAGTGCGTAAACAGCAGGTCCTCGCACTCCACCGTGACGGTGCCCGATTCGATCTTCGACAGGTCCAGAATATCGCTGATGAGGTTCAGCAGGTCGGTTCCGGCGCCGTGAATGGTCTTCGCAAACTCGACCTGGCGCGCGGACAAGTTCTTGTCGGCATTTTCGGACAGCTGCTGTCCCAGGATGAGAATGCTGTTGAGCGGCGTGCGCAGCTCATGCGACATGTTGGCGAGGAATTCCGACTTGTAGCGCGAAGTGAGCGCCAGCTCTGCCGCCTTCTCTTCCAACGCGCGGCGCGCGAGCTCGATTTCCTGGTTCTTGCGCTCGACCTCCGCGTTCTGCTCCGCGAGCAGCTTCGCCTTGTTGGCCAGCTCCTCGTTGGTTTGCTGCAGCTCGGTCTGCTGCGCCTGCAGCTCGCCGGCGAGCTGCTGCGACTGCTTGAGCAGCCCTTCGGTACGCATGTTGGCTTCGATCGTGTTGAGCACCACACCGATGCTGCCGGTAAGCTGCTCGAGGAACGCCAGGTGCGATGGGGTGAACTCGTACAACGAGCCGAGCTCCACGACGGCCTTGACGTGTCCCTCGTACAACACGGGGAACACGATCACATTGCGGGGCCGGGCGCTCACCAATCCGGCGCGTACGCTGATGGCATCCGAAGGAATGTCAGTCAACAACAGACGCTGGCGGTCGGCGGCCGACTGACCCACGATGCCCTCGCCGAAGCCGTACCGCCGCAGCTCACGCCCCTCATAGGGCTCGTCCGCATAACTCGCGAGCTCCTTCAGCAAGGGCGCTTCTTCGGAGCCTTCAATGACATACATGATGCCCTGGTGCGCATTCACCAGCGGAGCGAGCTCGGAGAGCAACAGCTTGCCGACGGTGACCAGATCGCGCTGACCCTGCATCATGCGGCTGAATTTCGCGAGGTTGGTCTTCAGCCAGTCCTGCTCGGTATTGCGCTCGGTCGTCGCACGCAGGTTACCGATCATCGCGTTGATGTTGTCCTTGAGCTCGGACACCTCACCGCGGGCCTCCACCTGAATCGACCGGGTCAAGTCACCTTTCGTCACCGCGGTCGCCACTTCCGCGATAGCGCGCACCTGATTGGTCAGGTTAGCCGCTAGCAAGTTGACGTTCGCAGTCAGGTCCTTCCACGTACCGGCAGCGCCGGGCACGTGTGCCTGACCGCCGAGACGGCCTTCGACACCGACCTCGCGCGCTACGCTCGTCACCTGGTCGGCGAAGATCGCAAGCGTGTCCGTCATACTATTGATGGTATCCGCGAGCGCTGCGACCTCACCCTTGGATTCGCCGGTGAGACGCTGCCGCAAGTCGCCGTTCGCGACGGCGGTCACGACTTTGACGATACCGCGGACCTGGCTCGTGAGGTTGTTAGCCATCACGTTCACGTTGTCGGTCAAGTCCTTCCAGGTGCCCGCCACGCCAGGCACGAGAGCCTGTCCGCCGAGCTTGCCTTCCGTACCGACTTCGCGAGCCAGACGAGTCACCTCGGCCGCGAAGCCGTTGAGCTGGTCGACCATGGTGTTGATGGTCTCTTTCAGCTGCAGGATCTCGCCCTTCACGTCCACTGTGATTTTGCGCGACAGGTCGCCGCGCGCGATGGCTGTCGACACCTCAGCGATGTTACGCACCTGGCCGGTGAGGTTGCGCGCCATGGAGTTGACGTTGTCAGTAAGGTCTTTCCACGTACCGGCGACGCCAGGCACGATAGCCTGACCACCCAACTTGCCTTCCGTACCGACCTCGCGCGCTACGCGCGTCACCTCTGCCGCGAAGCTGTTGAGCTGGTCGACCATCGTATTGATGGTTTCTTTCAGCTGGAGGATCTCACCGCGCACGTCTACAGTGATCTTGCGCGACAAGTCGCCGCGCGCGATAGCCGTAGCCACCTCAGCGATGTTACGGACCTGGCCAGTGAGGTTACCGGCCATCGAATTGACGTTATCCGTCAAATCTTTCCAGACGCCGCTCACCTCCTTCACGTCAGCTTGTCCACCCAGCTTACCTTCAGTGCCGACTTCGCGAGCCACGCGCGTGACTTCGGCAGCGAACGCGTTGAGCTGGTCGACCATCGTGTTGATGGTTTCCTTCAGCTGGAGGATCTCACCGCGCACGTCCACTGTAATCTTGCGCGACAAGTCACCGCGGGCGATAGCCGTCGCTACTTCGGCGATGTTACGGACCTGGTCCGTAAGGTTGCTGGCCATCGAGTTGACGTTATCCGTCAAATCTTTCCACACACCGCTGACGCCCTTCACCTCCGCTTGGCCACCGAGCTTGCCTTCCGTACCGACTTCGCGCGCCACGCGCGTCACTTCGGCAGCGAAGGCGTTGAGCTGGTCGACCATCGTGTTGATCGACTCTTTCAGCTGGAGGATCTCGCCCTTCACGTCAGCGGTAATCTTGCGCGACAGGTCGCCGTTGGCGATCGCGGTGGCCACTTCGGCGATGTTACGGACCTGGCCGGTGAGGTTACCGGCCATCGAGTTGACGTTGTCAGTCAAGTCTTTCCAGGTGCCCGCGACACCGGGAACGACTGCTTGTCCACCCAACTTGCCCTCGGTGCCGACTTCACGCGCCACGCGAGTCACTTCCGACACGAACGAGCGCAACTGGTCGACCATCGTGTTGATGGTCTCCTTCAGCTGCAGAATCTCGCCGCGCACATCGACTGTGATTTTGCGGGACAAGTCGCCGCTCGCAATAGCGGTCGACACTTCGGCAATGTTGCGGACCTGCCCGGTCAGGTTACCGGCCATCGAATTCACGCTGTCGGTCAAGTCTTTCCAGGTACCCGCGACGCCCGGCACAACCGCTTGTCCGCCCAGCTTGCCTTCGGTACCGACTTCGCGCGCCACACGAGTCACTTCGGCCGCGAAGCTGTTGAGCTGGTCGACCATCGTGTTGACGGTATTCTTGAGCTCCAGAATCTCGCCCTTGACGTCCACCGTGATTTTGCGAGACAAGTCGCCGCGCGCCACGGCGGTGGTCACTTCCGCGATGTTGCGGACCTGACCTGTCAGGTTCGTCGCCATGGCGTTCACGGAATCCGTGAGGTCCTTCCACGTACCCGCGACTCCCGGCACGATTGCCTGGCCACCCAGCTTGCCTTCCGTGCCGACCTCACGGGCCACACGCGTTACCTCGGCCGCGAAGGAGCGCAGCTGGTCGACCATTGTGTTGATGGCCTCCTTGAGCTGGAGGATCTCGCCGCGCACGTCCACCGTGATCTTGCGTGACAAGTCACCGTTCGCGACGGCGATGGTCACTTCGGAGATGTTGCGCACCTGGCCTGTCAGGTTGCTCGCCATGGAGTTGACACTGTCCGTCAGGTCCTTCCATGTACCTGACACGCCGGGCACCGCAGCCTGTCCACCGAGCTTGCCTTCCGTACCGACCTCGCGCGCCACGCGAGTCACCTCGGAGGTGAAGGCACTCATCTGCTCGATCATGGTGTTTACGATCGTCGCCGATCTCAGGAACTCGCCCTTCAGGGCGCGACCGTCGACTTCGAGGCTCATGGTCTGAGAGAGGTCGCCCTTCGCCATGGCCGAGATGGTGCGAGTGACCTCGGCGGTCGGCCAGAGCAGGTCATCAATGAGCGTGTTGACGGAGGCTTCCATGGCGCCCCAGGAACCGGAGCGGCGATCGATCGAGACACGATGACGAGTCTTGCCGTCCTTGCCGACGATTTGTCCGGCCCTCTCCAACTCGCGAGCAATGCGCTCGTTCGAGATCACGATCTCATTGAAGGTGTCGGCCACCTTGCCCGCGAGGCCGATCTGGTCGCTTGCCAGACGGACAGAGAAGTCGCCATCCCGCACGGCCTGCAGAGCCCGAAGCAGCTTGCGGACGTCCAGATCACCAGGCTGCACGTGTAGACCGCCGCCATCGGCCCCGCCGTTGGCCGCCCTACGCCCCGCTTTAGCGCTTTTCGCGACCCGGCGTGCACGTTGTACTGTTTCCATCATCAGGCTCCAGGATTAAAGGCCCAGCGCGCCCTGCTGGCGCGAGCTGGAATACTTCGGGGGGCTGGAATATCTCCTGGGCGATGCCAGGCGCGATCTAGTGCGCACCGGCCGTCGAGGACGGCCAGCCACAGGAGCACTGCTCCTAAACTCACGGAGAATCTCCAACCCGCAAATCGCGATGGGATCTCTGCCGCGCGACGTTCGAAAACCCCGAACAGGAATGCTTTTTTGTGTTACGCACTCGAGCGCTGCGAAAAATAGCGGAAACACCAGCTACAGGCAAAGAAAATCCAAGCTTGGCGCCACCTAATGCAGACCTGCATACCGGCTGGATGCTGCAACGCCCACAAGCGTGGCAGTACTTGATCGGCCTCCCCGTCCGGCGCATAGTCAGGGGGACCTCAGCGGCCACTGCAGTCGCGAGACTGCAAGGTACACAAATGAACGGGCCCGCTTCCGCCGATCGCACAGCTGATTCCCAAGCGCCCCGCACCGAGCGCCTGACTGTTGCCGAGCTACGCAGAGCCACCCCGCTTCGTCTGTGGGGCGGCAAGGGATGCGGAGTCGCTTGCGACTTCTGTCGTGTGCTGGTGTCCTCCAATGAAATCGAATACGAAGTGGAGGCGCAGCTCGACGGAGCACGCGTGACTCTGCACTTCCATCCCCGCTGTCATGACGCCTGGAAAATTGAGCTCGCAACAGGGGAGGCTCAGGAATCAGAGCAGCCACGGATTCAGACCCCCGCCTGAGGTTGTACGAGCACCGAGCCGTTGGTTGGGACCGGCCTATTGGGGCCGACCCGTCACGATGTTGCGTCGCAGCAAGCTTCAGGCCTTAGCCCGACCTCAGCAGGGCGCGAAAAACTCCCGGTACGCGAGAATCCGGTCGTCGCCGAGCTCCACGAGATCTACCAGTTCGGTGGGCACTACAGTGCCGGTAATCTTGGAATGGATATCCACCCGCCAGTGGACGGAGGCCTTCGTGCCCTCGACGAGCAACGAAATCAGCTGGTAATGGGTGAGCTTGAAGGTTTTCAGCATCACGGAAAGCCAGGTGCGGATCTCCGCAGTCCCTTGCGCGGCAATGGCGATCGGCTTGCCGTCGCTCGAGCCGACAATCCTGAAATGCGCGTTCGGGGCAAAAAGAGCGCAGAGCGGATCCAGCCTTCCCTCTGTCCGAGCGGCATAGAGCCGGCCCAGAAGCTGCTCGACCTCGAGGCGATTCATGCGTTTTCTCCCCCGAGCATGGAACGAATGTCCTGACCGATGAGCTGATAGGCCGTCGCCGCGTACGGTAGCAACGCACCCATCCCATAGAAAAGATGGATCATACCGGAGTGACAGCGATAACGGGTTTCGATACCAGCCTGCCGGAGTCGGCTCGCATAAGCCTCTCCCTCATCGCGCAGTGGATCGAACTCGGCGGTGTGTATGCAAGTCGGGGGCAGATTACGCAGCGAGTTGCAACGCAGTGGGGAAACTCGCGGATCGGCAGGATCCCCGCCGGCGGCCAGATAATGCTCGAGATCGTGCGCCAATGTCGCCTCATCCACCAGATAGCCGGAAGCGAAATCCCGTCGTGAAGCCGTGTCCGCGCGGAAGTCGGTGATCGGACATAACAGGAACTGCAGGGCCAGAGGCACCTCGCCCCGCTCGGCCAACGTCTGACATACGACCGCCGCTAGTGTCGCTCCCGCGGAGTCACCGCAGATCCCAATCCTTCCGCGATCGATACCTAACTCGTCCGCTTGGACGGTAGCCCAGAGTGTCGCCTGGCAACCATCGGCAACAGCGGCAGGAAACGGATGTTCCGGAGCGAGCCGATAGTCAACTGACAGAATGGTGCACCCGGAAGCATTGCATAGCGCGCGGCAGATCGGATCGTGGGTGTCGAGACTGCCTGCAACCAACCCGCCACCATGAAAGTAGACGAGCCCGGGCGGCTTGCCTGCTCCTACGGCCGCAGGCGGAACATAAATGCGAACCGCCAACGGGTTCCCGGCCGGACCCAACAGAGAGTGTTCCTCGACCGCCCCAACCGCGGCGGCCGGACCGGCAAAGCTCAACAACTGCCGCAGACCACTGCGGCGCTCGCTCACCGTCGATTCCAGGACGCTCGGTGGGTTCAAGGCCGCAAGCCTGTCGAGAAACCGCTTGGCACGCGGATCGAGCGGCATGGAGGAGGTCAGGTCAAAATGCGAGCGCCTGCCGCGCCGTTGCGGGCCAGCGGGTAACATCGAGGCCGTGATTCGCGAACAGCGCTACCGCCAAGCGATCCATTCCGAAAGCAACACAACCGGTATGCGCTACCGCACCGGCGGCATCGTGGATTCCCCAGACTTCGCCGAAGTGCTCCAGGTGGCAGTTGAAGCTCATACAGGCGGTTGGCTTGGCGGTGGCGTGGAACGGGATGAGCAACTCGAACTTCAGCGCGTTCTGCCGCTGGCTCACGGCCATCATCTGTCCGACTTTGCCAAAGAACGGATCATTGGCGACGTCCAACGTGCAGGGTAAGGCGAGCTCACGCGCAAGACCCTCGGCTCGCGTCATCCACTGCTCGCGAAATGCCATGATCTCCGGGGGCGTACCAATCCGCACGAACTCGCGCATCCGGAACGATTGCAGACGATCCAGCGAGCGCGAAGGCTCGTGGCGGAAACAATCCGCCGCAACATCGAACAACAGGCCGCCGTTGGGCAGACGGCCACGGCTCGCAACCAACGGATACACCGGATAACAAGCGGCCGGCGACAGGACCAGGTCCGCCGCGGCTAGACCCTTCGTCCAATCGCCGCCGGAATAGTGCGAATCCGCGTGCGCACGAACCGAGGCCTCACTGCCGTGCAAGGCGCAAACACAACCGAGCAGATTCGGGAAACTCTTCAGATAGCCGGATTTCTCCAACTGATGCCGGCTCATCACGGGCGGAAAGCGGAGCACCTCCGCCCGCGGATCCCGCTGGCGAGTGATGTAGGCTGTCAACCTCTCGATGACATCCTCATAGAGCGCCGTGCGTGCATAGACGCCGTCGCTGCCCATGGGGTGAAACAATGTGTCCGCGAGGGATTCCAATGGGTCGTGCGGCGCGGATACCGGGAGTGCAGGTTGGTTCATGGGAATGTTTTTACAGCTGGTCAATCACGCATGGATGACGGGATTGGCGTCATCAGCGAGCTGGTCGCCAGATTTGCCAGGATCCGGTCATTGTTGATCATGATGGGGGAAGACAACACGTCGCGCAGATGGCGGCCGATCGTGAAATCGCCGTCGCTGCGGTAGCCGGACAGCCCGCACGCGCGCAGGGCGCTCATGACGATGGCAACGGCATGCTCCGACGCCTCGACTTTGGTCAAGGTGATCAAGGATTGGAATTCAACCGACGCCACCGCCTTGGGGTCATGCATGACCCGCTCATAGGCGCGCAGCGAGTTCGCCAACATCCCACGCAATGTCCGCAGCGAGGCCAGCGCCTTGGTGAATTGGGGCGCCCCGGGGGGCAACTGCCCATTGCCGCCGCGCATGGCCTGTCGAATGAACATCTGCGCCCGTGCGGTTGCGTTGGCCGCGATCCCCGTCCACACCGAGCCCCATAACAGATGGGCAAACGGCACCATGGTTTGCGCGTGGATGATCTCGTACGGGTCTGGCAGGATCTGGCCCGTCTGCCCCGTTGCCTTGAGGGTGTATCCCTCGCTGCAAGTACCTCGCATCCCGAGCGTATTCCAACCTTGCAGTCGGGTCAGTGTGTAATCGTTTTTGAGAAACGCGATCAACACCTGATCCGAGCCAACAGC
>Ga0207667_10009678_pt1 | contig 11337 bp, 9 predicted proteins | sample KBSCornC52_FD_184301 | JGI IMG/M metagenome (GOLD analysis project Ga0207667, IMG submission 184301) | Corn rhizosphere microbial communities from Kellogg Biological Station, Michigan, USA - KBS Corn C5-2 (SPAdes) (version 2) | ecosystem: Host-associated > Plants > Roots > Rhizosphere > Soil ...
GCAATATCACTTTTATGAACCAGCGCTTCTGCCTTTAGTAATAAAATATCGGCCAGCCGTATCATATAAAAATCATTCGTGCCATTGTTAGGATCATTGTATTTTGTAAGGAACGGATAATGATTCAGGGGCCAGTATTTATCCGTCCATTGGCCCGACATGTCATCAAAAGTAACAGACGCATTCAAACGAACATTATCACCTTCAGCTAAAAAGGCATTTACCAGATCGTTACTTGGCGTATTGAATTTTTTCCAGCCGCCACCAATAAAAATAGAAGGCACCCAATTCCCGATCTGATCACCTGTGCTGTATCCTTCGTAGTTCAGTTCCCAAATGGCCTCACTGTTGTTTTTATGGTTATTATCCCACAAATAATTGTAATTACTAACCAGCGCATAATTGGGTATCGTTTGATTACAGTAATAAAGCACAGAATCCCAGTTGGGTGTTGGCATACTCGCATAAACTTTTGCCAGCGTAGCATAAACAGCCCCCTTTGAAACGATCTGCTTTGACGAAGAAGCGCCCACATCACCCACAGTTGATTTCGCAAACCACAGATCGTTTAAAATAGCCAGGTAAACCGAGTCGGTAGAAGATTGCGGAATAATAGTTGAGTTTAATAAAGCTTCAGCACTTTTTGTATTGGCAGGTTGCAGAAACAGCGGCACTCTGCCATACAGCCTTACAAGATCGAAATACACATAAGCCCGCATGAATTTTATTTCACCCAGCATTTGGTTTTTGCGGGTGGCGCTTAATGCAGGATCAGTACATTGTTGTATCTGGTCGATATTGATATTGAACTTACCTATCATGCCATAGGCGTCTTTCCAGTCACGCGCCACATTACCGTTCAGTGAATTGGCAGTAAACAGATCAAGCGTAATATTATCGGTATTATCACCGCCTGCATAGGCATTATCAGCAACTACATCACCGTTTACAATTCTGTCAAAAACATTAAACTCCAAACCAAAGTCATACCCTTTATAAGTTATGTAAGCGCCTGCCACTGCATTTTCGGCATCCGTTGCAGATATAGAAACGGTACTGTCGCTTGTCACCACCTGGGTAATGGGATGTTTATCTAATAATTTACTGCATCCCGAAAAAGCAATTCCTGCCAATAGCGTTGAAATGCCTATAAGTAATCCGGCTGAATTAACCGGTCGTTTATATTTAATGAAGATGGATTTCATGTTCAAAAGTTTTTCGTTAATACCAAAAGGATCATCTGTTATTTCAGGCTCAGGTTCAAACCAAACAATACCATTTTAGCCTGCGGATACGCGCCATAATCAACACCCAAAGCAATATTGCGCTGATCTGAACTGGGGTCTGTACCATATGTATTTACTTCCGGGTCGAAGCCTTTATACTTCGTTACAGTAATAAGGTTTTGCCCTGATACATAAACCGAAGCGGCTCCTAATCCCACATGCTCCAGTAATTTGCTGTTGAATCTGTACGACAAAGTGATCGTTTTAACACGCATGTAGGAACCGTTTTCAAGAAAGCGTGTTGAAATTTGGGTATTATCGTTGCTGTATGATTTAACGCCTGGAATACCGGTCATATCGCCGGGATTTTTCCAGCGGCCGAGTACTTCCGTACTTTGGTTGCGCGAATCCTTCATGCCTTCTGTTTCAACACGCACACCGTTGAAGATTTTATTGCCTTGCGATCCTTGCAGAAAGATGGTAAGATCAAAGTTTTTATATGAGAGGTTATTCGTCATGCCATAAACAAAATCAGGCTGCGCGCTTCCAATCAATCGGCGGTCAGACGGTCTTATAGCCGCATAATTAACCGCTTTGCCATCACTGTTCAAATACAGTTGATCACCGGTTGTTGGGTCAACACCTGCAGCAGTATATCCGTAAAATTCACCTAAACCATAACCCTGCACAAGAGCCACCGCATTTCCTCTTTCGTATATGTAGCCGAAGGCATTCATGAAGGAAATACGGTTCCCGATAGTTTCTACTTTGTTTCTGTTGAATGAAATATTAAAGTCGGTGCTCCACCTGAAATCTTTACCAATGATGTTTTTACTGCTGATTACAAATTCCTGTCCTACGTTTCGCATAGAACCCATATTCAGCAATACGCTCTGCACAATTTGTGATGAAAGCGGAATACGCACCAGTACGTTTTTGGTTTTCTTTACATAAAAATCACCTGAAAAGGATAAGCGGCCATTTAAGAAGCTGGCGTCTACGCCCACATTCGTTTGCGTGCTTGTTTCCCAGCGAAGGTCCTGAGGCGCAATTGTCGCCGGACTAACAGCACCGGTTTGCGCATTGATATTCGATAGCGATAAATATTCATAGCTGCCAATGCCCTCCTGGTTACCGTTTTGTCCCCAGCCTGCTCTTAATTTCAGATCAGATACCGCATCCACATTCCGCATAAAGTCTTCCTGCGAAATTCTCCATCCGGCAGAAAAAGAAGGGAAAGTAGCCACGCGGTTACCAGGTGCAAATTTCGATGACCGGTCACTGCGCAAGTTTGCCTGAAAAAGATACTTGCCATCGAAATCATAGGTAATACGACCCAGATAAGAAACAAGCGCCCAGTCATCAATACTTTTTTCAGGAGCCGATTTGGAAGCTGCCCGCATAAACATTTCATCCCATTTACCATGACGGTATTGGGTATCGAGTTTTGAAGCAGCAATTTTTGTCTGGTTCCAGTGCGAATTTTGGGCGGTCCATCCTGCAAGTGCAGACACATGGCTTTTACCAAAAGTGGCAGCGTACGTTAATGTTTGTTCACTCAGCCATACAAGCTGCGTGCTTGCAGTTTGTTTTAACGACCCCTGTTTATTTCTGCCGTCAAAAGTTAAAAAAGGATCTTCAAAAAAATTGCTCAGGTAATTCGTATAATCGATACCAAACCGCGACTGAAACGACAACCCTTTTACCAGCTTAACATCAGCGCCTATATTCGATACAATGCGGTCAGAAGTATTTTTGGTTTTGTTTCCCTCAATAGCGCCCAAAGGATTTTCCCATCCTGTCGACGGATTAACCGCAATAGCGCCTACCGGATAATTGGCCGCTGCTACCGTATTGTATTTTCCAACCGTAGGGGGTGTGGTTAATGCAGATAATACAACACCACCTTTCGCCACACTTGCATTGTCGGTAACATCGTTATTGTTCGTGCGCGAGATAATCGTATTAGTATTAAGCGTTAGCCAGTTCGTTGCTTTAGTGGTTAAATTTAACCGGGCAGAAAGCCTGTTGAAACTCGCTGGTTTTACAATACCTACCTGATCGCTGTAGCCGAGCGAAATATAATGTTGCGTTTTTTCTGTACCACCTGAGATCGCCATCTGGTAATTTACCTGGTGCCCGTTTTGAAACACTTCATCGGGCCAGTTAATATTATTCGCCTTTACCATGCTATCGCTGATGGGCGCGGGCGTAAATGCCTCATTCATGTACTGCTGATATTGCTCAGCATTCAGCATGTGTAATTTTTTGGTAGTAGATGTAACGCCATAGTAAGTATTGAAATCAATTTTCGATTTTCCCGCAACACCTTTTTTGGTAGTGATCACTACAACACCATTCGCCGCGCGGGTACCATAAATTGAAGCAGAAGCTGCATCTTTGAGTATGGAAATAGATTCAATGTCATTTGGACTATAAGCAGAAATATCAGTCATCGGAATGCCGTCTACAACATACAACGGATCATTACCGGCGCTGATAGAAGAAGAACCGCGTACGCGAATAGTTAAACCAGCTCCGGGTTTACCTGAATTACTTACAACCTGTACACCGGCTGCCTTACCTTGCAGTGCTTCACCCGAATTAACTATTGGCCGGTTCGCAATGTCTGCAGCTGTAACAACCGATACAGCGCCCGTAACATCTTTTTTACGCTGTGTGCCATAACCAACTACCACCACCTGATCGAGTGAAGTATTCGCGGCTTTTAACTGCACGTTAATTACATGCTGGCCGTTTACTGAAACCTCCTGATCGCTATAGCCGATAGAAGAAAATTTTAAAATGGCGTTTTCATCTACTGTAAGCGCAAATGCTCCACTGGCATCGGTAGAAGTTCCGGCGCTGCCATTCTTTACCTGAACAGAAACACCAGCTACCGCTTCGTTATTTTCATTCGTTACTTTACCGGTAACGCGAATCGCTTGCTTTTCGGGATTGTTCGAAATAATCACAACCAGGTTATTGCCCAGTAGTTTATAAGTAAGATCGGTATTGCGAAATAACCTGGTAAGGGTTTCTGTGAGCGGGGCATTCTGAACGCTGATATCAACTTTTTTTCTCAGCGACTGCAGGTCATAATTGTACAGAAACCTGAACTCTCCGCTTTTTTCAATTTTGTTCAGCACCTTTCCTATTTCGGTTTGCTGAACATTCAGCGTTATGTTGCCCTGTGCATGCACAGTTGCCTGCACCTGGCAAACACTTAGTACAATCAGCAAAATGGTAAGCTTCATAGCCACAAAAAGTTTAAAGAGCGAAGGGGGGATCGCATACCTCGTAAGAGGTCTGTTTTTTTTCATATATTTATCCTTTAAGGTGATGAAATAGAAGCCCGCACCGATTTACCAGACCGGGATGCAGGATTCTTTTAAAAGCCTTACGGGGTTCTGTTTCCGCAGAATCCCGTTTTATTTTCTATATATTTCTATTTCGTTGTTGTTAATCGTATACTCAAATGGTACGGTTAGTTTAAGGGCTTCCAGCGCCTGTTCAATTGTTTCATTTTCGAAGGTGCCTTTGAAACGATATTGTTTCAATGATGACTGTTTAAATGTGATGTGCACATTGTACCATCGTTCAAGCCTTAATGCCAGCTCGTCGAAACGATCACCATCAAAAACAAGCTTATTGTAAACCCATGAGGTCTCTTTCAATATACTGTCGGGCTTGTCTTTAGGCACTGTAGTAACCGAAATACCTGTTTCTGCAGAGGGTGGTGTTGTTACACCGGGTTTAGTTGATTGGGCTTCTAAATTTTGTTCTTCTTTGTTATAAACAAGTTTTTCATGGGGGCGCAGTATCACCTTTGGCGCTGCCGGATCGTTGTTTTTGATAACTTCAATCGATCCGCGCAACAGTGTTGCTTCAATCGTTCTGTCAGTTGCATATGATTTAACAGTAAAGGCAGTGCCCAGTACTTTAATGGCAATGCCTGAAGTATGTACAATAAACGGACGGCCCGCATCGTGCGTAACATCAAAATAGGCTTCGCCTTCAAGATTCACTTCCCGCAATGCTTTATTGAATGTATTCAGATAAGTAATTCGGCTTTCCGCATTTAACCATACCTGCGTGCCATCGGGTAAGATCAGCTTCGAGCGGCTGCCCGGCTTTGCCGATACTTCGCTTAGTTCAGGTTGCTTTGCAGCAACAGCAGGGGGCAATGCTTTTTTGTTATTCAGAAAAAGAAAAAGGAGTGCGGCGACTATAAGCAATGATGCTGCGGCCGCGTAATAAGCCCATTTTTGGAGGGAAATCTTTCGAACGGGAATGTCGTCAGGTGTTTCTGTCGGCTCTGGGGTGGGGCTATTAACACCTTGCATGATACGCATGAAGCGTTCCTCTTCATCATTCGATTCTTCATGCGCCTCACCGGCATGCTGCGCCCAGTATTTTGAAAGAATATCATACAGGTACTGATCGCCCGCATGTTGCTGCAGGTAGTCATTCAGCTCCTGTTCCTCAGCAGCAGTGCCCTCACCCGACAATCGCCGGGCAATCAGTTCATAAATACGGTCGGCACACATGTAAATGACAAGCTTTACTAATAAAGACAAGCATTTTTACACCATCTACTAAAAGATTTTCAGAAATTTTTGCTTTTTCCCATATGGTTTATGTATGCCCGATGTATGGTTTATGTATGCTTCTCATATCATTTCCATATGAAAAGGGTATGAGTTATGTATGAAAACCATATGGTACAGTAATACCTCAGGAATACCTCAGGTATGGTTCAGGTATGCCTGAGGTATGCTAACAGTATGAAAACTATATGAGGAGAGTATGAAATCCATATGCTGGCCATATGAAATCCATATGAAGTTCATATGCTGGTAATATCAAATTCATATGACGAGTGTATTAAAACCATATGCGGAGGATATGAAATCCGTATGAGTTATGTATGATTTCCATATGCCGGCCATATGATTTTCATATGCCGGGTATATCAAACCAACAATGCACCCGCACCAAAATTTTCGCTATTTTGCCTGGTTGCGCACACCCGGCTTCGGAAATTTTTCAAAATCCTTCCGCACAGCCTCCGCAATTCTTTTTACAGCAATCGCCATCTGCGCATCAATGGTGTTTACAGAAATATTCAGAATTTCGGCTACCTCTTTATATCGCAAACCATCCTCCCTGATCAGCTTAAAGATCATTTTGCAACGTGGCGGCAGTGCCTCTACCGCATCCCGGATATTCTTATAAATTTCAGCAGTGATTAGAATCTCCTCAGGCGAAATAGCCGTTTCGCTCAATTCAATATCGATATTATCAAATGGTTCCGTAACGCTTTCCCGGGCTTTTTTTGATAAATAATTAAGCGCAGTATTCTTCGTGGCGGTATACAGATAAATTTTAAGATTGTTGATCGAGGTTATCGACGCACGATTATTCCAAAGCCTGATAAAGACATCCTCAACAATTTCTTCCGCAGCCTCCTTCGTTTTTACCAGCGCAAAGGCAAAATGGAATAATTTTTTATGGAAACAATGATACACCTGGCGAAAAGCAAGCTGATCGCTACCCGCAATGTTTTGTAAGATGATTTGCAGTTGATTCCCCTGTAATTCCCAACAGTTTCCCATATTCAGGCAATCGTTCAATAACCGCTAAATTTAATATAAAACCCGTTTAATGTAACAACTGTTTTTAATATCAACCGGTTAGCGCAAATAAATTCCTGCAATTGGTCGCTAACGATTGTTAGTATTAATAACAAATATAGTTATCTTTGGAACTACTTAAAATGAATCTCTATGTCGGTTCAGGAGCTGGAAAAGATCTTTCAATCAAAAATTGAACAGGAAATTAAGATCGAGCCAAAAGACTGGATGCCCGATGCCTATCGAAAAACATTGGTCAGGCAAATTTCGCAGCATGCGCACAGCGAAATAGTAGGCATGTTGCCCGAAGGCAACTGGATTTCCCGCGCCCCCAGCCTCAAGCGCAAAGCTATTTTGCTTGCCAAGGTGCAGGACGAAGCTGGTCACGGATTGTATCTCTATTCCGCTACCGAAACGCTCGGCACTACCCGCGAACAAACCATTAACGATCTGCATAGCGGTAAAGCCAAATATTCATCCATCTTTAATTATCCAACATTAACATGGGCCGATATCGGCGCCATCGGATGGCTGGTTGATGGAGCAGCAATTCTAAATCAGGTTATGTTATGCCGCACTTCGTATGGCCCCTACGCAAGAGCCATGGTGCGTATTTGTAAAGAAGAAAGTTTTCATCAGCGCCAGGGATTCGACATACTCATGGTGTTATCGAAAGGCACACCCGAACAAAAGGCCATGTGTCAGGATGCCATCAATCGCTGGTGGTGGCCTTCACTCATGATGTTTGGTCCGCACGACAGCGAATCAACACACAGCGAGCAAAGCACCCAATGGAAAATAAAACGCATGAGCAATGATGAGCTGCGTCAGAAATTTGTAGATATGATTGCCGAACAGGTAAAAGTGCTCAACATGACACTGCCCGATCCAAAACTGAAGTGGAATGAGCAAACCGGTCATTTCGATTTTGGCGAAATTAACTGGACCGAATTCTGGAACGTAGTAAAAGGCAATGGCCCCTGCAATAAACAACGCCTCGAAGCGCGCCGTAAGGCCTGGCACGAAGGCGCTTGGGTACGCGAAGCAGCAAGCGCCTATGCCGAAAAACGAAAAGCGCGGCAGGACAAGGAAAAGCAGATAGCTTAAAACAAAAATCAAATGAACATACAAATAAGAAAATATTATTACGGAGATATTCCTGAAGACAAAGGTGGCGGTGGTAGCCAGAAAATTGCTATCACTCCCTCTGTGAGTGAGGCCGGCGATTGGCCCCTGTGGGAAGTCTTCATCCGCAGCAAACAAGGCATCGATCACAAACATGTAGGAAGCCTGCATGCAGCCGATGCACAAATGGCTATCGAAAATGCGCGTGACGTATACACGCGAAGAATGGAAGGTGTCAGCATTTGGGTGGTAGAAAGCAAATATATTCATGCTTCCAATCCCGATGAAGCAGCTTCGTTGTATGAACCCGCCAACGACAAAGTATACCGCCACCCCACGTTTTACGATTTGCCCGATGAACTGACCCATATGTGAGGTCCGGAAAAACCGATTGAAGAACACTTAATTATTCAGCTTGAACCAATCAATAATAGACTATACACTTCACCTGGCAGATAACGCCCTGATAATCGCCCAACGCAACAGCGAATGGTGCGGTCATGGGCCGGTGCTGGAACAGGATATCGCCATTACCAATATTTCACTTGATCTCATTGGTCAGGCCAGAAGCCTGTATCAATATGCCGCTGAACTGATCAATAGCAATAACGCTTCCGAAGGCGAAGCTACTGAAGACACCCTTGCCTATCTACGTGATGCCCGCGCCTTCAAAAACTGTCTGTTAACAGAACAACCTAATGGCGACTGGGCGCAGACCATACTTCGCCAATTCTTTTTCAGTACGTATCAATATCTGTTATATCAGCAGTCGCAGCAGTCAACTGATGCTACGCTCGCTGCCATTGCAGAAAAATCTTTAAAAGAAGTAACGTATCACCTTCGCTGGAGCAGTGAATGGGTAATACGCCTCGGCGATGGAACCGAAGAAAGCCGTAACCGCATGCTCAATGCTATTGATGAATTATGGATGTATACGGGTGAAATGTTTATTCCTGTTGAATATGAATCAGACGTTGCCGCAGAAGGCATCGGTGTAGATGTAACTTCATTAAAAGATCAATGGGATCAACGCGTAAATGAAATATTTGCAGAAGCTACGCTTCCTGTTCCTTCAGCGGGCGCATGGTCACAAACCGGCGGTAAAGAAGGCATTCACACCGAGCACCTCGGATATATCCTTGCCGAATTGCAATTCATGCAAAGAGCCTATCCAAACAGTGAATGGTAATCTTATAAACCTATTAACTTATTAACATATCAACTAAACCTATCCACCTGTCAACTTGTTAACATATCAGCTTGTCAACTCATCAACATATTAACTCATCAACTGATAAAATATGGTCAGTACTCGAAGAAGTAACCGACCCTGAAGTACCCGTATTGTCAGTAATTGATCTCGGAGTGATAAGAGACGTAAAATTAAACACTACACCAAATGGTGAAGAAAATATTGAAGTAGTAATTACGCCTACCTACTCCGGCTGCCCTGCAATGGATGTTATTCGTATGAATATTCGCATGGTATTGTTGCAGCATGGTTATAAAAATGTACAGATCACAACGGTTTTATCACCCGCCTGGACAACCGACTGGATGACTGAAACAGGCAAACAAAAACTAAAAGACTACGGCATTGCTCCGCCCAATCTCAAGCAACAGGTTTGCAATACACAATTGTTTGCCGAGGATGAAGCCGTTCAATGCCCTCATTGCGGCTCATACAATACCCGCCGTATCAGTGAATTTGGATCAACCGCCTGCAAGGCCCAGTACCAGTGCAATGCCTGCCACGAACCATTCGACTATTTCAAATGCCATTAAAAAATACAAGAACCAAAAATCAAGTTCCAACAAAAATCACAAGAACCAAATACCAGGTTCCAAAAAGAAAACAGCAGTATTGGTTTGAATTTCGAATTTGAATTTTTCCCCGGATCTTGTTATTTGAGATTTGGAATTTTTCTCTGGATCTTGATTTTTGTAATTTGGAATTTTTCCCTGGACCTTGAAATTTGAGTTTTGGAGTTTAAACAAATATTATGTCGTCTATTCTTTTTACGGTCGAAAACGAAATCGCTACCATTATCTTGAACCGCCCTGATAAACTTAATTCTTTTAATCGCGAAATGGCTTTGCTGTTACAAGAAAAACTCGATGAATGCGCTGCACAGCATGCCATTCGCTGTGTGTATCTTACAGGCGCCGGCAAAGGCTTTTGCGCAGGCGAAGACCTTGCCGAAGTAATTGACCCCAACGGCCCCGGAATGCAAAAGATCTTAAGCGAACAATTCAATCCCATTATTACCCGTATACGAAATCTCGCAAAACCTGTAATAGCAGCTGTAAATGGCGTAGCGGCCGGTGCAGGAGCCAATATTGCTCTCGCGTGTGATATTGTAGTAGCTGCACAATCGGCATCCTTTATTCAGGCGTTTTCAAAACTCGGACTAATACCCGATAGCGGGGGAACATATACATTACCCCGCCTCATTGGCTGGCAAAAGGCCACCGCTCTCATGATGTTGGGCGATAAAGTACCCGCAGACCAAGCCGAACAAATGGGTATGATCTATAAAGTTTTTCCCGACGCTGATTTTGAAACAGAAAGTAAAAAAATAGCTGCAACGCTCGCACAGATGCCAACAAAGGGACTCGCTTATACCAAACAGGTACTGGAACTGTCGATGACCAATACCCTTGATCAGCAATTAAAGGTGGAAGATGAGTTTCAGCAAAAGGCTGCTGTAACCAGAGATTTTAAAGAAGGGGTACAGGCATTTATTGAAAAACGTGCACCACAATTTAAAGGAGAATAAAAAATTTACTTATGTCAGCCGGTAAATCAAAAGCCACAGCCATTACAGATGCAATGATGAATAAAGACTATTTCAGTCAGTGGCTGGGCATTCAACGGCTCGAAGAAAGAGATGGCTTTTGTAAATTGAAAATGTCTATCCGCAAAGAGATGTGCAATGGTTTTGAAATTGCCCATGGCGGCATCAGCTATTCATTCGCCGACAGCGCCCTTGCTTTTGCAAGTAACAGCCACGGGAAGCATGCTGTTTCCATTGAAACATCTATCTCTCATATTAAACCACTCAAAACCGGAGATATAATTATTGCTACGGCTGAAGAAAAAAGCCGTAGCAATAAATTAGCTATATATGAAGTGCGTGTTGAAAAAGAAAGCGGTGAACTCGTAGCCCTTTTTAAAGGCACCGTTTTCAGAAAAGAAACAGAATGGGTTGTTTAATTCCTCCCTGTCTCGACCTTCCTCAAATCATCATGCTTATTCTCCTTCAGATTCATCTTTTTAAATTCGGCGCTTTCCGGTAGCTGCGTACTGAAATTATGCAGCTCATCTATTTCAATCACTGCATTTTGCC
>Ga0207667_10009680_pt1 | contig 11337 bp, 6 predicted proteins | sample KBSCornC52_FD_184301 | JGI IMG/M metagenome (GOLD analysis project Ga0207667, IMG submission 184301) | Corn rhizosphere microbial communities from Kellogg Biological Station, Michigan, USA - KBS Corn C5-2 (SPAdes) (version 2) | ecosystem: Host-associated > Plants > Roots > Rhizosphere > Soil ...
CTACCCGCCTCGGTCAATCCCGCAGTCGACTACGGCTTCCTCATCCGTGCCCGCGTGGATAAAGCGGGGCATCCGGCGATCATCGCGCGGAGCGGAGACGGCCCAAGCCTGGTCTCATTTTGGGTTTCCGATATTTTCCCGGCCGATGGCCAGTGGCATGTGGCTTATGTGCCCTTCGCCGAGTTCAAACCCGGACCGGGCGCCGTGGGCAATCAGAACACCCGGCTCGATCCCGCCTCGTGGAAAATCCTCGAGATCGGCATGACCAGCGGCGCCCAGCAAAATGGCATGGAGATCAGCCATTTCATCGTCGTCGGCGGTGCGGGTGGAGAGTGACGCGCCCTCGCTACGGCCCCTTGCCCTTCGCCAGACTCTTCTGAATCACGCGCAGGAATTCATCGAGCTTGTACGGCTTGGTGAGATAGCCGGCGGCGCCGAGCCGTAGCAGGTGCTCGATGCGTTCGCCCATGGCATCCGCGCTGACCATGATGACCGGGATGTGGCGAACGGCGGCATCGGATTTCAGGCGGTGCAAGACCTCGTCGCCGGTCATGTCCGGCAGATTCAGGTCGAGCAGGATGAGATCGGGTTGCTGCGAGCGCGCGAGTTCGAGGCCGGTGTTGCCGAGCGTCGCGGTGATGAGGCGATACTGTGGGCGCGGATTGAGGATGCGCTCGACCAGTCGCAGATTGAGGTCCTGATCCTCGATGTAGAGCAGCGTGTGGCGGCCATCGGTCACGGGAGCGGGAGTGGGCGGCTGTGCCGCCTCAGCGGCGGCCGGGACGGCGACGGGTTGGGAATCTTCCATGGAAAAAATTTCATCGGCCCGGGGCAGGGTGAGCCAGAAGGTGCTGCCTTCGCCCACCCGGCTTTCCACGTGGAGTTCACCGTGCAGCGCATTGACGATGCCGCGCGAAAGAGCCAGGCCGATACCGGAGCCTTCGATGTCCGTGGATTCCGCGCCCAGCCGCTCGAAAGGCAGGAACAGCCGGGAAAGTTTCTCGGGTTCAATGCCGCGGCCGGTATCCGCGACAGTGATTCGGATGCGCGGGCCATCGATCCGATAGCTGACCGTCACCCGGCCGTCGGTGCGATTGTATTTCACCGCGTTGGAAAGGATGTTGTACATCACTTGATGCACGCGCTGGCGATCGGCGAGGACCTGCAGCGTCGGCGTTTCGGCGGTGGCTGGTTCCAGAAAGACGGGAATGGCCTGCCGCAGGGCCAACGGCTGGATGCTCTCGATCGCCTCGCTGAGGAAGCCGTGGACTTCGATCGGCTCCGGCGAAAGGGCAAAGCGGCCGGCGTCGATACGCGAGATATCGAGCACCTCATTGATCAGCGAAAGCAGGTGTTTCCCGGCGCGCGAGACATGTTCCACGCTTTCGGCCAGGCTCGGCCCGAGAGTCTCCGTTTCCATGAGCTGGGTGAAACCGAGAATGGCATTGAGCGGCGTGCGCAGTTCGTGGCTCATGCGCGAGAGGAATTCGGTCTTGGCCCGGCTGGCCAGTTCCGCCTGCTCGCGCGCCTGACGGATACTTTCCTCCGCCCGCTCACGCTGGATGGCGGCGGTGAGGACGTTGGCCAGCGACTGGAGAAAGTGTGCATCGTCCTGGGCGAAGGCCCGCGCGGTCGTGGTGAAGGCGGCGAGCACGCCGAGCGGCCCATCGGAACCCTTTACCGCCACGCTGATGCCGCTCTTGAGCCGGGCGTCGAGCACCGCCTTCGAGGTGTTAAAGCGTTTCTCGGCGGCGATATCGTTGACGATGACCGGTTCGCCGGCCAGCAGGGTGAAGCCTGCCTGGGAGCCGCGTCCCACGGAGATGCGGTTGCCGGTGGAGTTCGGGGGCCAGCCGACTTGGGAGCGGACGATCAAGTCCTTGCCGTCGCGCGTCAGGGCGAGCAGCGAGCAACAGTCCACGCGCAGGACGTTCTGGACCAATTTCATGGCGTCGTCCATCAGCCTGCCCAGCGCCAGGCCGGAGAGCGCGCGTTGACCGAGCTGCGCCACCGCTTCCTGTTGACGGGCACGGTCTTCGATGACCGCCGAGGCGCGGGCCAGCTCCGCCGTGCGTTCGACGACCCGTTGCTCGAGCGTCTCCTGGCTTTGCGTGAGCGCTTCCTGCGCCCAATGCCGCGCGGTGACGTCGGCAAAAAATCCGACCATGCGCCCGATCTGCCCGCGGCGGTCGAGGAAGAAGTAGCCCTTGGCCTCGACGTAGATGTAGCCGGCGTTCTTGGGCCGGAGACGAAACTCGAGATGGAAGGGATCGCGGGTGTTGGTGACCCGCTGCACCTGCTCGTCGAAGATCGGGAGATCGGCCGGGTGAATCAATTGCCGGAACCGTTCCAGGCCGCCGGCCATCTCGGCGATGGTGTAGCCGAGCACGCGTTCCATGTCGCCGGCGTAGGTCACCTCATTGGTGTAGGAGTTCCAGTCGAAGAGCACCTGGCCGCTGGCGCGAATGGCCGCGTCGTAGCGATTGGCCCACTCGATGCGTTCGACTTCATCCCGCTTCCGCTCGCTGAGGTCGCGGATGATCGTGGAAAGAAATTCCACCTCGCCATCCGTGCCCCGGTGGGAAAGCAACACCTGGGAAATGGGAATTTCCCGGCCGTCATGATGCGTCAAAGCGTTCTCTCCGCGCCAGTAGCCGTCGCGAATCGCCGTGGGAATCGCTTCCTTCATCAGGATTTCGTTGGCCCAGTCGGGATGGTTGGCCGAGAGGTGAAAATCCAACGGCTCGTTCGGATCGATGCCGATCATCTTCCGGCCCGCGGTGTTGATGTAGAAGGGGTAGCCATCCACGGTGGCCATGCCGACGTAGTCCGTGGTGGCCTCGAGGATGCGAATGAGCCGCGCCTGGGCCTCTTCGGCTTTTCGGCGATTGGTAATGTCCCGCGAAGCGACCAGCAGGCGGATGATCTGCCCGGTGGCATCGCGCATCAGGCAGGCGCGGCTGTCGAGTGTGAGGTAGTTATCCTCGCGGTCGCGGATGCGATATTCGTAGGAGAGCCGGGTCGCACCGGTCTTCATCGCCCCATCGTAAATGTGCAGGATGCGCTCGATATCGTCGGGATGGGCATGCTGCCGCCACCAGGCGTGAGCGGCATGATATTCTGCCGGCGCCTCGCCGAGGAGTTCGATGAAGGCGGCGTTGTAAACGACGCGATTGGCGCGCAGGTCCCAGTCCCACACCATGTCGTGTGTGACCTGGCTGAGCAATTCGACCGGCTGAGGGGTGTCGCTCGCGGCGGGTGGCCGATCGCTGATATCCGTGAGCACGCCCATCAGGCCGCTGAAGGCGCCCTTCGGACCCAGGATCGGTGAGCTGTGTTCAGTGACCCGCCGGTAATCGCCGAGGTCGTTGCGCCGGCGATATTCGATGGCGAAACCCTGGTGCGCCTGGAGGGCGTTGCGAATCGTATTGGCGTACGCTTCCTTGTCCTCCTCGTGGACCGAAGCAAACCAATCCCTGGCCAGGGTGACGGGACTTTCGTATCCCGCGAAGGCGAGGATGGCCTTGTTGAAATAGGCCGCCGCGCCGCTCGGTTCCACGACCCAGACCATCATTGGCAGGTCGTCGAACGTCCGCGGGTCAAACTGGATTTTATCCAGCTTCATGCGGGCCTTGATAGGGAAGGCAAAGGTACACTCATTCAGGCAATGGCTGTCCCTTGGTCTCGGGACCGAACCACACGATGACGATACCAATAATATAGATGCCTGCCATGCAGGAGGCCGCTTTGGGAAAACTGCCGCCGAAGAGCTTCATGAGATTCGCGGTTTGCAAACCGCCGACCGCCGCAATGATGCGGCCAAAGTTATAGGCAAAGCCCTGACCAGTGGCCCGGATCGCGGTGGGCAGCAACTCCGGCAGGTAAAGCGGGAAGAAGCCGTAGAAGGACGCTGTGACCGTGCCGGCGAGAAAGGTGCAGAAGAGGAAGAAACCGCCGTAAGTGTCATTGGCCTGGTAGAGCAGCAGCGTGCCGCCGATCGAGGCCAGGCACAGCGCGGCATAGGTGATGCGGCGGCCCCAGCGGCCGGCGGCCAGCGCGGCGATCATCGTACCGACACAAGCGCCGATTGAAAGCCAGACGAGAGTCCATTCCTTGGCGTTTTCCGTGTGAGGAGCGAGCTTCGCGGCGACCCATTTGGGCGCCCATTGGGTCGACCCCCAGGTGCCGAGGAGCGCCACGGCGGACAAGGCCGCTCCAAAGAGCATGAGTTTGATGAGGGCGGCCCCGCGGCCGGGTTGGAGCGAGCCGGCGGCTTCCGCTCGTTGCATGTATTTTCGCACAGGGTGCAAATAGCCGACCAGGGCGATCGCCAGGCCCACGATGGTGATGGCGATGGCGCCCCAAATGTTGATACCCGCGATCGGGGACCAGGCCCAGATGATGACCAGCGCGGCCACGGTGCCGTAGAGCACGCCGAACAAGTCGAGGCGCGCCCAGTGGGCGGTCGCGCCACGCGCATGTTCCGCCTTCCATTTCTCGGATTCGGGAACGAAGAGGAGAATCAAGAAGTTGAGCAGGGCCGGGAGGGCGCCGCTGATCATGAGCAGACGCCAGGCGGAGTTATCGGTGAGGTAATGGACCATGGCATCGGAAAGTCCGATCGCGAACAGCCCGTGCTGAACCTTGGTGATGAATTCGAGCAACTGCATGCTCAACAGCGCGACGACGAGGTAGCCGACATTGGCCGCCGCACCGATGAGACCGGCGGTCACCGCACGCGACTTGGCCGACCACACTTCATTGACCAGCGCCACGCCGAGCGACCATTCGCCGCCCATGCCGAGCGAAGCGATGAAGCGCAGCGCGGTGATTTCCTCGGCGTGATGGGCAAAGCCGCAAAGGCCGGTGAAGATGGCGTAGGTAAAGATGCTCAAGCCCATGGCCCGCACCCGGCCCATCTTGTCGCCGAGCCAGCCGAAGAGCACGCCGCCGCTCGCCGCGCCGACGAGAAAGGTGGCGATAATGACTCCAAACCACTGGCTGATCATGGCGTCCGACGTATGCGGCCCAAGCAAATCCTTCAGCGCCGTTTGGCCGATCAGCGGGAACATTCCCATTTCGAAACCATCGAAAAGCCACCCTAGAAAAGCGGCGAGAAGCGTAAGGACGTTGCGTCGGGAGGAAAGAGAGGACATTCGCAGCTACGTAGCAGAACGTTTTGCGCACAGCTTCTAAAAAATATCTGAAAACAAAAAGCCCCGCCGGTGGGGCGGGGCTTTAGCCAGACAAACTGGAATGCTTACCGAGGATCAGTCTTTGCGTTCGACGACCACATAACGGCTGCTGCCCTTGGTCGACACGCGCAGGAGAACTTTCTTCTCCTTCTTCACTTTCTCGCTCATTTCCACCGCCTGCTTGGCCGAGGTGACCGGTTCGCGATTGATCTCATGAATTACGTCGCCCGCCTTGAGGCCGGCTTCGGCGCTCGGGGAATCGGGGTCGATCTCCGTGATGACCACGCCCTTGGTGCTTTCCGGCAGGTCAAACTTCTTGCGGGTCTCTCCGTTGACGTCGCCGACGGTCACGCCGTCGAGCACGTCCGGTTCCGCGTTCTTCTCCGGCTGGTCGGCCGACGCGATTTTGTTCGTTGGGCGCTCGGCGAGTTCGACTTTCACCATCTTTTCCTGGCCGTCGCGGACCAACTTCACGGGCACCGTGGTGCCGGGAGCGATGCCGGCGACCATCATCTGCAATTCGCGCGGGCCTTCCACTTTCTTGCCGTTGACCTCGACGACGACGTCACCGGCCAGGATGCCGGCCTTTTCCGCCGGGCTCTTCGAAGTCACTTCCGCGACCAGCACGCCGGCGTTGTTTTCGATCTTGAACGCCTTGGCGAGATCCTCGCTGAGCGGCTGCAGGGCGATGCCGAGGAAGCCGCGCGAGACCTTGCCATTCTTGATGAGGCTGTCCATGACGCTATGGGCGAGGTTCGAAGGCACCGCGAAGCCGATGCCCATGTTCCCGCCGCTCCGGCTGTAGATCAGCGTATTGATGCCGATGAGGCGGCCCTCGATATCGACCAGCGCGCCGCCGGAGTTGCCCGGGTTGATCGACGCGTCGGTCTGGATGAAGTTTTCGTAATCGGTGACGTGCATGTCGCTGCGCCCGAGCGCGCTGACGATGCCCATGGTCACGGATTGGGTGAGGCCGAAGGGATTGCCGACGGCAATCGCGAAATCGCCGACGCGCAGCTTGTCGCTGTCCGCGAACGTGATCTCGTGCAGCTTCGTGTCGGGCTGGATCTTCAGCACCGCGATGTCCGTGCTGGGGTCGGCCCCGATCTTGGTCGCCTTGTATTCCTTCTTGTCGTTGCCGATGGTCACGATGATTTCATCGGCGCCTTCGATCACGTGATTGTTCGTGAGAATGTGGCCCTCGGGGCTGACGATGACACCCGAGCCGAGGCCGAAGCGCTCGAGGTGCTTCTTCCCGCCGTTGTTCCCGCCGCGGTTGTTGCGTGGGGTCTCGCCATCCGGCCCATCCTCGTTGTCCGGGATGCCGAAGAAGCGACGGAACATCGGGTCATTGAGGTAGGGGTTGTTCGGGGCGGCGTTGCGCTTGACCATCTTCGAGGTGGCGATGGTGACGACGCTCGGCGAGACCTTTTCGACGACCGGGGCAAAGGTCGTGAGCGTGCCGGCGGCGTGGGTGATCGGATTCGGGTCGACTTTGACGGATGCCGGTGGCGCCTCGTCGGCCAGGGCCAGGGGAGCGATCGCGACGCTTAAAAGGAGCGCGGCGATGGACGAAAACAGCGGTTTGGTGGATTTCATGTGTGATTGAGTTTCGAGCGGCGGAGGTTGTGCGGCTCTGTTCCGAGAGACACAAGTTGCCTTCCGCCGTTCAAAGCAGGGGTTACTTTCGTATTCGACGCCGTAATTTTGAACACATTAGGCCCGAAGGCTATCTGTATCTTGCTTGGGCAATCGGCTGGGTTAGGGTCTGCGGCCATGTTTTCCGCCCGCGTTCGTTCGCTGAGTTGTTTTTGTTTCGTCGGGGTAAGCCTGATGCTGAATTGTGGCGCGGAAGAGGCAAATGGGAAGGGGACGACCGGCAACCCACGGGACCAGCGTCCCGATTTCGGTTCGGACACAATACCACATCGGGGGGCAGAAGAAGCTGGCGCGGAATCGTTTCGCGTCCGCCCGGAGTTCAAGGTCACGAAGCTAACTTTGCCAATGTCCCTCACGCTGCCCTGGCAGCCGAAGCGTCTGCAGGCCATTTTCGGAGATCAGTTTTCCGTCTCAGCCAAAAAGATATCCTCCGTCGTGGAGAGCCCGGATGGCCGAGTCTATTTTTTTTGCGACGATGGCGGGGCGGCAATCAAACGCCCCGAGGGAGGTGTGGTGCATGTGCCGCTGGAAGGAGCGCTCCTGCGTTGCGAAGCGGACGGCTCGCATCTTGAAGTATTCTGCCGGGGCTTGCGGGATGTGACGGCTCTCCCCCTGGCTTTCGACAACACAGGAAATCTTTTTACCTGTGACTCGGGTTCGGGCAGTGGTGATGGCGGGCGCTGGCTCTATCTGGTCGAGCATGGCGACTACGGTTGGCGAATCGGGTGGCCGCAATCCGCGCAGGGCGCGACGCGCAACCCATGGATGGCGGAGAAGCTCTGGTCGGCGCGGTTCGATGGGCAGGCTGCCTGGGTCCTTCCGCCGGTGGCCAACGTGAGGGTGGGTCGGTGGTCGGTGGCGCACTATCCGGGCACTGGATTTACCGAGCGTTACGAAGATCATTTCTTCGTCGGCGCTTCCGACGCACGGACCATTTTCTCCTGGGCGATGAGAGCGAATGGCGCGGGGTTCCTGCTCCTCGATCAACAGGAAGTCGTCGGGAATGTGTTTGTTCACGAAGTGGCCTTTCCTCCGCTTGGCGGAACGGAATACCCGGAGAAGGAGGGAATGATGTTCAGGACCGACCAGGAGTGGGCTCTCTCGGCGGCCGTGGAGACGCCCGATTCGCCGTTGGCCGAAGCGACCCGGTTGCTCAAGGGAGAACTGGCCCAGAAGACTTCGCTGGAATGGGAGAGTTTGCTCAAGTCGCCGGACCAGCGGGTGCGCACGGAAGCGGAATGGCGGCTGGCTGCGTCACCGGATGGTGAACCCTTGCTCCGGGAAGTGGCTCTCTCTCCGAATGGCGGCCTGATGCCCTCCATCGCGCGCGTGCATGGCATCTGGGGACTGGCTCTCATGGCCCGTCGCGCCGAGACAAAGATGCCGGGCGCGGCCGCGAAAATGCTGGAACCGCTGGTGCCGCTCCTCGAAGACGATGACCTCGAAGTGCGCGCCCAGGCCGCCCGTGTGCTGGGCGATTCCTACGTCGCCGCGGCGTTCGATGGCTTGATCAAGGCGCTGCGCACTCCGGACGAGCGGGTGGGAATGTTTGCCGCCGAGGCGCTGGGAAAACTCGGCCGTTCCGAGGCGCTGTCGCAGTTGATGCTGATGATGCGCGAGTCGGGCGATCACGATCCCAACCTGCGCCACGCCTATGTCGACGCGCTGGTGGGGATGCACGATGATGCGGCGTTCCAGCAAGTGGCCCGGCACGATGCACCCGCCGTCCGCCTGGTGGGGTTGCTGGCCATGCGGGAATTGCACCGACCGGAAATCGCCCAATTCCTGCATGATGAAGAGCCCAGGCTCGTGCGCGAAGCGGCGTGTGCGATTCACGACGAAAACATCGGCGACGCGATGGCCGCGCTCGCCGCCTTGATCGAAAAGCCGACGGTGGATGAGGCGCTCATGTGCCGCGTGCTGAATGCCAATTTCCGGATCGGGCAGCCGGCCAATGCGGAAGCGCTGACCACCTTTGCCGCCCGTCAGGACCAGGCCGAATCGCTGCGCATCGATGCCCTGAATTTGCTGGCTGCCTGGCGTCACCCCCTCGCGCATCATTACGTGATCGGCGCACCGCAGATGCTGCCGGATCGGGACATCGCTCCGGTGAGAGAAGCGGTGAATTCGATCCGGCCCGCATTAGAAAAAGAGGCGAAATCGCCTGCGTTCAAAGAGGCCTTGGATGCTTTGATCCATGCCACCGCTCCCCCGAAGAGACCTTAAAATAAATCAACTTCCCCCCTCGCAGTCATTCTGAGCGGAGTGCCCCGGCGGGCGTAGGTGGCGGGGCACGCAGTCGAAGAACCCCGTCGAACAACCAGCGAGATACCTATGGGACTGCGGGACAATCCGGCAACTCTACCAGAGACTGTCGCTGGTTGTTCGACCGGGTTCTTCGACTGCGTTCCAGTCGTTACACTCCTTCCACTCCGCTCAGAATGACCCGCGTGTGAGCGCGGTCTTGTTTCACACCCTCTAAGACTTGGTCCCCGAGAGTGATCCTCGCCTAAACGCTTTTCCCCGCTCAATATCCCGCCATGAACCCGTTCTCCCGCCGTCGATTTTTGCAACTGACCAGCCTCAGCTTCGCTTCACTGCAAGTGGGCGCGCGGGCCGCGGAAAAGGAGCCTGTGTGGCAATCGCTTTTCGACGGCAAGACGCTGACCGGTTGGAAGGCGCCGGGATTCAGCGGGCAAGGGGATGTGGTGGTCGAGAAGGGCGCGATGGTGCTCGGCATGGGTAGCGACATCACCGGCATGAATCCCTCGATCGACGTGCCGAAGATGGATTACGAAGTCTCCCTCGAGGCCTCGAAGATCGATGGATCGGATTTTTTCTGCGGCCTCACGTTGCCCTACGGCAAGACGTCGTTCACCATCATCCTCGGTGGCTGGGGCGGGGCGCTTGTCGGGTTGTCGAGCATCAATGGCGATGACGCCTCGGAAAACGAGACGACGAAGTTTATCAAGTTCGACATTGGCAAGTGGTACAAAGTGCGGGCGCGCGTCACCGCGGAGAAGATCGAGGCGTGGGTGGATGATGACAAGATCATCGACGTGGACACCGACGGGAAGAAGATCGACATGCGCCCGGGCGAGATCGAATTGTCCGTGCCTTTCGGCATCGCCACCTTCCGGACGCGCGCGGCGTTCAAGGAAATCAAGCTGCGCAAGCTGGATGCTGCCGCAGCGAAGTAACGAAGAAGCCCTATTTGTCAAACCGATATCCCTCGCCGCGCACGGTGTGAATGTGCCGCGGGGATTCCGGGTTGTCCTCGATCTTCTGGCGCAGCCAGGCGATGTGCACATCCACGGTGCGCGGGGTGATGTGCGGCTGCTCCCGCCACACGTTCTGGAGAATGCGCTCGCGCGAGAGGTTCTGGCCGCGGTGATTGATGAGCAGCCGCAGGAGCTCGGCTTCTTTCGCCGCGAGATTGAGCGGCTTTCCGCTTTTCAAAAACTCCCAGGTGGAAAAATCGGCCACGACTCTCCCGAATTCGATGCGCATGACCGGCGTGAGATCCTGCTTGCGCACGCGGCGTAAGAGAGCGGCGACGCGGGCGAGCAATTCATCGGGATCGAACGGTTTTACCAGATAGTCGTCCGCCCCGGTGCGAAGGCCATCCACGCGATCGCGCACCTGGCCGCGCGCGGTGAGCATGAGGATGGCGCCATCGAAGCCGCATTCGCGCACCGCGTGGCAGATTTCGAATCCGGATTTGCCCGGCAGCATCACATCGAGGATGAGCAGGTCGAACGGCGCTTCGCTGGCGCGCCGCAGCCCGGCATCACCATCCGCTTCCGCCTCGACGGTGTAGCCGGCCGCTTCGAGAAGGTCGGTGACGATGAGCGTGACCCCGGGTTCATCTTCCACCAGCAAAATGCGCGCATTCATGAAAGGGGAAGCTGGACGGTGAAGGTCGCGCCGCTGCCGGGTTGGCTGCTCACGGTCACGGTGCCGCCGTGGGCCTCGATGATTTCCCGCACGAGGCTCAGGCCCAGGCCGCTGCCTCGCACCTGGCGACTTTGGGCCAGTGCACCGCGCATAAAGGGCTTGAAAATCTCCGCGTGCTCCGTTTTCGGAATGCCCGGGCCGCGATCGGAGACCTGGACCTCGATGGCGGGGGGCGCGCTGCCATTTCTCACGCCGGCCGTGACGCCGATCCAGCCACCTTCTCCGCCGTGTTTCACGGCATTGGCGATGAGATTCTGGAAGGCACGTCGCAGGGCGAGGGGATCGCCGGTGAGCATGGGCAGATCGGGCGGCGCGGTGAAATCCACTTCGCACGGCGAGCCCCCGGTCTCCTGACCGGCATCGGCGATGGCGGCGCTGAGCACTTCCTTGATGGCGACTTCCTGCCGCGCCATCAGCGCCGGGGCCTTGCTGGCGCCCGCATAGGCCAGCACCTGCTCGACCATGCCGCCGAGCTGGTCCGCATGGTTCTGGATGAGTCGCAAGTACTGGCCGACCTTCGCGGGAT
>Ga0207667_10009685_pt1 | contig 11335 bp, 10 predicted proteins | sample KBSCornC52_FD_184301 | JGI IMG/M metagenome (GOLD analysis project Ga0207667, IMG submission 184301) | Corn rhizosphere microbial communities from Kellogg Biological Station, Michigan, USA - KBS Corn C5-2 (SPAdes) (version 2) | ecosystem: Host-associated > Plants > Roots > Rhizosphere > Soil ...
GGCAATGCCGGCATTGGCCAACATCCCGATCTTGATGGCGTCTGCGCCGATATCCTCCAGCGCGGCGCGGATCTGGCCCCGTACAATCTCAGGCGCCATCGCCTGAATCGCGGTCACGCCCAACGTGTTCTGGACCGTCACGGCGGTGACCGCCGTCTGGGCATAGACCCCGAAGCGCTGCGCCGTCTTCAGGTCCGCCTGCAAGCCGGCGCCGCCGGAGGAATCTGAGCCCGCAATGATCAGAAGACGCGCCGTATCAGACATGACGGCTGGAAGCCTGTTTCAGGCCGCCACCTCTTCGATGGCGCCGGCGATGGCGCGCACCACGGCACGGACGGTCTTTTCGTCCTCGCCTTCGGCCATCACACGGATCAGAGGCTCGGTGCCGGATTTGCGCACCAGCACCCGGCCGCTTTCGCCCAGCTTGGCTCGGGCGGCGTCGATCGAGGATTTCACTTTTGCATCCTCCAGCGGCGCGCCTTTCTTGAAGCGCACATTTTCCATCACCTGCGGCAAGGGTTCATAGAGATGCGCGGCCGCCGAGGCCGGCTTTCCTTCCTGCGCAATCACCGCCAGAACCTGGAGCGCGGCAATCAGGCCGTCGCCGGTGGTGGAGAAATCCGAGAGAATGATGTGGCCGGACTGTTCGCCGCCGACATTGAAATTGCCCTTGTGCATCTCTTCCAGCACATAGCGGTCGCCCACCGAGGCGCGTGCCAACTTCAGCCCCAGCCCGCCCAGATAACGATCCAGCCCGGCATTGGACATCACGGTGCCGACCACGCCGCCGCCCTTGAGCGTGCCGCCCTTCGACCAGCTTTTGGCGATCAAAGCCAGGATCTGGTCGCCATCGATGATCTGGCCCTGCTCGTCGGCCATCACCACCCGGTCGGCGTCGCCGTCCAGCGCGATGCCGAAATCGGCGCGCACTTCACGCACCTTGGCGCACATGGCCTGGGGCATGGTCGAGCCGCAATCCTGGTTGATGTTGAGGCCATCCGGCGAAACGCCCATCGAGACGATGTCGGCGCCCAGTTCCCACAACACTTCCGGCGCCACCTTATAGGCCGCGCCATTGGCGCAATCGATCACGATGCGCAACCCGTCCAGGCGCAGATTGCGGGGGAATGTGTATTTGGCAAATTCGATATAGCGCGATTGGCTGTCATCGACGCGCTTGGCGCGGCCGATGCCTTTGCCGGTGGTGAGGCCCGATTCCAGGCCGCCATCCATCAGATGCTCGATCTCTTCTTCCACCGCGTCCGAAAGCTTCTGGCCATCGGGGCCGAAAAACTTGATGCCATTGTCGTGGTAGGGATTGTGCGAGGCGGTGATCATCACCCCGATGTCGGCGCGCAGCGAGCGCGTCAGCATGGCAACGGCGGGCGTCGGCAAGGGACCGAACTGGAACACATCCATGCCCACAGCGGTGAAACCCGAAACCAGCGCGCTTTCGATCATATAGCCCGACAGGCGCGTATCCTTGCCGATCACCACCCGGTGGCGATGGGCGCCGCGGGTGAAGATGCGGCCCGCCGCCATGCCCGCCTTCATGGCGATCTCCGGCGTCAGCACGGAAGCGTTGGTGCGGCCGCGGATGCCATCAGTGCCGAAATATTTGCGCGTCATGAACGGACCTTGGGGTGAGCGGTAAGACTTGGTGCGGCCCGAATTTATCACAATGTCGTTTCGGGAAGTTAACGGTCATTTCCTAGGACTTTCAATATCTTAAGCCCGTCCCGCAAAGCGCCCGGCGCATGGGTGCGGATATAAGCGGCGCCATTGGCCTTGGCGAACAGCTCTGCCGCCAGGCTGGCCGCACCGGCTTCCCCGGGCGGACGGCCCGTCAGCTTGCGCAGGAAGGATTTGCGCGACACCGACACCAGCAAGGGAAGCCCGAAGCGCGCTTTCAGCTCGGGCAAGCGGCGCAGCAGGGTGAGCGAATTTTCCGGATCGCTGCCGACGAAGAACCCCATGCCGGGATCCAGGATCAGCCTGTCACGCGCAATTCCCGCGCCGGTCAGTGCCGCGATGCGCGCCTCAAAGAAGCGCACGGCGCGATCGAAGATTTCGCCGGAGGGAATATCGTCGCGGGTGGCGATGCCCCGCGCCAGCACCGCATGCATGACGATGAGCTTGGCATCGGCGCGCGCCAGTTCGGGATAAAGCGCAGGCTCCGCGAAACCATGAATGTCGTTGAGATAGTCGGCGCCCTGGCCCAAGGCCCAGCGCTGCACTTGCGGCTGAAAACTGTCGATGGAGATTGCTGCGCCTTGCTTTTTCAGCGCGGGGATGACGGTTTCAAGCCGCGCAATCTCAATGTCCGGCGAAACCGGCTTTGAATCCGGATTGGAAGACGCGGCCCCGATATCCAGAATATCCGCGCCCTCCTTCAGCAGCGATTCGCCATGCGCCAGCGCTGCCCCCGGCGCGAGATATTTCCCGCCGTCGGAAAAACTGTCTTCGGTGATGTTGAGGATGCCGAGGATTTTCATTCGCCCTCATATAGCGGAGCGATGGGGCATCAATAGGGACCTCATATAGCGAAGCGGTAGACCAAATAGACTTGAGGCACAAACAAATAGGGCGGCCGAAGCCGCCCTATCTAACATATTTGCCCGACGTCAGTGTCCAGGCTGGGGCTCCGGCGAAATAATGGGGCCGGGACCTTGCTGACCGCGCGGCTTGCCGGCGGCGGGGACGGAGGTGCCTTCGCCCCGCGACGGCAGCACCGGATCTTCATATGGCGTGCGCACCGGCGGAATGCCCTTGAGCAGCGCGATGATCTCGTCGCCGGTCAGGGTTTCATATTCCAACAACCCGCGCGCCAGGAGATTGAGGTCGGCCTGGCGGGTGGTGAGAATGTCCTTCGCCCGGGCATAGCATTCGTCGATGATGCGATGGATTTCCGCATCGATCTTCTGCGCCGTGGCTTCCGAGATATTCTGGGTACGCGACACCGAATGGCCCAGGAAGACTTCTTCCTGATTTTCCGCATAGGCGATCGGACCCAGGGAGTCGGACATGCCGAAGCGTGTCACCATCGCGCGGGCCATGCGCGTGGCCTGCTCGATATCGCTCTGCGCGCCGGTAGTCACTTTCTCATGACCGAACACCAGTTCTTCGGCCAGGCGGCCGCCAAAGGCGACGGCCAGGTCGGCCAGCATCTTCTGGCGGGTCAAGGACAGGGCATCGCGTTCCGGCAGGCGCATCACCATGCCCAGCGCGCGGCCGCGCGGAATGATGGTGGCTTTGTGGATCGGATCCGAGCCTTCGACCGTGATGGCGACTAGGGCGTGACCGGCTTCATGGAAAGCGGTGAGCTTCTTTTCTTCATCGCTCATCGCCATGGAGCGGCGCTCCGCACCCATCATCACCTTGTCCTTGGCGTCTTCCAGTTCGGTCATCATCACCACGCGCTTGCCGCGGCGGGCGGCCAGCAAGGCGGCTTCGTTGACCAGATTGGCGAGGTCGGCACCAGAGAAACCGGGCGTGCCACGGGCCAGGATGCGCGGATCGACATCGGGCGCCAGCGGCACCTTGCGCAGATGCACGCGCAGGATCTTCTCGCGGCCGGCCAGATCGGGATTGGGCACCACCACATGGCGGTCGAAGCGGCCCGGACGCAGCAGCGCCGGATCCAGCACGTCGGGACGGTTGGTGGCGGCGATCAGGATCACGCTTTCATTGGCTTCGAAGCCGTCCATCTCCACCAGCAACTGGTTGAGGGTCTGCTCGCGCTCGTCATTGCCGCCGCCCAGGCCGGCGCCACGATGGCGGCCGACCGCGTCGATTTCGTCGATGAAGACGATGCAAGGCGAATTCTTCTTGGCCTGCTCGAACATGTCGCGCACGCGGCTGGCGCCCACGCCCACGAACATTTCGACAAAGTCCGAACCGGAAATAGTGAAGAAGGGCACATTGGCTTCGCCCGCGATGGCGCGCGCCAGCAAGGTCTTGCCGGTGCCCGGCGGGCCGACCAGCAGCACGCCCTTGGGAATGCGACCGCCCAGGCGCTGGAATTTCTGCGGGTCGCGCAGGAAGTCCACGATTTCCTTCAGGTCGTCCTTGGCCTCGTCCACGCCGGCCACATCTTCAAATGTCACGCGGCCCTGGCGCTCGGTCAAAAGCTTGGCGCGCGATTTGCCGAAGCCCATCGCCTTGCCGCCGCCCGACTGCATCTGGCGCAGGAAGAACACCCAGACGCCGATCAACAGCAGCATGGGGAACCAGTTGACGAAAATACCGACCAGTGAGGGCATGCCTTCGTCGGCCGCGGTCACGGCGGTATCGACATTATGGGCCTTCAGCATCGGCCACAAGGTGGTGTCGTTGGCCGGCACCGTGGTGGTGAAGGTCTGGCCGGAAATGAGCTCACCTTTGACCTGCTCGCCCTGGAAGGTGACTTTGCGAACCTGGTTCTGAACGACCTGTTCGTTGAATTTGGAATAGCTCAGCGTGCTCGCCGTGGCGTGCGTGCCCGTGCCCTGGAAGAGGTTGAACAGGAACACCAGCAGGACCGCGATCAGGATCCACAAGCCGAGATTGCGCAAATTGTTCAAGACCTCAGTCCTTTCAACTCAATGCCAGCTTTGGGCTGGGGCTACTCACGGTCGGCCTTTCAGGCCCCGGCAACGGGCTCAAGGCCCCCTTCCATCCTATCAGATAGGGCGTTTTTAGCGTATTGCCAGCCAGCAAAACGTTAAGAGTTTCGGATCGCTTCCGCAATGCGCGCTGGGCAGCCAGGTTAACGGGATTTTTGCCCGCTCCGGGAACTTTCCCGCACAAGAACTAGTGTTTTTTCCCCAAAAGACTGGCTGGCGCGGGGTGCGGGAAACAGGCGGCAGCCATGCAAGGTGGCCCCCCGGCCCAGTTTTCCAGATCCGATACTGTCAAATAGCCGCTCCAGTGCGTCGAAGCGAGGCCGATAAGGTTCGCCCGATACTGCCATCAGGAGCCCGGCAAGTCCCCGCAATCCCACCTCGCGCGGCGCCGCCAACAAAGCCCCCGCATCCAGCAGCACGCGCGCGCCATCGGCGCGTGCCGCGCGCCCAATCACCGCTTCCGTCGCCAGTTCCAAAGCCTCACGGGCCCGCGCCAGGTGGGCGGCAGCATCGGCAATGCGCGACGACGGCAACCCCGCCGCTTCCAAGGCCGGCATCAGGCCGCGAATGCGGCTTCGGGCAAAGCGGGCCTCGCTGTTCATGGGATCTTCCAGCCAGGTCTGGCTCCGCTGTTTCAGCAAATCGCGCAACGCGGCGCGCGATGTGCGCAGCAGCGGCCGCGCCAGATTGAGATCCGCAAAATCCAGCAGCGGAAACGGCGCCAGGGCGCGCATCGCGGCGAGTCCATCCAGTCCACTGCCTCGTCCCAGGCGCAGAAGAAATGTTTCGGCCTGATCGTCCAAAGTATGGCCCACATACAGCGTGGCGAGCCCATGCCGGCGCATCCAGTTTCCCATTAGGCCGTAGCGCGCGTCGCGGGCCGCCGCTTCGATCCCCGATCGGGGCGCGGGTCCTTTGCGCGTGAGAATATGCGCAACGAGACCGGCCTTGCGGGCAAAGCCTGCGGCCTTGCGGGCTTCGGCGGCGGAAGAGGCGCGCAGCGCATGATCCACGATCAGCGCCACAGGCGGAGTGAGATTGCGCGCCCGGGCCCAATCCGCCAGCAGATGCATCAGGGCGAGGGAGTCGCCGCCGCCGGATAAGGCCACGGCGCCCGGCCAGGGCGCGCCAAGCTCATCCATGGCCTTGGCGAAAGCGAGGCCGAGGGCGGCCTGCTTCTTTTGTCCGGCCTCTGAACGCCTAGCGGCAGGCCGCTTTGCGGGCGCCGGCTGCGGCGCTGAGCGTTGCGGGAGCCGCTTTGGGATATTTGGTCTTGAGCGCGGCAAGCGTGGTGCATCCTGAACTGGTCTGGCCCTGCGCAATCAACGCCTGGCCCAGCTTCAGCATACTGTCCGGACTGCGGATACTGTCCGGATATTTCTTCAATTGCTCGGCGAAGGCGCGGGTGGCGTCGGGATAATTTTTCTGCACATAGGCGATGTTGCCGATCCAATAGATCGCCTGCGCCGACAGGTCGGTATCGTCGGGATTGGCGTCAGCATAGGCGCGGAAGGCGGCGCTGGCTTCGATATATTGCGCCTTGGCCAGCAAATTCATCGCACGGTCATACTGGGCGGTGCCGCCCGCCGGGGCGGCGGCGCGGGGCGGTGCATTCATCGCGCCATTGTTCGCAGGCCCGCTGTTCATGGGCAAAGTGCCCAAGTTTCCAGGCGGGCGGCCAAACTGTTGCGACCCGCCGGACGGCGCCGGGGGATTGAAACCCTGATCTCCGCCCAGCGGCGGCAAAGGCGCGCCCGGCACGAAGCCGCCGCCGGACACCGGTGCGCCGGAGGCTGAAGAGGCGCCCACCGCGCCGCAATTGAGGCCCTGCTCATTGCCGTCCGCGCCCAGCTGCTGCGCGGACACCATGCAAAGCCGGTATGCGAAATCCTTTTGCTGAGCATCGATCTTCTGGCGCAGGTCCTGGATCTGGTGCGCCAGCTCTTCATTCGTGCCGGTGGCGGTGGAAAGGCTTTGCGTCAGGCCCCGCACCCGGTCTTCCAGTTGCTGCACCCGGCCGGAAAGCTGGCTGATCTGATTGTCCTGGGCGTCTTCATGCGCCTGGCGCGCCGCCTTCACTTCGTCGCTTTCGCCGAAAAGCTGGGCATGGGCGGCGGGCGCGGCGATCACCGCGCCCGACAACATCAGGCTGAGCGTAAAAAGAGCTGCACGCGTCTTCATGGCCTGTCCTCGAAACTGACAGAACGATTTCTCGCAAATAAAAAGGGCGCGAGTGCGACCACCCGCGCCCCTTTTGTTACTTTAAACGGCGATCACGAGGCCGCGCCACCGGTGATGACGCTGACGCCGCGACGATTCTGCGACCAGCAATCTTCATTCGATTCGGTGCAGATCGGACGCTCCTTGCCGTAGGACACGGTTTCCAGGCGGCCGGCGGCCACGCCCTGCGCCACCAGGAATTCCTTCACCGCATTGGCGCGGCGCGCGCCCAAAGCGAGGTTGTATTCGCGGGTGCCGCGTTCGTCGGCATGACCTTCGACGGTCAGGCGGACGGACGGATAACGGGTCAGCCAGGCGGCCTGCTTGGACAGGGTGGCCTTGTCATTCTCTTCGATATTGTACTGGTTGAGGGCGAAGTGAACGGTGTCGCCGACATTGACCTTAAAGTCCTGGGCGCTGCCCGGCAGGATGCCGGACTGCACCGGAGCAGCGACCGGCGGCGGCGGGGCGGCCGGCGGCGGGGCGGTATTCACAGCTTCCTGCTTGTGGGTGCAGGCGCCGAGCAGCAACGCGGCCGACAAAGCGGCAAATTTCAACGTGCTGGAAAATTTCGTCATGGCAATGAGTCTCCCGAGAAAGTGAAGGCGGCAGGGGTGGCGCCTAAGTTCCAAATCTATTGCATCCGAAGGCGAAACGTACAAAGCGGCAAAAAGAGCCAAAACTTGGGCGGATATGACCCTCGAATCACTAAGGGGAAGTTTAGGATTCCATTGGCGTTTGCCAATGCCACCCACATCAAAGATGCGTGCTTTTACGCAATTTTCATGCGCTCATATGCGGAAAATCGCATGTTTCCGCCGAAAACACCGTGACAGGATAAACACTTACTGAATCAGGGGCGACCAGGCCGGGTCGGAAGCGTCGCCCGGGGTCATCACCCGCTGCTCGTTGCGGCCGGTCACGTCCACCGACCAGATCTGCGAGCCGCGGTTGTTTGACGCTTCCCGGCTGAACATCAGCACCCGGCCATTGGGCGCCCAGGTGGGACCTTCGTCGTGATAAGCGTTGGTGAGCATCCGCTCGCCCGACCCATCCGGCCGCATCACGCCGATGGTGAAATGCGAGCCCTGCTGCTTGGTGAAGGCGATCAGGTCGCCGCGGGGTGACCAGACCGGAGTGCCGTTTTCGCCCGCGCCGAAGCTGATGCGATGCTGGCCCGAGCCGTCGGCATTCATCACATAGATTTGCTTGGAGCCGCCGCGATCGGATTCGAATGTGATCTGGCGCCCATCCGGCGAAAAGGACGGCGCGCTGTCGATCGCCGGATCGGTGGTCAGGCGCATCACCGCGCGCGAGCGCAGGTCCATCACATAAACGTCGGAATTGCCGCCATTCTCCAGCACCAGCGCGACCCGGTTGCCGTCCGGCGAGAAGCGGGGCGAGAAGGTCATGTTGGGGAAATTGCCCAGCTCTTCCTGGCGTCCCGTCTCCAAGTCGAACAGGTAGATGTGCGGCTTGGTGGCGATATAGGACATATAGGCGATCATCTGCGCCGTGGGATTGAAGCGCGGAGTCAGCACCATGTAGTCGCCGCGGGTGAGGAAGATGGGATTGGCGCCATCCTCGTCCATCACCGCCAGGCGCTTGACGCGCTTGGTGGCGGGGCCGGATTCCGACACGAAAACGATACGGGTGTCGAAATAACCTTTCTCGCCGGTGACGCGCTCATAGATGGCATCCGACACCAGATGCGCCACCCGACGCCAATTTTCCGGCTGGGTGAAGAATTGCTGCCCCAGCATCTGGCTTTCGCCGTAAACGTCCCAGAGGCGGAAATCCACGCGCAGGCGCCCGTCCGGCTGAAGCGTTACCTGCCCCGCCACCAATCCTTGCGCACTGATCGCGCGCCAGCTCTGGAAAGTAGGCGCGACATTGATGTTGGTGATGTGCTCGACAAAGGCTTTGGGGTCGATCGAGCGGAACAGGCCCGAACGGGTGAGGTCGGCGCGCACCACGCTGGCGATATTGGCGCCCATCGTCGCCTGGGCGGGGTCGGCGGAGATCATGTCGGGAATGGCGATGGGCAGGGGCTGCGCATTGCCCTGGGTCACGTCCACCTGAAGCGCGGCGGCCGCCGGCAGGGGCGCCAGCGCGGCCGATGCCGTCAGAAACAGGGCGCAGACCAGAAACAATTTCCTCATGCCATTCTCCAAAGACATTTCGCCCAAGCTGGTTCCCGAAGCGGGCCTTTTTTGGGCGTCATTGATTCATCATCTGGCGCGGATCGAAGCGCAACGGACTGATCTGGCGCCACTGACTGTAGCGGTCTTGCGGCAACCGGTAAGGCTGGCACTGGAAAATAGCGCGGCGCGCCGCTTCGGCGGCGGCGCGGGTATAGGGATTGCCCGATGACAGCGCGCTCGACGTGGCGCTTGCGGGCGTGCCGTCCGGATTGAGGGAAAGATCGAAGTCCACCACCAGATCGCTGGCGTTGGGCGCGCCCACGGGCGGGCTCCAGCATTGATAAATCTGGCTCTTCAGCGCATCAGCCAAATCGGCGGTCATCGCGTTGGCCGCCCCAATGCCCTGCACCACGCGCGGTCCCACTTTGGCATTGGGTGGGGTCTTGGGCGTCGCGGTGAGCTTGTTCAGAAGCGCGGCGAAATCCTGGCTGGGCTGCTTCTTGGGTTTCTCCTCCGGCGGCTTGGGCGTTTCCTCGACCTCTTTGGGCTCGGGCTTGATCTTGATGTCCGGCATGGGCGGCTCGGGCGCGGGCTCCACATCCATCAATTGTGGCGGCGGCGGCTCGACGGGCGGCTGGGGAATCTCTTCCTTGGGCGGTGTGGGCGGGGGCGGCGGCGCCATCGCTGCCACATTGGTCTGGTCGGTGACGGTGATCAGGTCCACCGGCACGGCATGGCTTTCCGGCGTCACGTCCAGCATCCGCGACCAGGTGAAATAAGTCGCGCCGATCAGCGCGGCATGCAGCAGCAAAGACAGCGCAATGCCCGCACCCGAGCCGCGCTCGGTGGTGGGGCGCGGCGGACGCTGCGGCAGCAATCGCCTAGTGCTGCTCTGGCTTCGGCTTTGCGACATCGGTTACCAGTCCGATATGAGTGAAGCCTGCGCTTGCCAGCAGGCCCATCACCACCATCACCCGGTCATACGCCACGGTCTTGTCGCCGCGCACGAAAATCCGCTGGTCATAGCCGTTCTGCGAAATCGCCTGCAGCTTGGGCACCAGCGCATCGGCGGTGACCACTTCCTTCTGCAGATAGATCTTGCCGTCCTTGGCCACGGTGATGGAAAGCGGCTCCTTGTCCTGGCCCAGCGCCGGAGCGCGGGTCTTGGGCAGATCCACCGGCACGCCCACGGTGAGAAGCGGCGCTGTCACCATGAAGACGATCAGGAGCACCAGCATCACGTCCACAAAGGGCGTGACATTGATCTCGGACATGGCGGGGCTGCGCTTGCGTTTGCCCCGCGATCCCACATGGTGCATCACCGCGGGCATCAGTGCGCCTTTTCTTCCAGCTGCCGCGACAGGATGGCGGAAAATTCTTCCGCGAAGGCATCCAGCCGGTTGGCATAGCGGCTGATCTCATTGATGAAGCGGTTGTAGAAAATCACCGCCGGCACGGCCGCGAACAGGCCTAGCGCCGTGGCGAACAGGGCTTCGGCGATGCCGGGCGCCACCACGGCCAGGGTGGTGTCGTGGCGCGCGGCGATGGCGGTGAAGGAATTCATGATGCCCCACACCGTGCCGAACAGGCCGATAAAGGGCGCCACCGATCCCACCGTGGCGAGGAAGCCCAACTGGCGCTCGATGCCGTCGGTCTCGCGCATGATAGTAACGTTCATCGCTTTTTCGATGCGCTCCTTGATGCCCGTGATCTGGCTTTCCTTAGGCGGGCCGCCTTCGAAGGCGCGGCGCCATTCGCGCAAGGCCGCCACGAACATTGCCGCCATGGGATGATCGTTGCGGGCGGCGAATTGCTGATAAAGCTCGTCCAGCGACTGGCCCGACCAGAAGACCTTTTCGAATTTCGCCGCCTTGCGCTTCAATCCGCCGATGGCGATGGCCTTGTTGATGATGATCGCCCAGGACCAGAGCGAGGCCAGCAAAAGCAGCACCATCACCGACTTCACGATGATATCGGCGCGCAGAAAGCTTTCCACGATGGAGAAAGAGCCGCCGCCGGCGCCGATCTGCGCCAACCCGCTGGCATCGACGACGGTGGTAGGCGCCGCGGATGGCGCGCCCAGTTCCTGTGTGGTGGCGGGCTCGCCCGTCGGCGCGGCGATGGGTCCGCGTTGCGCCAAGGCGGGTGATGTCAGCGCGGGCAATGCGAGGCACGCGAAAATGACAAAAAATACAGAGGCGAGTACGCGCTTAAATGTCATGGGAACAACCTTGTTCGCGCCCGAAAAGCGCGCGTCGCAGATGCGCATTCAAAATTGGCCGAAGTAGGGCGGCCTTCACCCGAATCAATCTCAAGTATCTGTTTCTACTAGAAAAGGTGTCAACAAATCCCGCAGCGATTGCGGCA
>Ga0207667_10009693_pt1 | contig 11327 bp, 7 predicted proteins | sample KBSCornC52_FD_184301 | JGI IMG/M metagenome (GOLD analysis project Ga0207667, IMG submission 184301) | Corn rhizosphere microbial communities from Kellogg Biological Station, Michigan, USA - KBS Corn C5-2 (SPAdes) (version 2) | ecosystem: Host-associated > Plants > Roots > Rhizosphere > Soil ...
GCGGCACCCACTTCACCGCCACCAGCACGTGGCCGTAGGGATCCGCGAACACGGTCCCCGGCAACAGCGCCTCGCGGGTGAGCGCGACCGGGTAGTAATCGGTCTCGTCGTCGCCGAGCGCGGTCCGCGCGCTGCCCGAGTGGGCCTTGTTGGCGAGCATCCTCAAGAAGGTCTTCATGGCCCCGAGCGGATCGCGCGGCGCGCCCGCACCCTCTAGGGGCGTCTCGTTCGTCACCAGCCCCTGGCACCGGGGAGGACGCGCGTCGGTGCCCCGATCGCAGTCCCGAAAGCCGTACGGCAAGCCCATCTTCCAGCTGAAATAGGCCCGCGAGAAATACGGCAGATCGGCACAGTCGGGGGCGGCCTTCAGCGCCGTCTTGGCCTTGGGATCGTCCTCGCCGAGGCCGAGGTAGTCGTAGAACCAGTTGCGGCTCGGATCGCGCAAGGCCTGAGCGAGCGGCCGGAAGCCGAGGCTCTCCGATGCGGGCGCGTCGAACAGAGAGTCGATCCAGGCGGCGTAGAAGGCCTCCGTGGTGCGGTCCCACGCCCGGGTGGTCGCCCAGGTCCCGGGCCCCACCCCGCGGGCTGCGGCGTTGGGGGCGGGCGCGGCCTTGCGGCTCGCAGGAGCCACCTCCACGGTCTTGCAGGCAATCGCCTTCCCGCTCCGTTGCAGCTCGATGCGCACACGTCCCGCGGTGGCGGGCGCGCTCGCCTCGATGGCCGAGGGCGGTCCGGGGCGCCGCACGGTCCGGGTCGGCTCGACCCGCCCGGCGCGGGTTGTGAGGACGAGCTCGACGTCGCCCAGGGGCTCCTCGGAGACGGCCAGCACCCGCAGCGGCTTGCCCGCCATGGGGGCGAGCGGCGCCGTCCAGATGACCGGCGCGCCCGCGGAGCCCTTGTGCGGGCCACCCGAGCCATCTGCGCAGTTGAGGTCATTGCCCCCCCTCGCCGGCTTCGTGGCGGCGGTCCGCGCGCCTCCGACGGACGTCGCGATGAACGCGATGAAGATGACCAGTGTCAGACGAGCGGCGGGCCGGCTCACGTCCGGCCAGCATATCCAAGCCGCGCGATTCTGTCCGCCCGGATCGAGCTCGAGAGGGCGTCACGCGGAGCAGACAAGACTGAGCACACAGCTGCTCCGAGGTGTGAATTTGTAGGAAATCAACCGCGCGACTCCGCGCGAAGGCCGTGCGCGAATCTCGTCAAGCGCGGCGAATTGCGATACTGTCGTGCGCGGGGGAGTCGAATTTGATCTCGGGTTCAGTGCCTGGCGGCCTACTCGAAGTACCGTTCGTCGAACGGCTGGCCGTCTGGCTGGAAGACGCGCGCGTGCGGGTGGGCGCCGAGGTGCTGGCCGTCCTCGATCTCGGCGCGCCAGAAGGACGTCTGGCGCCGGTGTGGCGCGCGGCGGCTGGCCCGGGCGCGCCTGCCGCCGGATCGCCCGGCCTGGCGCGCGATCAGCTGGCGGCTCTGGCCAATCCTGCCCTGGACCCGGCGGTGCACGCCGGGGTGCTCGACGCGCTGGCAGCGTTCCTCTCCGTCGAGCGCGTGATCGCCCTCGGCCTCGACATCGTTCCGCGGCTGATGACCGGCGCCGACGCGGTCCTGGTCGGCGGCTTCGCGGCCGGCGAGGCAGGCGCGCCGGCTCCCAACCTGGACGGCCTGCGTCCCGCGCTCGAGGCCGGGCTCTCCGCCGATCGCCGTGCCCGCCTGGCCGAGGCCACCCTGGATGCCATCGCGCAGGCGCCCGACGCCATCGAGCTCACCGACTCGGACGCGCGCCTGTTCTTCGCCAACGCGGCGTGGGAGCGGCGCTTCGGCTATCGCCTGAGCGACGTGGCCGGACGCACGGTGGGCAGCCTGTTTCGCGAGCCCGCCACCCCCCTGCACGACGCGGCCTTCTATCAGTTCACCATGACCACCCTGGCGTCGGGGCGCCCCTGGCTCGGCGCCATCGCCGGCCGCGCCAGCGACGGCCACCGCGTGATGTCGGAGGTCAACGTCGGTCCCTTCGTGGCCGACCGCGCCGGTTTTCGCGGCAACGTGGCGGTGCGCCGCGACGTCGCCCATCGCGAGCAGCGAGACGAAGCGCTGGCCGTCGCTCACCACGAGTTCAGCAACGTGCTGTCGGCCATCCCCGACGGGGTCGTCGTGCTGCGGGACGGCCGCATCTACTCGGCCAACGCCGCGTTCCTGCAGATGCTCCAGCTGACCGAAGATCGCGTGGTGGGCCGCCCTTATGTCGACCTGGTTCACCCGGACGATCGGACGCGGTTCCTGGCCGAGCACCGCACCGGCGTGACCCGTGTCCGCCTGGTCGATTCTCAGGGGCTGCCTCGCTTCGTGGAGATCTCGACCGCCGGCAATGTCTCCTACGAAGGCGAGCCGGCCATGATCGTGCTCTCCCGCGACACGACGGACTACGAGCTGGCGCGGCTGCGCCTGGCTCACGCCGACAAGCTGGCCGCGGTCGGCTCCCTGGCCTCTGGCATCGCCCACGAGATCAACAACCCTCTGGCGTTCCTGACCTTGAACCTCGAGACCATCAAGAAGAGCGCGGCCCTTCTGCTGCCGTCCGACGATCGCGAGGCGCTCGACGACGCGCTGGATGGCGCGCGCCGCATCGGATCGATTGTCGGCAACCTGAACGCGTTCTCTCGCTCGGAGCAGGTGGGCCCCGCGCCTCCCGTCGATCTGGACAAGGCCGTCACGTCCGCCCTGGGGATCGCCCAGAACGAGGCTCGACGTCGCGTCCCCATCGATCGCCAGCACGAACCGGGTCTGGCCGTGAAGATCGACGAGGGCCAGCTGGTGCAGGTGCTGGTGAACGTCCTGGTCAACGCCGCGCAGGCCACCAGCGCCGACGAGGTCGAGGATCGCACGATCTCGATCCGCACGCGCCGGGCCGAGAACCACGTCGAGATCACCATCTCCGATCGGGGCGTGGGCATCGCCCCGGCGCTGCTCCCGCGTATCTTCGAGCCCTTCTTCGCGGGCAAGCCCCTCGGGCGTCGCGGAGGGACCGGGCTCGCCATCGCCAAGCAGATCGTCCATAGCGCTGGGGGCCGCATCGCGATCGCCAGCCGCCTGCACGAGGGCACCACCGTCACGATCATCCTGCCGCGCGCCCAGCTGCCGGCGAACGCCGCCGGGGCCGGAACGGCCGCCAAAGGCGCGCCAGGGCCGGCCCGGCGCGCGCGCATCCTGATCGTCGACGACGAGGACGCCATCGCCGCCAGCCTGCGGCGCTCACTGCCGGGCCACGCCATAGAGACCGTTCCCGGCGCGGCGGCGGCGCTCCGGCGGCTGACCGAGGACCCGCGTTTCGACGTCGTGCTCTGCGACATGATGATGCCGGAGCTGACGGGGCCCGAGCTCTACCGCCGGGCCTGCGAGGCGCACCCCGTGCTGCGCTCTCGTTTCATCTTCATGACGGGCGGCGCGTTCGTGCCCGGCAGCGGCGCCATCGTCGCCACCAGCGGGTGCTGCGTCCTCGAGAAGCCGTTCGATCGGGCGCGCCTCGAGAGGGCCGTGCAGGAGGTGGCGTCCGCGGCGAGCGCGCCCGCCGAGCGGGCCGCCACCGGACGTTGATTCGAGAAGCAGTCGTCGCACCTTCGATGGTCGACGGGCGCGACGTGTGAACAGGACAGCAGGCGGTTGAAGAAACTAGAGGGAGGGCAGGTATATGAACAGACTATGGCTGTTGGTGTCGGGCGCGGCGGGCTTCGGTGGCTTGTTGGGCGGCTGTGGGCCGATCGAGGCGACGTCTTCGGACGAGCTCGAGCAGGTGGCGGGGGCGGTTTCGTCCAAGGACTTCGACGTGGACTTCTCGGGATGCCATGAGTTCGCGGGCATCGGAACGGTCCCCAAGGCAAACGCACGTCCTCTGGTGCCGGCGCACTTTGCGCTGGCGCCGGCGCCCGACGATAACGCCGCGATCATCGTGGTGCGCGTGTCGGAGTGCGGCGGCACGGCCGTGGACGCTCACAGTCCGAAGGCCGCGCGCGTGTCGCAGATCGGCATCTCGTTGACGGGCGCGGGGACCGACCCGACCGCCCAAATCAACAATTACGCGTTATGGTACGCGACCGATCTCGGCCTGCTCCAGGCGAAGCTGACCGGGGCCGGGGTCGGCGCGGATTTGGACCAGGGCATCACGTTCCAGCTCTCCCCGAACAGTTGCACGACCGGAAACCTGAAGGTCGGTGCGTCCCCGCCGCAGGGGCCGTCGTTCACGGCGTGCGGAACGACGAACGCGTCGACGGGGGACCCGGGGCTGTTCATCGCCAACTGGCTGCAGGACACGACCGCGGGGACCGTGGCGATGCGTACGGAGTTCCCGGCGATCAGATTCGGGTCGTCGCAGATGACGCTGACCACGCCGGCCGGCTCGGCGCTGGCCAACCTGATCGGCGGGACCACCCTCACCTTCCCGTTTCTCGACAGCTACAACACGTTCGCGTCGGCCCACATGACCGTGCGCCAGCAGTGAGCGCCCGAGTCGTCTAGCTAGAAACGGATCTTCTCGAAATGCACGAGATCCGCAAACGCCGCGAACCGTTCGCGGATCTGGTGCAGATCCAGGGTGCGGAAGCGATCGAGGCTGAAGTCCTCGACGGCGAAGGAGGCCAGCACCGAGCCGAGGATCATGGCGGTGCGAATGCTCTCCGGCGTCGTCGAGCCGGTCTTGGCCAGCCAGCCCATGAAACCGCCCGCGAAGGAATCGCCGGCGCCCGTGGGATCGACCACGTTCTCGATGGGGAAGGCCGGCGCCGCGAACACCCCGGCCTGGTGGAACAACAGCGCGCCGGCGTCGCCGCGCTTGATGATGACCGCGCTCGGTCCCATGGCGCGGATGGCCCGGGCCGCCGCGGGCAGGTTCGCCTCGCCCGACAGCTGGCGCGCCTCCTCGTCATTGAGCAGCAGCATGTCGATGCGCTTCAGCAAGCGCAGCAGCGCTTCGCGCTTGTCGCCGCCGATCCAGAAGTTCATGGTGTCGCAGGCCACGAACTTCGGGCGCTTGGTCTGCTCCAGCACACCGAGCTGAAGCTCGGGATCGATGTTCGCCAGGAACACGACCTCGGAGGCGCTCCAACCTGTCGGCAGCTTGGGGTTGAACGTCGAGAACACGTTCAAGCGCGTGTCGAGGGTCGTGCGGGTGCTGAAGTCGGGGGCGTACACGCCGGCCCAGCGAAAGGTCTCGCCAGGCTCCCGCTCGAGCCCGGTCAGGTCGACGCCGTGGCGCTCGAACAAGGCGGTGTGGGCGTCGGGGAAGTCGGTGCCGACCACGGCGACCATGCGCGGCTTCGCGAAGAACGACGCCGCCACGGAGAAGTACGAGGCGGCGCCGCCGAGGACGCTGGTGCGCTTGCCTGCGCGCGTCTCGACGTCATCCAGGCCGACCGAGCCGACCACCAACAGCGAACAAGCTTGCGAATCCGGGGTCACAGGTACCTCCCATAGAGTGTTCGGAGGCGCTGGCGCGCCTCGGCGGAAATGGCCTCGCGGGCCGTGAAGATGGCGTGCTCGGCGGCGCGCGCGCAGCGGCAGGGGCGAACCGTCCCGAATCGGCGGGCCGCCTCGACCACGATGGCCTGGGCCCGCGCCACGTTCGCGTTCAGGACGGCGACGATGGACTCGACCGAGACGGCCTCCTCGTCGGTGCGCCAGCAGTCGTAGTCGGTCGACAGCGCCAGGAGCGCGAAGCACAGCTCGGCCTCGCGGGCCAGCTTGGCCTCGGTCGCCGCCGTCATGCCGATGACGTGCGCGCCCCAGGCGCGGTGGAGGTGCGACTCGGCGCGCGTCGAGAACTGGGGCCCCTCCATGCACACATAGGTCCCGGAGCGGTGCAATCGAGGGAGCCCCGGCTGGCCTTGGCCCTCACCGGCGGCTGTCTCTGCGCCGGCGGCTCCCGCCGCCTCTGCCACCACGTCGACCCACGCCGGACAGACGGGATCGGCGAAGCTGACATGCCCCACCACGCCGCCGCCAAAGAAGGTGCTGGCGCGCCCGTGGGTCTTGTCGATGAACTGATCCACCAGGACCAGATCCCCGGGGACGATGTTCTCGCGCAGCGATCCGACCGCCGAGATCGAGAGCAGCCGCGTGACCCCGAGCTGCTTCAACGCGTGGACGTTGGCCCGGAAGTTCACCTCCGACGGCGAGAACCGATGCCCCTTCCCATGGCGCGTGAGAAACGCAACGCGCGTGTCGCCCAGTCGTCCCAGAAGGACCGGCGCCGATGGCCGACCGAACGGGGTCTCGACCTCCTCCTGACGCGCGTCGGTCAGCCCCGGAAGCTCATAAAGCCCGCTCCCCCCCAGCACCCCCAGCACGGGCTCGGTGGAGTCGGCGGATTCGGAAGACGAGGCGCTACCAGGTGCCATGCGTGAAGCCGCCTTGCTACCATGAATTCGAATCTCAAGGAGCGCCGCTTGTTCCAAATGTGGATGAAGGCCCTTTTCAGAGGCGACCCGGACATCAGAGCGAGCGCAGCGAGCGGGTCCAAGCCCCCGGGAGGCGCAGCAACTCGACCTCCAACGGCAGCGCGGAGGCGGGCTCCGCCCGCCGGAGCGTGCTGGCCGGAGGGCATGGGAACCCTCCGAGGGTTCCCATTTCGATCGAAGACCCGCGGGAGAGGCCTGCCCCTCCCGCGCGCGGCGAAGCCGCATGGCTGACGACGACGAGCTCGCGGACGCCTCGCCGCCCGGAGAGGCGGTGGCCGCGCTGATCGCCGAGGGGGACCACCTGCGCGCGGCGGCGGTGGCGCTGGCCAGCGGCGATCTGCGACGGGCGGTCGGGATCTACGATCGCCTGTGGCGGTTCGCGGACGCGCTGCCGCTGGCCATCCAGCTCGCGGACTGGCCGCTGGCGGTGCGACTGGCGCTGGACGCGGGCGATCATGCGCGAGCCGTCGCGCTGGCCGACGCCATGCCGGACGAGCCGGCGGGCGAGCTGGTCCGCGCCGCACGGGCCCTGACCAGCCGCGGGCGTCACTGGGACGCCGCGCGGCTGGCCGAGCGGGCCGGCGAGAGCGCCATGGCCATCGCCTCCTACCGGCGGGCCGGCGCGCTCGTCGACGTGGGTCGGATCGAGGAGGCCGCCGGCCGCCACCACGAGGCGGGGCTCGCCTACGAGGAGGCGCGCGCGCGCGCGGCGTCCGCGGGCGAGCGGGCGGCCGCTGATCTGGCGCTCGGGCGGCTTCTGGCGCGCCTGGGGCGCGTGGAGGACGCGGCCCGTTGCTTTCAGGCCGCCGGTCGTCACCCCGCCCATCGCCTGGCGGCGGGCCGGGCGCTGGTCGGGGCCCTGCGCCTGCTCGGTCTGGGCGTGGCCGCCGCCGAGGCCGCCACCCGCCTGCGGCGGCTCGATCCGACGTTGCCGGCCTCGCTCGAGGAGATCGGCGCGCTGGATGCGGCCGACGCCGTCGCCGGCGCGTCCAGCGTCGGCCGCGTTCCCGCCGAGCCGCGGGCCTGGGCCAGGCGCTTCAAGATCGCGCGCGTCCTCGGGGCGGGGGCCACCAGTCACGTGTACCGCGCCGAGGACACCCTGCTCGGCCAGGAGGTGGCCCTGAAGCTGTTGTCCCTGGCGGCCACGGCGAGCGGCGCCGCTTTCGGCGACGCCGGCGGAAGGGACGCGTACGCTCGGTTCGCGCGCGAGGCCGAGGCGGCGGGACGGCTGCGCCACCCAAACATCCTCGCTCTGCACGACGCCGATCCGGCGGCCGGGCTCTTCGTGTGGGAGCTGATGGTCGGAGGATCGCTCGCGGATCGGCTGGGAAAAATCGAGAGCGGCCGCTTGTCCCCCGGTGCCGGCCGCCGGCTCGGGCTCGACTTGCTGGCGGCGCTGGCCGCCGCCCACGACGCGGGGATCGTGCACAGGGACGTGAAGCCCGCCAACGTGCTCTACGACGGTGCCGGCAACGCCAAGCTGGGCGACTTCGGCGCCGCCCACCTGGTGGACTTCGGCCAAACGCAGACGGGCGGCCTGCTCGGCACGCTGGCTTACATGGCGCCGGAGCAGATCACGGGCGGCGCCATCGGGCCGGCCGCCGACCTCTACGCGCTGGCGGTGACGCTCTTCGAGGCGCTGACGGGCCGCCTGCCCTTCCTCGGTCCGGACATCGTCGCGCAACATCTCGGCGAGGTGGCGCCGCGACCATCGGAGCTGGCACCCGAGCTCGGCCCCGAGCACGATGCCGTGCTCGAGCGGGCGCTCCGGAAGGCCCCTGGCGAGCGCTGGGAGTCCGCGCGCGAGATGGCGGAGGAGGTGGCGCGCTGGCCGACCACGTCCCGGGCGGGGGCGGCGGAGCTGGCCGGACGTGCGGCGCCCGCCGTCGCCCCGGAGGGGATCGCGCCTCGACCGAGCTCTCCTCCCTCGGCTGAACAGGACAGGGATGACCGAGACGTCCCGCTCGGTCCTTCTCGCGCGGGGCAGCTCTTTCGCCACGAAGACGAGCGGCTCGGTCGCCCGGTCCTCGTCGAACGGCGCGATGACGCCGTCGAAGGAGCCGCCCTCGCCCGCCTTCGCGCGCTGGCGGCGGCCGGTGGTCCCTTCGTCCAGCGGGTGCTCGCGCTGTCCGACGATGGCCGGACCGTGACCTACGAGCTGGTGCCGGGCCCGCGCGCGCCGTTCCCGACCCTTCCGACGGCGCTGGCTCACCGCCTGCGTGCGGCCGCCGAGGCGGTGATCGCCGCGAGAGGAGCCGAAGGAGAAACGGGCGAGCTCGAGGTGATCCTCTCGGTGGGCGGCCCGGTCATCCAGGTCACCGACTCCTGAACGGAGGGGAGCCCGACGGAAACCTGTCAGCCTGGGCCGCTGCTCGACGCCTTTCGACCCTGGCGGTCCGCCTTGCTCTTTCCTTTGCTCTTCTCCTTGTCCTTCTCTTTGTCCTTGGTGCCCTTGCCCTTGTGGCCTTTGCCCTTCCCCTTGCCCTCGGTGGCGCCGTCCGCGCCGTCCGTGCCCCCGGCGCCGCCTGCGCCGCCTGCCGGCGGTGGAGGCGCGACGTTGCCCTTGTCATCGGCGAAGACCAGCTCGCCGAACTTGTCGAGCACGTGGAAGTCGCCGACCAGCGGCGGCGACCACGCCACCGCTTGCTGCCGCGTCGTCCCCTGGGGTAGGTCCAGGCGAAACATGTTTGCCCGCCACACGTCTCCGACCGACGGCGGCAGCTTGGGGGTCGGCGCGTCGCTCTCGAGGCCCTTCACGTCCCCGAGAGGCAACGCGAGCTCGACCGTCCACGACTTGTCCTTGTCGTCGTGCTTGTTCAACGTTCCGTCGACCGTGACCTTGGCCGTCATCTTGGAGTCCCACGAGAACTGCTTCCGCTTGGCGTCGATCGAATCCTCGTACTTGCGGTACTGGGGCAGGTACGTGTCGAACAACGTGCCGTTCGGGGCGATCTGCAGCTCGATGTAGCCCTTGCCGTCCCCGTTGGCGTCGATCATCAGCTCGACGGCCTCCTGGGTCCACAGCTTGTCGTCGCGCTTCGTGAGGCTGGACCAGACGTCGGCGTCCGCGATGTCGAACCCGACGTATAGGTTCTTGTCGTCCCACAACATCTTGGCCGACGTCAGCAGGTCCGAGGGCGCTCCGTTCATCGTGTTCACGAAGGGTCCCGTCGAAGGCGCCTCGGTCCAGACCGCCTCGTCCAGCTTGCCGTCGATCTTGGGGGCCTTGTCGATCTTCCGGACGACGTACCGCTTGTGGGCGCTCTCGGCCTTGGCCGGCTTCTGCACGGGGATGGTCGCCGCCAGGACCCGCCCCGAGTCGTCGTGGGGCCCGCTCTTGATGGTCATGCGCGTGGGACCGCGCCACAGGCCTACGTAGATCATCAGCGAGTCGTGGCTCCACCCGGCCGGGACCGAGACGGAGTGCTGGTCGCGGATGATCTCGCCCGGCTTCCATTGCGTGACGGGGTACTTGCCCGCCACCGGCCCGTGGTCGGCGTTGATGAAGCTCTGGTGATTGGGGCCTTCGACGTGCGTGAACGTCTTCCACCCCTCGCCCGGCGAGGCCACCGACTTCCAGTAATGGGTGATCCGCAGCTCCTTGCCCGGCTCGACCGTCGCCGGCTCGACGTCGAGGCCCAGGTAGACGACCTTGCCGTCCAGATCCGCGTTGACCGGGTACTTGGGCGTCGGCGCGGCCGAGAGCAGGTTCGGCCGCACGGCCTTCAGGTCGTCCTCGGTCGGCTTGTCGTCGTCCTGCTCCACGCACGCCGCCAGACTGGCCCCGAAGACCAGCATCAAAACCGGCGCGGTCGCTGCGCCGGCCAGCCAAAGGAGTCCGGTACGACGGCGGTCAGAGATCACAGGTCGCATGCATCCCCCAAGGCAAGCAGGTCGGAAGGAACGCCGTCCGGTCGTCCGGGCGGCGGCACGAAAATCGGCGGCCGTTCTAGCCCAGGCGCGATCGGATTTGCAATCGCTCCCGCCGTCCTACCCCCGGTGACAGGAGCACGACCCTCCGGAGCGTCAGGGCCGGATCTCGCGCTTCGGTACCCGGCCGTTCCATCCTTCGGGACGGGGGCGGGTGAAGGGGCGCGCGGTCACCTTCAGCGACGCCTTGTCGGCGATCTCGCTGATGTACATGGCGGCGCCTTCCGGCAGGATGCCCGCGTCGAACAGACGCGAGCTGGCCAGGAGCGCCTCGTCGACGGTGGCGTAGACGCCGAGCAGCCGCCGCCCACACACCACCGCGAACTGGCCCGGGTGCTTGCGCACCAGATCAGCCTTCATCTGCTCGAACGCGTTCTTCTCCGCCACCGCTAACCCTGTCATGGAGCCACCACGCTATCGAACGCGCACGCGCCGTCAACAAAAATGGTGGCAGCAGAGGCGCACCTCATCGGGATCTGAGTGGACGATGCAAGATTCAATGGCGACCCGAACGTCAGAGCGAGCAACGCGAGCGGGTACCAGCACCCGGGAGGCGCAGCAACGCTCCACCCCACGCGGGCGGACCCGCGTGGGGACCCCGGCGCTGCGCCGGCTTCGACGGCCTACCATCCGAGGGGGGCTGGTGGGGGGCCGTCCGCGGCCCCCCGCCTCTGGCAAACTTGCGTCGCACGCGTCGGTGGAGCGTTACTTGGGGGACGGGGACCCGTGCGGCAGACCCTCCATCACATTCGCGCCCAGTTCAGCACCAGCTCACGGCTGCCGGCCACGGCGCCGCACACCCCGCTGTCGCACCGAGCCCGCGCGGCCGTCTACCTGACCCGGCTCGGGATTCGCATCCTCAAGCAGTGGGCCCGCGACAAGTGCCCGCAGCAAGCCGCCGCGCTGACCTTCAACACGGCCCTCTCCTTGGTGCCGGTCACCGCCATCGCG
>Ga0207667_10009698_pt1 | contig 11324 bp, 11 predicted proteins | sample KBSCornC52_FD_184301 | JGI IMG/M metagenome (GOLD analysis project Ga0207667, IMG submission 184301) | Corn rhizosphere microbial communities from Kellogg Biological Station, Michigan, USA - KBS Corn C5-2 (SPAdes) (version 2) | ecosystem: Host-associated > Plants > Roots > Rhizosphere > Soil ...
CGCGTGCACGATCAGCGTCGAGCCAGCCAACGGTCCGACCGACAATTCGATGCGAGCACAGCCTTTGCGCCGATCCCCGCCCCAGGCGACACGACGGGCGAGCCCAGTGATCAGGTTCTGAAGGTCGTCCCGGAGGGGTAACGCGGCTGGGGGATCGCTCACGCCGTTGGCGCTCAATCCTCCTACCAAGGGAGTGATTCCCAACTGGATGGCCATCTGGCATAGGAGCGGATCGAGCGCTGAATGCGCCCCGCCCCGCCCCGCCCGCTCCCGATCCTCCTCGCCCGGTAAATCTTGGCGGCGACGGGGGCCTTCGGGGGCGGAACGGTGGCCACCGACGGAAGATTGTGAATGCCCTTCCTTGAGCCCTCCCAGCGCCGGCCATCTGACCGAAAACCGGTGACACAGAGGGGGATTGAGCACCCCCGAAAATGGCACCGAAGGCGCGAATTTAGTTAGGGTATTTGCAATGGGACCACTCTGAGTTCGGTCGGCCGGCTGACTACTTGGCACACTGCCCACTTGAGACATGAAATAGGGTCGGGCGCGGGCGGCCTGGGTTGCGCGCCATGGGGGGGCTCCGCTAAGTGATCAGTAGGAGGCGGGTGCGACACGCACCGCACGACATTGGATCCAGCCCCACCATTACGCGCACTTCATTTGCTCATTGCCTCGCTGCCAGCCGCTTTCGCGGCCGTGTCCGCAGCCGCGAGCTGGGCCATTACCAACCTTTCGGCGGCCCGAAGAGCGGCGCTGCGCGACACCCTGGAAGGCGGGTCGCAGCGCGCGCTCGACCGCTATCTCGAGTCGGGCCCGGTCATCGAGGCCCGCTGGCTGGTGATCCGGACGCTGGGAATCGCTATCAGCGCCCTGCTCGTCGGTCGCCAATTGCCGGCCTGGCTTGGCAATTGGCTGCCCGTGATCGCAGCCATGATCGCGCTCTTTGCCTATGCTCTGCCGAGCGAAATTGCGCGCGGCATCGTCGCGCGCAGCGCCGATACGACCGCTCCGCTCCTGCTTCAGGTGCTGCGCCCACTGGAATGGTTGGCTGCACCGATCGCGGCGCCGATCGCCTGGGCCGGGCGGGTCGTCGGTCGCTGGGCGAGCCCACCGCCCGCGCCGGCGCCAGGCGTGACGGAGACCGAGGTCGAGCTGATCGTCAACGAGGGCGAGCTCAACGGCTCACTCGGCCATGACCAGTCGGAGATGATCCGAAATGTGCTCGATTTCGGCGACGCCACGGCGGGCGAGCTGATGATCCCTCGCCCGCAGGTCACCGCCTTCGACATCAGCACGCCGATCGACGCTTTGCTGCGGCTAATCGTGGAAAGCGAGCACTCCCGCTACCCGATTTACAAGGAGACGATCGACAACGTCGTCGGCGTGCTGCACGCCAAGGATCTGCTGCGCCACGCTTCGCAGGGCAACCCGAGCGAGGTCCGGATCGAGGCGCTGCTCCGCCAGCCCGTCGTATTCGTTCCCGAGAGCCAGCTTGCCACGAGTGTGCTCAAAGACATGCGCGCCCGACGCCACCACATGGCGGTGGTGATCGACGAGTTTGGCGGCTTTAGCGGGATCATTACGCTCGAGGATCTGCTCGAGGAAATCGTGGGTGATATCCGCGACGAGCACGACGTCGAGGAAGCGCCGATCGTCGACGTCGGCGACGGCAAAATGTTGGTCGATGCCAGCGTCTCGATGGGCGACCTCAGTCGCTACCTTGGCGCCGACTTGCCCGAAGATGGCGACTACCACACCCTCGCCGGGTTCATCGTCGCCGAGCTCGGCCGTGTGCCGGAACCGGGCGCGACCTTGCGTGCGTTCGGCCTGGACTTCACCGTGCGCGAGGCAGACGAACGCCGTGTCTCGAAAGTCGAGATCGCCCGCATGACCGCGCCGGAATCCATCGCGCCGCGTTCCTCCTCGCGAATCACGGCCGCCTGAGCAAACCCACGGCGCACAAACGCAATCGGCCGGCAAGCTCTCCTCGAGCTGCCGGCCGAGCGCCGCCTTCGCCAACTGGCCTCAAGAGGGAGGCGTAGCGCCGATTTGCTTCAGCTTCTTCGCTAGATTCTGGCCGGCCTCGAGGAGACCCGTCTTTTCGTCGCCCGGGGTCTGGCTGCCGCGCAGCACCTCTTCCAGATCGCTCAGCTCACGCTTCAGCTTGAAGAGCACGTCCGACGGACACACCGCGGCTTGCGATCCAGGGTCGACCGGAACGAACAGACCATCCTCGCTGATCGGATTGCCGGTGCTGTAGCGCTTCAGCACGGCTTGCTTGTCGCCCACCGGAATGTGGATGTCGTCCGGCCACTTGGCCTTGTCACCCTCGGGCTTGGCGGGGAATGGCGTCGCGAGGGGCTGCATCGTCGCCCACGGGCCACCAGGGCCGTTGCCGAGCACCACCGACCAGCGAATCTGCGGCTTGTTGGTTTGGTCGAGGAAATCCTGAACGCCCTTCTTGTTGCCGGAGAGCACGTTGCCAAGCTTCTCCTTCTGGTCGTTCACCTTGTCGACCGCGGTCGAAAAGTCGATCAGGGCCGAGACGACTGCGGCGTTGAAACGGCCGATGCCCTTTCCGCTCAGGTCGGCGGCGCTGAACGGCAGGTTGATTCCGCCGAGTTTCGACACCTCTTCGTCCGGGAAAGTCGCCTTCGACAGCTTCTCTTTGGCGGATTTCAGAATGTCCGCGAGCTCGTTGGCCTTGGCGTTCGTCGCGTCGACCTTCTTGCTCAGCTCACCGGCACCTTCGACCGCTGCCTCGGCGGCCTTGTTACGCTCGCTGATCCCACCCCCGGCAAAGCCGAGCGCAGCGCCCAGGCCCGCGGTAATGATGCAGAGGACAAGGACCTTCGTGCGGCCCGACTTTTGGGCCGCGACGAACTCGTCGCTCATCTCGATCTTGATGGAGGTCGGCTCGATCCGCATCGGCGCGGCCTGCGGCTCCATCGCCCCATAGGGATTCGAGGCGTCCACGCGGGGTGCAGGGGGCTGCTGGGAGGCCGAAGCGAACGGCGGTGCCGGAACCCGGCTTGGATTGGGCACGCCGCCAAGTGACGGCTTGGGAATGCCGGCTGGTGGTGGGATAGAACCAGCTGTCGGAGAGCTGACGGTCTTCTTCCCGAGGCGCGACTTCAGATCGATCTTAGGTTTATTGTCCATCGGAGCTCGTCACTACGCCGGGATTATTACGGAAAAGAGAGTCCTCGCCCGGCTTGCGACCGGCCGGCACACTAGCGGCCTGCATCGGCGCGGGCAAGCTTCAAATCGGGGCTTCCGCTCAAGTTCACGCACTCACGTTAAAGCTTTTGCGCCGTAGCGCAGATCAGGCAGCACGGCCGGTTCTCGGGCGTTGACCGAGCACGTGTCCGATGCAACGCTTGCGGCCGTGAAAAAACGCGTCGTGGTCGTCGATAACTACGACTCCTTTACGTACAACCTGGTTCAATACATCGAATCGTTGGGCGGCGAGTGCGACGTGCGGCTGAATGACCGCGTCACGGTCGCCGAGATCGTGGCAGGAAAGCCCGCAGGCATTCTGCTTTCCCCCGGCCCCGGCAATCCAGACGACGCCGGCATCACGTTGAGCGTGATTGAGCAGCTGAGCGGAAAGCTGCCCATCTTCGGCGTGTGCCTCGGCCATCAAGCCATCGGTCAGGCCTTCGGCGGCAACGTGATCCGCGCGCCTGAGCTGATGCACGGCAAGACGTCCGGCATCTTGCACGATGGTCGCTCGATCTTCCGCGGACTGCCCTCGCCATTCGAAGCGACCCGTTATCACTCGCTGATCGTCGAGGAGTCCTCGTTCCCCGCGGCGCTCGAGGTCACCGCGCGCACGGAGAAGGGCGAAATCATGGGCCTCCGGCATCGCGAGCACGCGGTCGAAGGCGTACAGTTCCATCCGGAATCCATTTTGACCGAGCACGGCCTGCGCATGATCGAGAATTGGCTGACCTCGCTGTGAGCAACGAAATCCCCAAATTCAACGACGTCTTCGCCGAAATGACGGCCGGCGGCGGGCTGAGCCCACGCACCGTGCGCCGCGTATTCGACGCGATCTTCGCGGGCGCTTGGACGCCGGCAATGGTGTCGGCATTTCTGGTCGGATTGCGGCTCACCGGCAACGAAACGCCGGCGGTGATCGTCGCGGCAGCGAGCGCGCTGCGCGCGGTGATGATCCCGGTTTCCCACGGCTTCCAAGTGCTGCTCGATACCTGCGGTACTGGTGGGGATGGTTCGGCGAGCTTGAACTTGTCCACCGGAGCTGCGCTCATCGCCGCCGCGGCTGGCGTCCCGGTGGCCAAGCACGGAAACCGCGCGGCCACGAGCCGCGCCGGCAGCGCCGACGTGCTCGAAGCAATGGGCATCCCACTCGATGTACCGGGCGCGCTGCAAAGTGAGGTGCTCGGCGAGGCGCAGATCGCCTTTCTCTTCGCACAGGCTCATCACCCAGCCATGCGTCACGTCAATCCGGTGCGCCGCGAGCTCGGCGTGCGAACGCTCTTCAACTGCCTCGGTCCGCTCGCAAACCCAGCGGGGGCCACGCACCAATTGGTGGGCGCGTTCGACGATGCGATTCGCCCGGTCATGGCGGGCGCCTTGCTCGAGCTTGGCGCGACGCGCGCCTGGGTCGTGCGCAGTGAGGATGGCTTGGACGAGATGAGCCCGTTCGCGCCGACGCGCATCAGTGAAGCCGCAAATGGCCGGGTCCAAGAATTCTCGCTCAGCCCGGAGGATTTCGGATTTTCACGCAGCCCGGCCGGGGCGATCGCGGGCGCCGAGCCCGCGCACAATGCACGCGTGCTCGAATCGATTCTGCGCGGCGAAGATCATCCAGCGCGGGACGCCATCCTACTCAATGCCGCGGCAGGCTTGGTCGTCGCGCTCGGGCTCGAGCCGAAAGCGGCCGCCCAGCGCGCACGCAGCGCGCTCGAGTCCGGGGCGGCCTATGAAGTACTCGGCCGGCTTCGAAAAGCAGCGACGCTGCGCCGACCGACGCCTGCGAGCTGAATGAGATGAACCGCGACCGAGCAGGGCTATTGGAGCGAATCCTCGCGACCAAACGCGCGGAGCTGGCCGACCTACGCGCGCTCAAGTTGCCAGCCGCCCCGACGCCACGACCGTTCTCGCTCGAGCGGGAGCATGGTCGGCTCAAACTGATCACGGAGATCAAATTCAGGTCGCCCTCCGCCGGGCAGCTCTCGACCACGCTCTCGGTAGCGGAACGCGCGCAGGCCTATCAGCGCGCAGGCGCCGACATGGTTAGCGTGCTGTGTGACGCGAGCTTCTTCGACGGCGCGTTCGCGCATCTCGCGGCTGCACGTGCGGCCTGCGCTCTGCCGCTCCTGTGCAAAGAGTTCGTGATCGACGAATGCCAGCTCGACGCTGCCGCCGCGTTCGGCGCAGACGCCGTCCTGCTCATCGTGCGCTGCCTGACGCCGGAGCGGCTTGCGGTGTTGACCAAAGAGGCGCGCGCACGAAATCTGACCCCTTTCGTCGAGGTGGCCACTGAGCTCGAAGCTCGAATTGCGCTCGCTGCTGGTGCAACGCTGGTCGGCGTCAACGCGCGTGACCTCGACACGCTCGAGATGGACGCGGATCGCACCAGGCGCGTGCTCGCCGACCTCCCCCCCGGCGTCACTGGCGTTCACCTTTCCGGGATTGCAACGCCGGATGACGTGCGCCGCGTCGCGAGCTCGCCCGCAGACGCCGCCTTGATCGGCGAGACGCTCATGCGCCAAGAGCAACCCGAGGAGCTCCTGCGCTCGTTGAGCCGAGCTGCGGGCGCCTAGGCCGAGCACCGAAATTCGCCCGCTTTTCACCGCGGAGTTAAGCTCGCGGCGTGACGTTGGACGGCCTGGTCGAAGCCTATTTGAACCACCTGCGGGTGGAACGGGCGCTTTCGCCACGGACCGTCGAAGCCTACGGCCGTGATCTGGGCAAACTGCTGGCCTTCGCCGAACAGGCGGGGATCACGGAACCGACGGCGCTCGACCTCGGAGCGATGAGCGGCTGGCTCAGCTCGTTGGCCAGCAGCGGGCTTGGTGCACGCAGCGCCGCTCGGCATCTGTCTGCCGCGCGCGGGCTGATGAAATTCCTGCTGCGAGAGGGGGCCGTGAGCGCCGATCCCACCGAGCAATCCGCTCGCCCGCGCTACGGCCGACGGCTACCGCGAACCCTGAGCGAGGCCGAGGTGCTACGGCTATTAGAGGCACCGGACACGAGCACGCTGCGCGGGCTCCGTGACCGAGCCATGCTCAGCGTGACTTATGCTGCCGGTTTGCGAGTCAGCGAGCTCGTCAATTTGACCCCGGGCGACGTCGACCTCAAGCGGGGTATCGTTTCCGCGTTCGGCAAAGGGGGCAAGCGGCGCTTGGTACCGCTCGGGAGCATCACCCTCGACCATCTGCAAGCCTACCTGCGCGCCCGTATCGAGCATGCCAACGACAAGAATTCGCGCGGCAAAAAGGGTGACGGCAACGTGCTCTTCCCTTCTCCGCGCGGCGGCGCGCTCACTCGCCAAGGCTTTTGGAAAATCGTCGGCCGCTACGCACGCGGGATCGGCATCCGCGGCCGAGTCTATCCTCACCAACTGCGACACTCTTTCGCGACGCATTTGTTGACGGGCGGCGCCGATCTCAGGAGCGTGCAGACCATGCTCGGACACGCGAGCGTCGCGACGACAGAAATCTACACACACGTCAGTCGCGACCACGTGCGAAACGCGCATCGGCGCTCACACCCACGCGCTTAGCTTTAGCATGGCCCCGAGCCCCGCCGACGAAGCGCCGGCTTTCTAGGCCATTTCGCGGGGCAGCTGTGCTACAAAACCAGAGTGTTTTTCTCCGTACACGAGCCGCGTGCCGCGAGAACCCCCGTAATCGTGGAAGTGCCGCACGCGGGACTTGGGATCGATCCGGAGTCGATGGCAACGTTGGTTGCGCCGGCCCAATCGATCGGTCGCGACGCGGATCTGTTCGTCGATGATTTGTACGCCGACGCGCCCGACGTCGGCGCGACGTTACTGGTCTCGCACGTGAGTCGCTACGTGTGCGACTTGAATCGCGCCGAGACGGATGTTGATCCGCTCACCGTCGAAGGCGGCACTGCGCGCTCCGCGCCTCACGGCGTGATCTGGCGCATCACGACCGACAACCGGCCCGCGCTACTCAGGCCGCTACCCTTTTCCGAGCTCGAGCGGCGTTTGGTGCGCATCTATCGCCCGTATCACCAGACGCTGAGCGCGCTGCTCGCGGAGCGGGTCGCGGAATTCGGTTACGCAATCCTGCTCTGTGGTCATTCGATGCCCAGCCGGGGTCGCGAGGGACACATCGATCCCGGACGGGAGCGCGCCGATGTCGTCCCGGGCTCGCGCGGGCGAACCACGTGCGCTGACGCGGTGCTGCGTTTGGTCGACCGCAACGCGGCCGCTTTTCAGTTCAGCGTCGCGCACGACGAGCCGTACCGAGGCGGATTTTCCACGACCAACTACGGCCGCCCGCGAGCCAACGTGCACGCCATCCAAATCGAGCTCGCGCGCCGACTTTATATGGACGAGCAAGCGCTCACGAAAAAACCTCGTGAATTCCAGAACTTGCGCAATTTTTGCCGCACCACGACCGAACTCCTCGGCAGCCTTTCGTTCAGCGCATTGAGCTGACCCTTGAAGAGGCGTTCACCCTGAGCTAGGTTCCGCGCCCTCAATGGCCCGCAGTGAAATCACCGGCAAGCGCAAGCTGCACGCTCACAACGTTTCGCACTCCAACATCAAGACGCCACGCTGGCAGCATGTGAACGTGCAACGCCGTCGCCTCTGGGTTCCGGAGCTCGGACGTCACGTCACGCTCAAGCTCACCACGGGCGATCTGCGCACGGTCGACAAGATCGGGCTGCTCGAGTTCGCGAAGAAGCACGGCGCCAAGGTCGCCTGAGCCTCGCCCGCCGATGCGCGCCGGTTTCGGCGAAGCGTCAGTGGAAGGCTACGACCGCGAGCTGACCTCGACGGATGCTCGGCGAGCGCCCGTCGAGCTGTGCTCGTCCTTGCGCCGGGAGTCAGCGGCGCTGACTCTGCACTTCGCGTGTCGACGGATCGCGCGCGATCGATAGCCGCGCGGGCCCGTCGAAGTTGAGCGCGCTCGAGCCTGGCTCCGCGCAGACCTCGACTGGAACGCCCTCGCTGTTGCAGCGCACGGCGATGGGCGCGGGCGCGGGCAGCGCGCTGCCCGGAGTTTGGCGCGGTACACCGCGTTGCGTGGGCACGGCGACGAGCGGTGCCAGCAGCGCCAGATCGTCGAGCTCGAGTCCGTCCGACGGGCGGAAATAGGCGACCGCAGCGAATACGCCCCGCACGTCGACTGCACAGACGGCTGCCCCAATGCCGAGCTCTTTCGGCAGCGGCTCGCTCGACCAGTTCGTGGACCATGGCGGTTCCAAGAACTCGGCGCCAGCTACTTGGCGCGCGCTTGCCGCATGATCGATCTCGGCAATGCTTCCGAAATCCGACTGGGTCACGAGCCCGCCTTCGCTCGGGCCGGCCAAGCGCAGGAACGGGCGCATGAACGCCTGCTCGGAGAGCGCGGTCTGCCCGACGGCACGGACCCTGGCGAGCACCTCGGCCCGGGCATCGGCACCTGCGCGTTCGGCGCGTAAGATGCCGTGCTTGACCAGCGAACCGAGTGATTTTCCGCCGTCGTAGGCGTTTGCCACGGCTGCTGCGGCGACGCCCGCAGGCACAGCCACGCGCGCCGCGATCGGCACGGTCTCATCGGCCAGGAAACCGCGCGGCCGCTTCGTGCCGAGCCCCGGCTGACGCAGACGCCCGTCGAACGCGCGACCGCCGGTGCCGATCCCGGCAACGAGTACGGTGAGCGGCGACAAGAGCACGCCCGAATAGCCGCCGGCAGCCGCAAAATAGCCAGCCAGCACGGCGCCCACGGCGGACCCACCCTGCCCCAGCTGGGCCTGGGCGGCCTCTTCCGCGATCGGATCATTGGAGATGGCTAGGGCTCGCGCTCTCACGGCGTGAGCTCCTGACGCAGCAGCTTCGCCGCGTGCTCGGCGCCGTGACCTTCGATCACGACGATCGCCTCTTCACAGTCGGCCAGCGCTTCCGCGACGTGCGTGGCGACGTTGGCGCGGATCTGCACGCCGTCCCCGAGCGCGAGCAGCCGCGTGTACACGCACTCGCCGAGCGGCGCATCGGTTCGTGACACGTCGCGCACGACGTGCACGCCATGCTCGGCAGCGAATTCGTCGAGCTGGGAATCTTCCCAGACCCCACGCGATTCCCAGGCGATGCGACGGTCGTCGTGAGCGAGCGCGCCGAATACTTTGGCTAGGCGCTCTCGCATGCGGGCGCTCGGACCAACCGCTGACGGAGTCTGCAGGAGCAACCATTTTGCCGACAACGCCTCGGATAGCTCGAGCGTACGACCGAGCTCGAGCTCACTCGACTCGAGCAACCCCACCGCCTTGGGGAGAACGATGCTGAACATGAATTCCGACGGGACGCGCTTGCGCCAATCAGCGAGACGCGCGCCGCGTGGCAAGTTCGTGGCGTCGGCCCGAAGCTCGAGCATGTTGAACCGCGCGGCGTAGCGCGCGATATCGCCTTCGTGAGCATTTCTTCCGACGTATAGCTGCATTTGGGGATCCGGAGTCGTGACCAGAACTTTGGCTTAGTTAGCGAAATGAAACCACTCGGTCGGGTGGCGTGTGATGAAAGCTTGCATGCTCCGCGCCGCGGCCCGGGCCGCCAATTCGAGCTCCGCCGGGGTCGCCCCGCGCTCGACCCGAATCGGCGGCTCGACCCAGAATTCGTAGCGGAAATAGCCCGCGCGATGCGCAAAAATGGGCACCACGGGTGCCCCGGACAGCGCTGCGAGCCGAAACGGGCCCTCTGGAATGGGCTCTTTCTGGCCGAACATCTCGACGTCCAGGCAGCGTCCACCGGGGGGTGCGCGGTCCAGTTGCACGGCAAGCACGCCCCCGCCGCGCACGTGGCGCAAGAGCGGCAACGAGTCGAGCGGATGCTCGCCCACATGCAGTACGCGCACCCCCGTCCGTTCGCGCACCGAATCGTGAATCTTGCGCGCCTGCGCGTCGGGTTCGGCCAGCATCACGACCAGCACGTCCGCGGCCAAATCCTTGGCCAGAAGGCGCGCCGCACAATCCCACGGGCCGATATGGCCGGTCACGAGGATCACTCCGCGTCCTGCGGCGAGCGCCGATTTCAGGTGACCATCCCCGTGGACGACGAGCTCCGTATTTTGGGCGTCGCCCCGTTCGATGCCGAGCGACTCGGCGAGGCACGCGGCATAGCTGGTGAAGGTCTCGACCATGTCGCGCTGCTCGCGAAAAAATCCCTGAGCCCCTTTGATGCGGCGCAAATTTCCGAGCACACGCGAGCGCGTTTCGGGGAGCGCGAGCGCGAAGGCAGTCCCAAACAGTTTTGGGCTGTGCTCGACCAAGAAGCGGGGACCAAAGCGCGCCCCCGCATAGGCGAGGCGCCGCAGGAATGCGCTATCTGGACGGAGGGCGCGAGCCAATGAGCACGTTCCCGTGTCATGCCACGCTCGCTGCGGCAAGCCCCCCGGCCATCTTTTTAGCGGCGACAATGCCAGGTCGCGCTTGAGAAAGCAGGCAAGACGCACGAGAGTCCAATGATGGCGGCTGCGCCGAAGGCCACGACCACCGATTTTCTGTACGAGGGCGCCGTCACCCTCAAGCAGCCGGCCCGCGGGTATCGGGTGAACGTGGACGCTGTTTTGCTCGCGGATTTCGCGGCGCGCGGGCGGCGCGCCCAGTTTGCCGTGGATCTCGGGGCCGGAGTCGGAGCGGTGGCGCTCGGGCTCCACCATTTGCAAGCGGCGTCGCAGTTCGGGCTGGTGGAGCGAGAGCGAGCATTGCTCGCGCTGGCCGCGGAAAACGCGCGCTTCGCCGAGCTACAAGCCGAGCTACGCTGCTGCGACCTGGCGCGCGGATTGCCGGAAGATTTCCGACAACGCGCGGACTTGGTCGTGGCAAACCCACCTTTTTTCAGCCCAGAGAGTGGCCGGCAAGGGCCGGAGGGGCCGAAAATGCGAGCTCGCTTTGGCGCGCTCGAACCGTTTCTAGCGGCGGCAGCGGCGGCCATCAACGGACCGCGTGCCCGCGTGGTGTTCGTCTATCCCGCGCGCGAGCTGAGCCGGTTCTTGCATAGCGCGGAGAAGGTTCGCTTGATTCCGAAGCGGTTGCGGCTGGTTCATGCCGACGCGAGCACGGCCGCCCGCGTGGCGTTGGTCGAGCTACAACGCGCAAAACCGGGCGGGTTGGTCGCATTGCCC
>Ga0207667_10009704_pt1 | contig 11320 bp, 4 predicted proteins | sample KBSCornC52_FD_184301 | JGI IMG/M metagenome (GOLD analysis project Ga0207667, IMG submission 184301) | Corn rhizosphere microbial communities from Kellogg Biological Station, Michigan, USA - KBS Corn C5-2 (SPAdes) (version 2) | ecosystem: Host-associated > Plants > Roots > Rhizosphere > Soil ...
GGGGGCGGCCACCCGATCACCAAGGGCGCGGCGAACTTCCGTCTCGATGACGAGATTTACTACGACATGGACATCTCGCCCGACGTGCGCGTGCTGGCCACGGCTTACACCCCGAAGGTGAAGGACGGAAAGAAAGAGGCTCCCGGCGGCAAGGCCAATGTCTACGACATCCAGCCGCAGATGTGGGTCTACGAACGCACCGCGGAAGGCGGCACGAAGCCGTATCGCGCATTCGTTTCCATTCCCGGACATCTCTACTCCACCTTCGAGCTCCCGCAGTATCGCGCGATCCTCCTGCGCGGCATCTCGTGGGCGGCGCATCACGAGAATCTCGACGAGTATTGCAAGCTGGAGGAACTCGCCTCGCTGACCTACCCGCCCGGTGGTCCGTCGCATCCCGCCGACGAGCGCAAGCAGCTCGAGGTGCATCCCGATTTCAACATGACCCTCGTGACCAGCGAGCCGCTGATCAACAAACCGATCTGCCTCAACTGGGATCCGGCCGGCCGGCTGTGGATCGCCGAGTCGCCCGAATATCCGAACGGCAAGCGCGGCATGCGCCCCGACTATCGTAACCAGGAATGGAAGGACCACGGCGGCATTGATCCCGATCCGGGCAAGCAGGACCGCGAAGGGCACGACAAGATCAGCATCCTCAGCTCGAGCAAGGGCGACGGGGTGATGGACAAGAAAGAGATTTTCTACGAAGGCCTCGATCTCGTCACCAGCTTCGTCTTCTACAAGGACGGCGTCATCGTTACCCAGGCGCCGGATATCCTCTACATTCACGACCCGGGTCCGGACGGCAAGGCGCGCAAGGTCGATAAACTTTACACCAATCTCGGCATCCACGACACCCATGCGGTCATCAACAACGCCCGCTGGGGTTGGGACGGCTGGATCTACTGCACGCACGGCTACAGCTCCTCGGAGCACGTGAAGAATGGCGATGGCTCGAAAGACTTCGGCGTGATCGGCAGCGGTGTGGTGCGCTTCAAGCCCGATGGCTCGAAGATCGAGCAATACTCCTCGAAGGGCGGCAATACCTGGGGCCTGCAAATCACCGCCGACAATCGCGTGATGTGGACGCAGCCGACCAGCGGTCAGCTCCTCATGCAGACGCTCCTGCCGGAGAGCACGTTGGGCCGGGGCAAGATCGGCAATACCAACAGCTACAACGTCGTCATCAATTCGGACAAAACGTATCCCGCGATGTCGTGGGATCAGTTGCCCTATGTGCAGATCGACTGGGTCGGCTCCTTCACCGCGGCGGCCGGTTGCGCGATCTACGATGGCGGCGCCTGGCCCACGCTGTGGAATGGCAGTTACTTCTGCACCGAGCCGACGATCAATATCGTCCACCAGCGTTTTCTCGATCCGAAAGGCAGCAGCTACACGTGGCACAAGCAGCCCGGCCGCGAGGAGACGGAATTCGTGCGCAGCAAGGACATGTGGTTCCGTCCGATCGAGACGCGCATCGGCCCGGATGGCGCCCTCTACGTTCTCGACTTCTACAACCAGGCGGTGATCCACAACGACACCCGCGGTCCCGATCACAACGACGTCAACGCCGCCGTGCGTCCCGATCGTGATCACTACTTCGGCCGCATCTGGCGCATCGATAACAAGGAGGCGAAGACGCTCGTCGTACCGGATTTGTCGAAGGCGAGCATCGCGGAATTGGCCAGGGCGCTCGACCAGCCGAACCACACATTGCGCATGACGGCCAGCCGCCTGCTGGTCGACAAGGACGCCACGGCCGCCGACCTCGCCGAGCAACTCAAGTCGTCGAACAGCGAGACGCGCATCGCGGCCGAGTGGACCGCCGAGCGCCTCGGCCTGCCGAACGATGTGGAAAAAATGCTGGTCGATCAGGATGCCGCCGTACGACGCAATGGGGCCAACCTCATCGAGGCCAAGGGCGAGTATTCGAAGACGATCGGCCAACTGCTTTCCGCGTTGCTGACCGATGCGGATGGCCAGGTGCGGATCGCGGCGCTGCGTGCGCTCGCTTCCGGCGGCCTCGATGCCGACGGCGCCCAGGCGATCGTCAAGGCGTGGCCGAAGTTCGACGATGATTTCCAACGCAGTGGCGCGGTCGCGGCCGCTTCGCGCAATCCGGCAGCGGCGATCACCGCCGCGCTCGATAGCGCGGATCCGGCGTCGCTGAAGCCGCTGGTCAATGCACTGGCGCAAAACACCGATCCGGCTTCCGCAGGCAAGCTGGTAATCGCGATCGTGGACAAACCGGCCAGCGTCGATGCGCTCAAGCGCGAGATCCTGGAAGGCCTTTTCAAGCACGTGAAAGACGCGCCCGAGATGACGCCGGAACTTTCCGCCGCGCTGGGCAAATTGATCAGCAGCGACTTGAGCGGTGCGGTCCTGCCGCTGGCCGCCAAGTGGGACAAGGAAGGCGCGCTCAAATCCCAGATCACGGAACTTTCGAGCAAACTGTTGGCCACGCTGAAGGACAGCAAGAGCACGGAAGACGCCCGCATCGCCGCCGCGCGCAGCCTTGTTGGCCTGCGTGGCACGAACCCGGAAATCATCCCCGCGATCATCCATCAGCTCGGTGGTGACGCGAGTGCCCACGTCCAGAGCGCGCTCATCGGCGTGCTCGCGGATACCGATGATGCCAAGGTCGGCTCCGGCCTGGCCGCGGTCTATTCCAAGCTGCCCCAGGCAGCGCAAGTCGCGGCCTTCGACACGCTGCTCAAGCGCGCGGATTGGACGAATGCCTTGCTCGACGCCTTGAAGGAAAAGCAGATCGACTTCGCCGTGTTCGGCCCGGCCAACGCCTACCGCCTGCGCGCCCATCCGAACAAGGACGTCGCCAAGCGCGCGACCAAGTTGTTCGACGAATTGAATCCGCTGGCCAAGGCGAAGAAGGACACCATCGCGAAGCTGCTCCCCACCGTGGAGGGGAAGGGGAATGCCGAACACGGCAAGCAGCTCTTCACCACCACCTGCACCGTGTGCCACAACTTCCACGGCGTGGGCGCGGACATCGGGCCGGGCCTCACCGGCATGGGCTCGCACGGGCCGAGCGAGTTGCTCGTCGCCATCGTCGATCCGAATGCCGAAGTCGACCCGAGCTTCGTGCAGTGGAACATCGAGACGAAAGACGGCCAGGCCTACGCCGGCGTGATCTCTTCGGAGAACTCCACGACGATCACCATGAAGAGCCTCGCCGGGGTGCAGCAGATCAAGACGGCGGACATCAAGTCGCGCACCAACACCGGCCGCTCGCTCATGCCGGAGGGCTTCGAGGGCCTCGGCGCGGAATCGCTGCGCGACATCATCGCCTATCTGCAGAGTGTCGATGGGACGCGCTTCCGCACCCTCGATCTGCACGATGCGTTCACCACTTCGACCAGCAGCGGCATGTATCAAACGCAAGGCTCGAAGACCGACACCTTCAAGTTCACCAAGAGCGGCACGGTCAGCGTGGGCGGCGTGCCCTTCAACGTGGTGACGCCGGAAAAAGCCGAGGGCGCTTCGAACATCATCGTGCTCAAGGGCGGACCGGATAATTCCTACTCCAAGACGATGCCCAAGAAGGTCGACATCAAGGTCGGCGGCTTCAAGGCGAACCGGCTGAACTTCCTCGGCGGCGTGACCGGCTGGGGATTCAACGGCAACAACGACGACAAGAGCGATGCGCTCACCGTCACTGTGGTCAGCTCGCAGGGGCAGAAGGAAACGCTGGTCTGCAAGAACGGCGTCGAGTTTGCCGATTACATCCGCCGCATCGATGTGCCCGGCTCGAAGTTTGCCGATGGTGTGGTGAAGAATCACCAGCTGCGCTGGTTCACCAAGCAGCTCAATGAGCCGATGGACATCGAGCACATCACGCTGCAGAGCCCGGACAATCATTCCGCGCCGACCATCGTGGCCATCACCGCCGAGATGGCGGATGCGAATGCGCCCGCTCCGGCGGCCGCCTCGGCTTCGGCGACGACCACGCCCGGACTCACCAAGACAGGCACCGGCACGCTGATCCTCGCCGCGGCGAATGCTCTCGCGCCCAGTGCGCCCGCGGCGGCGCCGAATGAAGACGCGAATTTCAAACCGCAATTCACCGATCCCGTGCCGCAACCGCCAGCCACCCGTCCGGCGAATGGTCCTCGCGTCTTGCTCGTGGGCGGCGGTTCCTCGCACGACTTCGTGAAGTTCTTCGGCGGCACCGACAAGGCGACGCTGGCGCCGCATGTCGGCTGGGTCGATTTCACCCAGAATGCGAACGGCGTCCCGGAGATTCTCGATCGCGTGGACGTGCTCGTCTGGAGCGCGAATCAACCAATCAGCTCCGCCACGCGCAAGGCGCTCATCGACTTCGCGAACAGCGGCAAGGGCATCATCGCCCTGCATCCCGGCACGTGGTACGCGTGGAATAATTTCCCCGAGTGGAATGCGCAAGTCATCGGCGGCGGCACACGCGGGCACGACAAGCTCGGGCCGTACACGGTAAAGATCACTAACCCGGATTCGCCCATCACCAAGGGCGTGACGCCGACGTTTGAGATCACCGACGAGCTCTACAATTACATCCCGGACCCCAAGGCCACGCCGATCGAAGTCCTCGCCACGGCGACCAGCCCGCTTTCGGGCAAGACCTTCCCGCAAGTCTTCATCGTCAAGCATCCGAAATCGCGGGTCGTGGGCATCACCCTCGGCCACGACGCCCGGGCGCACGACCTGCCGGAGTTCCAGACACTGCTGAAGAACGCGGTGGAATGGGCGGGCGGGAAGTAGGGGAAAGAAAAGGATGAAGGCGGAAGGATGAAGAAAAGTGCTGCCGATAACGCATTTCCCATCCGCTCCCAAACCGCGTAGCGCAATCTACTTCATCCTTCCGCCTTCCGCCTTCATCCTTTTCTTCGCGCCTCACTCCGCGATGGACATTCTCTCCCGCTCGCGACAAGGCTGCTCCGGTGATTGAACCCCTGCGCATCGGCATCTGTGGCTTTGGCGTGGCCGGTGGCGCGATGGCGGTGATGCTGGCGCGTGCCGGGCATCAGGTGACGTTGCTGGAACGCGCGCCGAAAGTCGGGCCGGTCGGTGCGGGATTTCTTCTGCAGCCCTCGGGACAACAGATCCTCGCGCAACTCGGCTTGTTCGAAACGGTGGCGCGACGCAGTGCGCGCATTGAGCGGCTGGAGGCGTTCACCGAGACCGGCAAACAACTGACCGATCTGCAATATGGCCGTCTCGCGCCCGGGATGCGCGCCTATGGCGTCCAGCGTTGCGTGCTCTTCTCCGTGCTGCATGATGCCGCGGCGGCAGCGGGAGTCACGATCACCCTCGCCGCGGAAATTGCCGGCGTGATGGAAACCGAAGCCGACGTACGGGTGCGTGATGTGGCGGATCGCGAGTTCGGCCCCTTCGATCTGGTGGTCGGCTCCGATGGCTCGCGCTCCTGGCTGCGCGACTGGTTGAATCCCTCCGCGAACGGTCGCCGCGAGTACACCCACGGCGCCTTGTGGGGCAGCGGGCGGCTCGATTCCCCGCACGATGCCCTGCACCAGGTCGCCCGCAGCGCGCGGCAATTGCTCGGCCTGTTGCCCATCGGCGAAGGGCGGGTCGCTTTTTTCTGGGGCCTGCGGCGCGATGATCTCGAACCGCTCCGCCAGCGCGGCTACGCGGGCTTTCGCGAAGAGGTGGCCGCGCTGTGTCCGCGCGCTTTGCCCGTTGTCGATGAACTCGGCTGCTTCGAGCAACTCTCCTTTGCCGGCTATTTCCACGCCTTGCCGCGCCGCGTGCATTCCCGGCGCGTTGTGCTGGCCGGTGATGCCGCGCACGCCATGAGCCCGCATCTCGGCCAGGGCGCGAATCTCGCCCTGCTCGATGCCGAATGCCTCGCACGGCTTTTGGCTCAAGGCCCGCCAAGTGCAGCGCTGCCCCGTTACGCGCTCGAGCGCCGCGCGCACTCGCGTTACCTTGCCGTTCTCTCCCAAGTGCTCAGCCCCTTCTTCCAATCCGAGAGCCGTCTGCTCGGCTGGGGGCGCGACCTCGCGCTGCCTCTCCTTTGCGCGGAGCCCTGGATGCGCCGGCAAATGGAGCTCTCCGTCGCCGGCTTGAAGCGAGGATTTTTCGATCGGCTGGTTTAGGGAGTCCTTTCGAATTGCGCCGGGCGAAGCGTTTCGCGACAGCGTCTTGGAGCGCGTCGGTGCTCTCTCAGCAGTCCCCACATCTTTGCACGTCGTTTAGGCACTGCTTACAAATGGCACGCCTGGGAGCGGCGACTTTCCAGTCGCTGACCGAACCCACGCGCGGAGCGCCGTTTTCTGGGCGTCGCTCCGCGACGCAGGGCGACTGGAAAGTCGCCCCTCCCAGGGAAGCGGTTGGCCACGCCTCATTTTTTCAAGGCGACGTATCCCGGGGAAATGTGGGTAATGCCAAGGGTGCTCCGCCGCTTTTCGAGGACCGGCTCCCAAAGCGGCGGATGCAACGCCGCACTCCAGGAACGCAAGCGTCGGTCGCCCGTCCTTTCGGATTCGTAAATACCGCCTCGCGTATTTTCGATTTCCAAATTCCCATTTTCATTCCTCAATTCCCCTATGGCTACCTACGTCTACGAAACCATTCCCAAGAAAAAGGGCCAGAAGCCCAAGCGCTTTGAGTACGTGCAGAAGATGAGCGACCCGGCGCTGACGCACGATCCAGAGAGCGGTCTCCCCGTCAGGCGCATCATCATCGGCGGCAGCGGTAATATCATGCGCGGCACGAGCATTCTCTCGATGAACAACCCACGCAAAGGCCGGTAGCCGCATCGGGCCGGTCCAGCGATGGTCTTGGCGAAGGAACCCGCGGCGACGGGGTCAAATAAGACATTTTTGTATCGGAAATGTTTGACATGTATTAAATATTTCCTTACAGCGAGCGCTCATCTTGCATGGCAACCGTTGGTTTCGCGACAGCCGCGAGGTCGACGTCCCCCAAAATACCAACCAAGGAAGTAGCTAATGAAAATGACCAAACGTCTCCTCATGGGCGGCCTGTTCGCGGGTTACGCCCTCTTTGGCAGCGTGGCTTCGGCCCAGATTGCGAATGGAAACTTCGCCCAAGGCCTCTCCGGCTGGACCGTCACCGGCTCGAATACCGTTCTGCCGAGCACGAATATCAATGCCCCGACCACCGCTGGCCTCGGCACCGCCCTGAGCCAATCGCCCATCCCGCTCTCCTCGCCGACGGGCTCGCTCATTTATCTCTCCAGTAACAACGTTCCCGTATCGACGTCTTTTCCGCTGGTCACGACGCGATTGTCGCAAACCTTGAGCCTTCCGGGCCTGACCACCGCCCTGCCCGGCAATTTCGGCAAAGTCGGGCACCTGCAACTCAGCAGCGCCGGCGGGTTCGCTCCCCATGTGCGGTTGGGTTTCCAATACCGCTTCATCACGCAGGAACTTCCGAATGAGGCATTGTTCAACGACTTCTTCGCCGCCACGGTGAACTCGAAGGCCCTGACGATCGTGAACATTAACAATCCGAGCACCAAGGGACCAGAGCCGGCCGGGTCTCTCCCCCCCGGATTCTTCCGCGGCACGCCGTGGACCTCGGTGACGGCGGATATCACCCGCTTCATCAACGGTGGGCAGAACAATCAGCTTTCGTTCGTGGTGTCGGACGTGCGGGATGACCTCGTCGAATCCGGCGTAGCGCTGACCTCCATTCACTTCCTTCCTTACCTGCTCGAAGACACGGATGCGATCAGTTCCGTCTACAGCAGCGGCTTGCCGGTAGTGCTCGCCCAGCGGCAATTGCTTTTCAACGTGGCCTTCAACGCCAACCGCGATGTGAATGCCCGCCTCTTCCGCCTGCGCTCGGAGATCGATGAGGTGACCGGCGCCGCCGGCCCGAGCGGGGACGGCAAGGAGAGCAAGGAAGCCAAGAAAGAGATCGTGCCGGAAGAGAAGCGCTGGGCCTTCTTCGCCACGGGCAACTACGGCTATCGCGACCAGAACAACGTGAACCTCACCGCCGGCTTCCAGACTGACCTCTTCACCGCGACGATTGGCGGGGAATACAAGCTCACGCCGCATCTGACCATCGGCGTGGCGGCGACCCGTGTGGAAGCCGACAACGACCTCGGCGCCCTCGGTTCGTCGGACATCGAAGGCTGGAGCTACGACGCGTATATCTCGTATGCGGCGAATCACTTCTACGCCGACCTGCTCTACGCGCTGGGCACTTACAATAACCAGATCAACCGCAACACCGGTTTCTTCGGGCAGGGCGCCACGGCGCGTCCGGACAGCCTAACGAACAGCATCCAGTTCAACACCGGCTACAACATCCCGTGCGGCCGTTTCGTTACCGGCCCGTTGGCCAGCCTGAACTGGGTGCACGCGGACATCGACGGTTACAACGAACAACAGGGCGGCAATGCCGACCTGACCGTTCCCAAGCAGCATGCCGACTCGCTCACTTCCGAATTTGGCTGGCAACTCTCGATGCCCTTTCACACCGGCTTCGGCAGCGTGACCCCGCAGGTGCGGGCGAGTTGGGTGCATGATTATCTCAACACGACCAAGGACGTGACCGTCGGGCTGCAAAACTCGCCGTATTACCTGGTCGATGGCGCCAGCGTGAGCCGCTTCGGAAGCTTCAACGCCACCGGCAGCACGAGCGCCGCGGGCAGTGATTACATGAGCGTCGGTGCCGGCGTGGCCTTCGGCATCGGTGATCGGTCGGCGATCGTGGTCGACTGGGAAGCGCACTTCTTCCAGGACCACGCGTCCTCGCAGAACGTCTCGCTCACCGGCGAGATCAAGTTCTGAGCGAGCCACAAAAAGACAGTCTCATTTGCCATGGGCCGGACGAGCGATCGTCCGGCCCGTGTGCGTTCAAAGGCAGAACGGGAGGGAAAGGCAGAACATCCAACATCCAATGGCGCAAGCGTACGTGCGACAGCTCCATTGAATGTTGGCACCGAGAGCCCGTTTGGCGTGCGTAGGAACTAGCCCGGAGAGCTGCAGGACCGTAGCCGGGGGTAAGCGAGCTCGCGAGCGCCACCCCCGGAAAACGTTCCCCCTTTCGGGCTTCACCCCGAAGGGGTGGCGGAATCTCCCATCTCGCGAAAATTCCCGCACCACCTCCGGGGTGCATTCGTTTTTGGGAGATCGTCCGGGGGTGGCGCTCGCGAGCTCACTTACCCCCGGCTACGGTCCTGGGCAGCCCTCCGGGCTAAGGACCCAAAGGGCGCTAACCGGATAAGGCGCCGAAGGCGCTCCTACTCGTGCTTCACCACGCCATACAGCATCCCGCCGTGGTCTCCGCCGCTCCAGGTGCCGGCATAGGCGTTGTCGTGAAACATCAGCCGCGCCGAATACGCGCGGTAATTGCCGAGGCTGAAGTCATCCACGATCAGGATCGCCGTATCCCCGGCAAACTTCACCGTCGCCGGCACCGGCACATCGATCGACTTATCACCATAATGAAGCCGCGCATTGATCTGCCAATGCTCTCCGTCCGTCTTCTGCACACTGACGATCTGATAAGTGTCCTCTTTCTCCGGCCCGAGCTGCCCGTCCTTCAGTGGCGCCCAGCGCCCTTGCAGGGTGGCGTTGTGCAGCAAGGCGATGAATTTCGCCTCCGGATCTGACTTGGCGTCCTCAGCGAAACCAGTGGCGGTGATCAAACAAGCGGCCATCGCGAGGATGGCGAGAGAGAAGGTGTTCATGGCGGGAAGTGGAACCGGATTGGGAGCCGAGGGTTGCGGGAATGGTAGGAGCATATGCTCCCTGCCGAAGTTTTGTTTGCGCCGAAGGCGCTCCCCCTGTGTCGCCGTGTCCCACTGTACGGGCCAAAAGTGGGACATGACCCGGTTTTTGGCACACCTAAGCACACCTCAATTCAAATCATAACCCGCTATAAAATAGCCACTTACATCGTAAATCCCTCCCCGGCGTACTCCGTGCTGAAGGGCGGGTGATCTCCAATTTTTCCAAGAAAGATACTAAAACCAATGGCTAAAATACTCGGTATTGACCTCGGCACGACCAATTCCTGCATGTCCGTCATGGAAGGCGGCGAGCCGGTGGTGCTCGAAAACTCCGAAGGCGCGCGCACCACGCCCAGCGTAGTCGCTTTCAGCAAAACGGGCGAACGCCTCGTCGGCCAGGCCGCGAAGCGTCAGGCGGTGACCAATCCGCAGAACACCATTTTCTCCGTGAAGCGCTTCATGGGCCGCAAGTTCGACGAGGTCCAGGACGAGCTGCATCGCGTTCCCTACAAGCTCGTCAAAGCCTCCAATGGCGACGCGCACATCTCCGTGACCGTCAACGGCGAGACCAAGACCTACAGCCCGCCGGAAATCTCGGCGATGATCCTGGCCAAGCTCAAGGCCGACGCCGAATCCAAGCTCGGCGAAAAGATCACCCAGGCGGTCATCACCGTCCCCGCTTACTTCAACGACTCGCAGCGCACTGCGACCAAGGATGCCGGCAAGATCGCGGGCCTCGAAGTGCTCCGCATCGTCAACGAGCCCACCGCGGCTTCGCTCGCCTACGGCCTCGACAAGAAGTCCGACGAAAAGATCGCCGTGTATGACCTCGGCGGCGGCACCTTCGACATCTCGGTCCTCGAGATCGGCGACGGCGTCTTCGAAGTGAAAGCGACCAACGGCGACACCCACCTCGGTGGCGACGACTGGGATAACGCGGTCATGGACTGGATCTTCCGCGAATTCAAGACCGACAGCGGCATCGACCTCACCAAGCAGCCCGACGCCGTGCAGCGCATCAAGGAAGAAGCCGAGAAGGCCAAGATCGCCCTCTCCAGCTCGCAGGAATACGAGATCAACCTGCCCTTCGTCACCGCCGACCAGAGCGGCCCGAAACACATCCAGAAAAAGCTCACCCGCGCCAAGCTCGAGCAGCTCACCGATCCGCTCTTCGAGCGCACCATCGGCCCGGTCAAGTCGTGCTTGAAGGACGCCGGCCTCAGCGAGAAGGAAATCAATGAGCTCGTGCTCGTCGGTGGTATGACCCGCATGCCGCGCGTCATCGAGACCGCGCGCAAGCTCGTCGGCAAGGAACCGCACAAGGGCGTGAACCCGGATGAAGTCGTGGCCATCGGCGCGGCCATCCAGGGCGGCGTGCTCAAGGGCGACGTGAAGGACGTGCTCCTGCTCGACGTGACCCCGCTCACCCTGGCCATCGAAACGGCCGGCGGCGTGGCCACGCCCATGATTCCGCGCAACACCACGATCCCGACCCGCAAGTCGCAGATCTTCTCCACCTACAGCGACAACCAGCCCGGCGTGGAGATCAAGGTGCTGCAAGGCGAGCGTCCGCTCAGCCGCGACAACAAGAATCTC
>Ga0207667_10009706_pt1 | contig 11319 bp, 8 predicted proteins | sample KBSCornC52_FD_184301 | JGI IMG/M metagenome (GOLD analysis project Ga0207667, IMG submission 184301) | Corn rhizosphere microbial communities from Kellogg Biological Station, Michigan, USA - KBS Corn C5-2 (SPAdes) (version 2) | ecosystem: Host-associated > Plants > Roots > Rhizosphere > Soil ...
CGCGTCGGTTTCGACGCGCGTTTCACCTTCCACGGCGCGCAGGTGCACGGGACCCGTGAACGGGAAGCTGAGCTCGGTCGGATCGAGCACGCGCAGCGCGACCAGGGTCTTGCCGCGCACGCCGAGCGCGCTGACCGCCTCGATCGCGCCGTCCGGTAAATCGATCAGATCGCTCAGCACGACGACACTGGAGCCGCGCAAGGCGCGGCGTTCGACGCGCGCCACCGCGCGCTCGAGCGCGCGTAGATCCATGTGCAGGTCGGAGCTCGGTTGCGCGGTTTCGAGCGCGCCCACCACGCGCTCGAACGCTTCGCGTCCGCCCGCGGTCGCGAGCTCCACCGTGCGCTCGCCGCCGAACCAGTCGAGCGAGACGCGGTCGCCAGAGCCGACGGCGATTTTGGTCAAGGCTGCGGCGATCAGCGCGGCAAAGGCATATTTGGGCGCTGGCGCGCCGTCACCGCGGAAGCTCATCGAGGCACTCGCGTCGATCAGCAGGCACAAAGTTCGATCGGTTTCGGTCTCGAATTGGCGCACGAGCAAGTGACCGTGACGGAGCAGCGCGTGCCGGTCGATGAAGCGCAAATCATCACCGGGCACGTAGTTGCGTTGGCCGCCGAACTCGATGCCCGCGCCGCGCCGTCGGCTACGGTGGCCGCCTGCGTACACGCCGTCGGCGACGCTCTTTGCGTGCAGGCGGAGCGGAGCGAGCTTGCCCCAATCGAGCGCGCGGCGGAGCTCGGTGCGCGGCGGTGAGTCGCTCAATTGCCTCCGCGGGCGCAGGCCGAAAGGATCTTGGGGCTGAGCTCGACCGGATCGAGCTTGGCCTGCTTGTCGCGTTTGCGCCATTCAGTGCAGGCTTGTGTCGCGAGGCCGGTCGCGTCGAGCGCGACGTATGCTTCGAGGAGCTGACGATTGACGATTGCTTGTTCTGGCTCCGTGAGCGCGCCGGATGCCAGAAAACGGCTGCCGCGGCTGGCCGCGTCGACGTAGCGTCCGCTCTTCACGTCGGCGATCAAGGCTGGAATTTCTTGCGACACCTTGCGCTGTGCGTCGCGCACCGAGCCCATCGCTTCCGAGCAGGTGCTGCCGGCGGAGGCTTGCGCGGCTTTGCGCCCGAGCTCGGTCAGCGGCAGATCGGTGAGCGGGACGAGCACGACGTCATTGGGCTCGATCTTGTGGCCGTTCAAACCATTGTAATGGTCGAGCACCCAGGCTTTGTTCATGTCGCCGTAATATTTGAAGGCGATCGTGACGAGCGTTTCGTTACTGCCCGACACGAGCACGCGCAAATTGTAGGGCACGATGATCTCGGCGCCTTCTTCGGGCGTGAGCCACGGGTTCGAGCCGTTGGCCATGGACAACACGTCCGAGCGACTCCCGGCGCCGAGCAGCTCGGCAGCCAAGAGCTCCCAGGTGTCGCCGTGCTTGACCACGCGGTGACCGACGGCGGGGACCTCCAGGCGCATCCCTTTTACGATCGGCGAACCGCCCTCGATGCCGAGCAGGTTCGCGTCGACCAGGAATTTTTCGTATTGGATTTTGCCGTAATATCTCTCGGCGATCGAGGCGAGCGTGTCGCCTTGCACGACCACGTGGGTGAAGGCACGGGCGGTGCTGGGCACGGCGCCAAGGCCCAAGGCGACGGTGAGCGCGAGGCAAAACGTGGGCAGGCGCTTCATGGGGCACGGAGTGTAGGTCCAAATCCGGAGCGCGGGGAATGGATCACACGGTGCGCAGCGGATCGGCGTCACGCGCGGACACGGAGATTTCGAGCTCGCCACGGGTGAGCTCGCGGAGCCGCCGGCCGAGCTCCGGCAAAAAGCCGCGTTCGGTGTGGCTGTGCTCGGACAAGACCACGCTTGCGCCGTTTCGAAGCTTGGCCAAAACATCGTGGTGGCGCATCTCCCCGGTCACGAACAGATCGACCCCGGTGACGCGTTCGAACAGGCTGCCGCCAGCCCCGGCGCACATGGCCACGCGCTGAATCGGTGCACCTGCGGCTTGTCGGCCACTGCTCGCGACGCGCAGCGTGGGCACGCCGAGGTGCGCCTTGAGTCGCTCGACCGCGCTGTCGAGCGAGAGCGGCTGCTCGAGCTCGAGCAAGCGCCCCGCGCCCACGCTCGAGACGGCCACGCTGGTCAGCGGGTACACGTCCCACGCTGGCTCCTCGTACGGGTGATGAGCGGCGATCACGCGCGCGAGCTCGCGCAACGCGCTGCGCTCGCAGCGCATCTCCAGCCGAACCTCTTCGACGAACTCCAAGCGACCGCGTTCGCCGATCGCCGGCATGGCCGCATCACTGCCGAAGAACGAGCCTTTGCCCTCGAGCTCGAAGCTGCACTCCGAGTAATTGCCGATTTGTCCGGCGCCGAGCTCGCGGGCCAGAGCCGCGCGGAGCTCGGCTAAATGCGAGCGCGGCACGAACACGACCAATTTGAACTGAGCCGCCTCGCTCGGTTGTGGCGCGAGCGGTGAAGAAGTGCCCGGTCCGAGTCCGCTCGCGAGCCAATCATTGACCCCGCCCGTGGCGGCGTCGAGCGCGGTGTGCGGTGAATAGACCGCGATTTTTGCCTCCAGCGCGCGCACCAGCACACGCTCGTCCGGAACCGAAGCGCGCAGCCGCTTGAGCCCTTTGAAGATCGGTGGGTGGTAAGCGACGACCAAATCCGCGCTCACTGCGAGCGCCTCGTCGAGCACGCCTTCGCTCAGATCGATGCACAAAAGCGCGCGGCCAATGCTGCGCGAAAGGCCGCCGCTCGGCTCGACCAACAGTCCGACATTGTCCCAATCTTCGGCTAGATGCAGCGGCGCGATGCGCTCGAGACAGGGCAGGATTTCGGCCAGCGTGCGGCTCATGCGCGCGAGCATAGCGCGCACGCGCCGCGCGTCAGCCGAGATTTCCGGGCGCGCCAGCCGCTATTCGCTCGAGAATTGCCCAACGCCGCTCGCGCGGCGGGGCCGGCGCTCAATCGCCGAAGCGAATGTTGGCTGACGAGGACGATTGCGTCACGCGCTGCCGGGCGACCGATTGCGGATATTCGTAGATCAGGCCCTCTCGCGGCACATTGGCGAGCAACCGCTCGAGCTCGCGCGCCGACGGCGGACGCTCGGCGGCGCGTTTCCGCAAGCACGCCATGACGGCTGCGTCGAGCGCCTCGGGAATGTCCAGATCCGGGCGCGCCACCCGCATCGGCCGCGGGATCTCGCGTTGGTGCAGCTCGAGCAGTTCACGCCGGTTGCGCCCGCGAATCGGCAAGTCGCCGGTGAGCGCCTCGTACATCAACACGCCAAAGGCATAGAGATCGGTGCGCGGATCGACGGGCGCGCCGATGCATTGCTCGGGCGCCATGTATTCCGGCGTGCCGAGCGTATAGCCGTCTTGAGTCAAGGATTCGGCCTCGCCCAGCTTGCTCATGCCGAAGTCGAGCACCTTGATGCTCGAATCTTCACAGATGAAGATGTTTCCGGGCTTCAAATCGCGATGCACGATGCCGAGCTGGTGCGCGGCGCTGAGCGCGTGACACACCTGAGTGAACATCGGGATGCCGTAGCCTGGCGCCACGGGCCCCTGCGCTTTCAAGCGCTGTGCGAGGCTCATGCCGTGCAAGAGCTCCATGACGACGTAGATCGAGCCGTCGGGCATTTGATCCAGGTCGAGCGTGCGCACGACGTTGGGTTGCTCGATCGAGCCCTGCACCCGCGCTTCGCGGCGTAAACGCGCAATTTCGGATGCGTCCACCGCGGCAGCGCCGCGCAGCACTTTGATCGCGACCTTGGCGCCGATGCCGATGTGTTCGGCCGCGTACACGGCGCCGATACCGCCCGAGCCGATGCGATGCAAAATACGGTATTTACCGCCCAGCGTTTCGCCGGCCAAATCGCCGGCCGCGTCGCGGAAATGGCCGCGCGCTTCGAGCCCGCGCTCTAAAGCGGCGATCCGATTCTTCTCGAAAACGCGCGCCGCACGCTCTTCTTCGACGCGCTCGGTGAGTAGACCGATCGCGCCACCGAGCGCCGCTCCGACCAGCGTGCCGATGGCCGCTCCGAGCTCACTGCCGGAGGCGAGCACGGCCGCGCCGCAGGAAGCGCCGCCGAGCGCCGCGCCGAGCGCCAAGCGGTGACGGCGCGCCGGCTCCCAACGGATTTCGTAGCGGCACTCGCTGCCGCCTTTGGCGAGGCATACGCGGTGCTCGATGGTCGCGTCGCCCAAGCCCCAGATGCGCGGCACGCTCGTGAGCTCGGATTGGCGAGTCAAGCACAGCAATAAATCGTTTTGTTCGGACTCGAGCTCCGGGCGGGGGTGATAAACGATTTCCGCCCTGCTGCGATCGGCGTGCACGAGCTCGTACGAGCCGATGCGGGTCGACTCGGCCGAATTCGCGGCGAGATAGCGGTAAGCATCTTCCGGCACCGACGCCACGCGCAACATGCGCACGTACGCGCCGAGCGTTTCCGGGTGCGTCATCCAGGTGCCGCGGGTCGAAAGCGCGTTGTCACCGAGCGCCGTGGCGAGTGCCGCGAGCGTTCTGCGTGCCGCAGCGATCGACAGCCAGGCCGAGTCGTCATCGAACAGTGTGGGTGGCACGCCAACGGTGGCGAGGAGCGCGCGAACCGCGTTTTCACCGCGCTCGTCACGCAAACGCAACAGATACGGCTTGAGCAGGCTAATGCGCAGTTCTTCGCGCCCAGCGCCGCTCGGCGGCAGCGTGCGTTTGGCGCGGACAGGACGGGCGCTGCCGCTCAGGTTCGCCTCGCGCGAAAAATCGATGGCTCTTGCCGCATGAGGTTCAGGAATCTTAACACCCAGCCCTTGACGTTGCCGTGCTTGCGTTGTGCGTTCTTTTTTCAAAACGGCACAACCGTCGATAAGCTGAAGGGGTGAAGGGTCGGTTGTTCCGGCTCCGCCAGTCCTGAGCGGAGGGAACCAGGCCGGAACAGTGCCGCTGTCTGACGGCGAACTCGACGGCCAAGCGGCCGTTTCGAACCACCGGCACGGGTTTCGGGAGCCGCATCACCACCGGGTAACCGAGCCGAGAGCGCGGCGTACCGCCAGTGTGGCACCGATTTGCTGAACGGGCGCGGAGCTTTACGAGCGCTAGGACTTGGCACAATCTTCCCCCTTCGCCCGCGACGGTGGGGCCTGCGGGAGACGAGGAAATTCAGATGCAGCTCGGAATGGTAGGTCTCGGTCGGATGGGTGCGAACATGGTCCGTCGCTTGATGGACCAGGGCCACGAATGCGTCGGCTACGACGTGTTCGCGGATAGCGTCGCCAAGCTTGCTGCCGAAGGTGCGATCGGCGCGACCACGCTGGCGGATTTCGTGCAGAGGCTGACGAAGCCGCGCGCCGTCTGGCTGATGGTGCCAGCGGCCCACGTGGATTCCACGATTAGCCAGCTGATGGGGCTACTCGAGCCGGGCGACATCATCATCGACGGTGGCAATTCGCACTACCAGGACGATATCCGCCGGGCGAAAGAGATCGCGCCGAAAGAAGTCCATTACGTGGACGTCGGAACCAGCGGTGGCGTGTGGGGTCGCGAACGCGGCTACTGCCAAATGATCGGCGGCGAAAAGGCGATCGTGCAGCGGCTCGATCCGATCTTCAAGGCGCTCGCCCCGCCGATCAATTCTGCGCCGCGCACCGCGGGGCGCCCGGAGGGCCGCGGCACTGCCGAGCATGGCTACCTACACTGCGGGCCCGTCGGCGCGGGTCACTTCGTGAAGATGATTCACAACGGCATCGAGTACGGGATCATGGCGGCGTACGCAGAGGGGCTGAACATTTTGCACCACGCGAACGCGGGCAAGGGTGTGCGCTCGCTCGATGCCGAGACGAGCCCATTGAAGAACCCCGAGCACTACCAATACGACATGGACCTCGGCGAAATCACCGAACTCTGGCGGCGCGGCAGCGTGATCAGCTCTTGGCTCCTCGACCTGACCGCCGCAGCCTTCGCCAAGAGCCCGGGCCTGGCCGAGTATTCGGGCCGCGTCGCCGACTCCGGCGAGGGTCGTTGGACGATTCAGGCGGCGGTCGACGAATCGGTGCCGGCCCACGTGCTGACCGCGGCCGTGTACGACCGCTTCGGTTCGCGCGGCGAAGCCGAGTTCGCCAACAAGATCGTTTCGGCAATGCGCTTTGGTTTCGGTGGGCACGTTGAAAAGACAGGCGGCTGAGTGATGACTGAAGTGCAAAGTGACGCGTTCGTGTTGTTCGGAGCCACGGGCGATCTCGCGTACAAAAAAATCTTTCCCGCCCTGCACTCCATGATCAAGCGCGGGCACAAGACCGGCGTGATCGTGGGCGTCTCGCGTGGTGGCTCGAGCTTGGAGAAGCTGCGCGAGCGCGCACGCGAAAGCGTGAAGGAGTTTGGCGGCGGCGTGGACGAGGCCGCGTTCAAAACATTGAGCGACAACCTGCGCTACGTCGACGGCGACTACCGCACGAGCGAGCTGTTCACCAAGATCCGCGAAGCGCTGGGCGGCGCGAAGCACCCGCTGTTTTATCTGTCCATCCCGCCGAGCGTCTTTCCCGAGGTCGTGGAGCTGCTCGGCTCCACGGGTTGCTCGGAAGGCGCGCGTGTGGTCGTCGAAAAACCGTTCGGGCGCGATCTGGCTTCGGCCAAAGTGTTGAACGACACCTTGCACCGCGTGTTCGGCGAACCGTCGATCTTTCGCATCGATCATTTTTTGGGCAAGGAGCCGGTGCAAAACCTTTTGTACTTCCGCTTCGCCAATTCGCTGTTCGAGCCGATTTGGAATCGCAACTACGTCGCCAGCGTGCAGGTGACGATGGCCGAGCAATTCGGCGTCTCCGGCCGCGGTCGCTTCTATGAAGAAGCCGGCGCCATCCGCGACGTCGTGCAAAATCACCTGCTCGAGGTGGTCGCGTTCCTCGCCATGGAGCCGCCACCCGCAGGCGATCGCGAAGCGCTCCGCGACGAGAAGACCAAAATCTTCAAAGCCATTCGCCCGCTCAATCCGGACAACGTGGTGCGCGGGCAATTCCGCGGCTATCGCAGCGAAGAAGGTGTCGCGCGCGATTCTACGGTCGAAACCTTTGCCGCGCTGCGTTTGCACATCGATTCTTGGCGTTGGTCCGGCGTGCCCTTCTACATTCGCACGGGCAAGAATCTGCCAGTCACGGCGACCGAAGTGCTGGTCGAGTTTCATCGCCCGCCGCACCAGGTGTTCTCCGAGCCGCTTGCCGAACGCGCCAATTACGTGCGCTTCCGCCTCGGTCCAGATTTCGCGATCGCGATCGGCGCGCGCGCCAAGCACCCCGGCGAAGCGATGTCCGGCGATAACGTCGAGCTCTATTTGTCGAACCAATTGGGCGCGGAAATGGGCGCGTACGAGCGCTTGATCGGCGATGCCATGAAGGGCGACGCCAATCTGTTCGCGCGCGAAGACGGCGTGATCGCCGCCTGGAAAATCGTCGAACCCATCCTGGGCAACGCCGCGCCGATCTACGAATACGAAAAGGGCTCCTGGGGCCCCGGCGACGCCAATCGCCTGCTCGCCCCCGGCAGCCGCTGGCACGACCCAATCAAAACCGAAAAGTCCTAATTTTTTGATGGTCACCCACCACGCTGAATGCCGTCCCAGCCTTCGGCGTCGTGGAACGACTGCCCGGGAGGGAGAGATCACCGCCAAGCCGCCAAGAGCGCCAAGACTCGCCAAGCGCCAAGCGCGTCACAGATCGGAGTCGAAGCTCACGATCCGGCGCGTAGAATTTTTTGGGTTTTGCAAATAGCGAAGCGGCGCGGCGAGATCAGCGCTTGCTGGCGTCGCCCCCAGCTCCGACGCTGATCGCTAGAATCGCTGTTCGCAGTGCCGCCCTTTGCCGCACCAAACCCCAAAAAAACTCCGCGTTCTCCTCGTTTCGCGTGCTCATCGCTTAGCCGCGTTTGCCGCGCGCCCCGCGCGTATGGCGTCTTGGCGGTAAAGTCCCGGAGCCGTAACCCGCCGCTAAAAGCCGATCCCCACGCGCGCACTGACGAGCACCCAGCCGCCCACGTCGGGCGCGTCTTGGCCGCGGATTGCGGGGAGTGCGCCTTCGATGTCGAGGCCGGCGCGCGCGTCGGCTTCTTGGATGGGCAGCACGTATTCCAAGCTGCCGCGCAGCGTGCCCACGCCGATCGTCGCGTTGCGAGTTGCGCCCGCCGCGTCAGCGAACTCGAGCCGCGCAAGTCCCGCGCCGGCTGCGAGGATCGGATGCAGACGCTGGCCTTGGCCGAAGTCGAGCCAGAGCTGAGCATCGTATTGCGAGAGGCCGTGATGGCTGCCCACTCCGACCCAGGTGCCGGTGAAGCGCGCGCCCGCCGCTTTTGCGCCGATGTCGAGCGCCGCGCCGAAGCCGCCATCGGCGCGCTCGCTCGAGGCGCGCAGCGCCGGGCCCGTGCTCAGGCGGAAGGTGGATCGGTCCGACTCGAGCGGTTCGAAGTGCTGCGGATCTGCCTCCGACTGCGGCAGATCCTGATTCTGCGGTGGCTCGCTGTAGCCGGGTGGATCGGCAAAGCCAGACTCGGCTCGCGCTGCAGCCGGAGCGAGAAGGAGCGCCGCACCGCCGAGCACTGCGGCAAAGAGAGTGGTGGACATGCTGTTGGTTGAAGGAACGCGCCGTAGCCGGCGCGCCTTACACTGAGGGCCGGCTCGCTCGTTCGCCGCTGTTTGGGCTACGCGCCGCGGCGCGGGCGCCGCGCCCGCTACCCCATAAAAGACCTGTTAATCGCCAGATCTTGGGGCTCGGCTGGGCCCGATGCGGCGCCAACTTGGAACGATCGTTCCGAAACTGGCGCGCTCGGCGCTTCGCGCTAAACTCTAATATTGAAACGGTATTCCGAATAATGGAACGATCAGGAACGGTCGACAAAGCGCTGCGCGTGCTCGAAGTGCTGCACAAAGCGAAGGCGCCACTCGCGCTCGCGGAGCTCGCGCGCGCGCTCGGCATCCCGAAGCCCACCGCGCACCGCTTGCTCGCGTCGCTCTTGAAGGCGTCGCTCGTCGAGCAACACGCCGATGCGCGTTACGCGCTCGGGATGGGGCTCGTGCGGCTCGGTCTCGGCGCGCTGGCGCGTGACGTGGTGGTGCGTGCTTCCGAGCTCGAGATGGAGCGCGCAGCGCGCGAGCTCGGTGAAACGTTCTTCCTGGTCAAGGCGCGCGCGGGGCGCCTGGTCGTGCTGAGCAAGGTCGAAGGCACGGGCATGTTGCGAGTTGCGCCGGACGTCGGCGCGGAGGTGCCCGTCGATGTGACCGCGAGTGGACGGCTATACATGGGTTTTGCGCCCGAGCTCCTCGCGGGAAACGCGAGCGCGCGCAATGTTTCGCCTGCCGCCGTGAAGCGCGCGGTCGAGCGCCGCTACGACGTGAACGACGCCGAATGGCTACCGGGGCTCACCGTGATTGCGGCACCCGTGTTTGCCGAGGGCACGCTCGGGGGCTGCATTACCTGCGCGGGGCCCGCCGTGCGCTTGCAGGGTGCGGGCTTGAAAAAGGCCATTTCGGTGACGTGCGCCGTGGGCGAGCGCGTGTCGAAGAGCCTGGGAAGTTGAAGCGCGCCGTTTGCCGCGCGCGCTCGAGTCGGAAGGTGGAACATGAAAAAAATGGTGTCGATCGATGGGCAATTGGTCTCGGACGAGGGCGCGAAGATCTCGGTGCTCGATCACGGGCTCTTGTACGGTGACGGGCTGTTCGAAGGGATTCGCGTGCGCGCCGGGCGCATCTTCCGGCTCGATCAACACCTGACGCGGCTCGCCCTGGGAGCACGGACGATCGGTCTCGAGTTGCCCTACACGTCGAGCGAACTCACGCGCATCATCGCAGACACGGTGCGGGCTTTTGCCCGAAAGGAGGCGTACGTGCGGCTGCTCGTCACCCGCGGTGAAGGGCCGCTCGGCGTCGATCCGACGACCTGCCCGAAGCCGACGGTCGTGTGCATCGCGGCGGAGATTGGGCTGTTCAGCGCCGAGCAGCGCGCGCGCGGCTTGGCCATGATCACTTCCAGCCATCGCCGCCCGAACCCGGACGTCCAAGACGTCGCGATCAAGACCTTGAACTACCTCGGATCTGCGCTCGCCAAGCAGGAAGCTCGCCGGCAAGGCGCGGATGAGGCGCTGCTGCTCAACCAGAGCGGGCGCGTGGCCGAAGCTGCGGTGGCGAATATTTTCGCCTTGCGTGGGCGGGAGCTCGTGACCCCTCCGGCGCTCGACGGCTGTCTCGAAGGCATCAACCGGGGGGCAATTTTCGAGCTTGCGCGCGATTCGGGGTTTTTGGTCAGCGAGCGCTCAATCGGGCGGCGTGATCTGTTTGCCGCGGACGAGGTGTTCTTGACCGGTTCGGGCGCGGGAGTGGTTGGGGTACGCAGCCTCGACGGTCGGGCGATTGGGCGCGGACAAACGGGCGAAGTGACGCTCGAGCTCGAGCGTCGCCACCGCGCGCTCGCCGAGAGCGAAGGATTGATCACGGTGTCTTGAGCGGCGCTGCGGTGCTCGGTGACGGCCGTAAGGCCGCCGCAGCCAAGATGCACAGCATCGGCGAGACGACCAAGTGATAGCGGTCTTCGCCGAAGAAAATCACGTGCGTGAGCGCCGTGCCCGCGAGTAGCGCGAGCAGGAAGCTGCCCGCTTCGAGCTGCCGCGGTCGTCCGGGTAGCTCGAGCAGCGCCGTAAACGGTGCCAGCAAGGCGAGCACGTAAAACGGATGGGAATCGCTGAGCGCCGCGTAAAGACCGAGGCCGAGGCACAGCACGCCCAGTCCGAGCTGCGTATAAAACGCTGCCTGTGAGGATTTGTCCCAACGCGGAAACGCGACCACGGCGAGCGTCGCCGCGAGGAGCAGCGCGCGATGAAATGCCGTCAGTAGCTCGCGCGCGGCAATTCGCCGCGACTCGGGCCAGGAATCCGGATCGGCTTCGCGCAGGTATTCGATCGCGAACGATTCATGATCGAAGGTCTGGGCGAGCTTGAGCGGTGCGAGCGCCAGCCAACGCCCGGGGTTCTCCGCAATCTTCGCGCGTCCGACCTCACCCCAGCAGCGGTCTTGCTGGACCTGCCCGGTCACGATGGGGCAACCGTCTTTGGCGCGCAGAGTCTGAAAGCGTCCGGTTTCGGTGATCGCTCCGATGGCCAGGTTCCAGCCGCCGTTCGTGGAAACCAACGCGCAGCCGTCGAGCCGAACGCAATTGCGAATCGTCCAAGGCATGACCACGACGAGCGCTACGGCCGTGGCGCCGAGCGCGCGCAGCGCGGCGTGCCAAAACGGGCGCGGCTGGGTGAGAAACAGCACCGGTCCAGCGAGCAAGCTCGACGGGCGCAC
>Ga0207667_10009707_pt1 | contig 11319 bp, 9 predicted proteins | sample KBSCornC52_FD_184301 | JGI IMG/M metagenome (GOLD analysis project Ga0207667, IMG submission 184301) | Corn rhizosphere microbial communities from Kellogg Biological Station, Michigan, USA - KBS Corn C5-2 (SPAdes) (version 2) | ecosystem: Host-associated > Plants > Roots > Rhizosphere > Soil ...
GCAAATCAATATCGCCTAAATCAGTTGCAAGAGTGAAGTTCATGCCATTAGAAAGCGTTTGCACATCAAAAAGAAAAGGCAGCCCTTCTGGAGCGCCGCGCAGGCGCGGATGATAAGGCCTGAGCGCGGACACCAGCCTCTCCATGTTTTCCGGCGTGCGCTCGTAACAGATGTCGAGGTCCCGTGTGAGATACGCTGAACCATGAAGAGTCGCGGCATAGCCGCCAATCACGACGAAGTTAACGCCGCGTTCCGAAAGCGCCTTGAGAGTAGCCTCAAAATTGATCATCGATCAAGGTGAGCCGCCGCTCGACGCAACTCCTCCGCGAATTTCAATGCGGCTTCCATTTCGCGGACCCGCTCGGTCGGGGTGTGCGTCAGGCTGCGTAAATTCAGCGTCAGATCCACGCCAAACACCTTGGCAGCTTCCATTTTGCTGCCCGGCGGCGGGTTCTGCACCAACGCATACAGCCGTTCATGTTCTTCGCGGGTCATGGTTTCCTGGACATATTTTAACCTTTTTAGATGTTCGGGCCTCTTTTTGAATTTCACCCCCAATTTACCTGTCTGGCAGGCACCATCCCAGCATGGATCCACATCCTAGTTCGGGACAGTTTTTTCCGGGGCAGGGCCTTTGCCTTTCTTGATGGAACGCTGTATCTGCATTCACGCTCATTTCTATCAGCCACCAAGGGAAAACCCCTGGCTGGAAGCAGTTGAGCGCCAGGAATCCGCTTATCCTTATCATGACTGGAATGAACGCATCACGGCCGAGTGTTACGCGCCCAACGGCGCTTCGCGCATTCTTGATGATGCCGGATATATCCGGAGGATAGTAAGTAACTACTCGCGCATCAGCTCAAACTTTGGTCCTACCCTGCTCTCCTGGCTGGAAGAAAACTCTCCCGAGACGTACGAATCGATTCTTGAATCGGACAGGACAAGCCAGGAAAGATTTTCTGGGCATGGATCGGCATTGGCACAGGCGTACAACCACGTCATCCTGCCGCTGGCCAACTCGCGCGACAAGAAAACACAGATAATCTGGGGCATTCGCGATTTTGAACGCCGCTTTGGCCGCATGCCGGAAGGCATGTGGCTGGCTGAAACCGCGGTGGACGTGGAGACGCTGGAAACCCTGGCCGAGCAGGGCATTCAATTTACCATCCTGGCGCCGCATCAGGCGGGCCGTGTGCGCAAGATCGGCGGACGAAGCTGGAAAGACGTAAGCGGCGCACGCATTGACCCAACCCGCGCCTATCTGGCCAGGCTGCCTTCAGGAAAAAGAATCAACCTCTTCTTTTATGACGGGCCAATTTCGCGCGCCGTCGCTTTTGAGCAGCTCCTGAACAGCGGAGAGGAGTTTGCGGACCGGCTCAAGAGCGGCTTCTCTGACCGTCGCGACTGGCCGCAGCTCATGCATATTGCCACCGACGGCGAAACGTATGGACACCACCATCGCCACGGCGATATGGCTCTGGCCTATGCCCTGGACCGGATTGAAGCTGATTCTTCCCTCCGTCTTACCAATTACGGCGAGTTCCTTGAGATGTATCCGCCTACGCATGAAGTCCAGATTATTGAAAACACGTCATGGAGCTGCGCCCACGGCGTGGAACGCTGGCGCAGCGATTGCGGCTGCAATTCCGGACGCGAGGGATGGAACCAGCAATGGCGCGGGCCGTTGCGTGAGGCCCTGGATTATCTGCGTGATTGCGTTGCTGGATTATTTGAGAGCAAAGGCGGCGAGATGCTGCACGATCCATGGGCCGCCCGCAATGACTATATAGATGTGGTGCTGGACCGCTCCCCGGATTCACTTTGGCTATTTTTTGAAAAACACTCGCGCCACCAGCTGAAACCGGCTGATACCGTTGATTCTCTAAAGCTGCTGGAAATGCAGCGCCACGCGATCCTCATGTACACCAGCTGTGGCTGGTTCTTTGATGAGCTGAGCGGCATTGAAACCATGCAGGTGCTGCAATATGCGGGCCGCGTGATCCAACTGGCGCGCGAGACCGGCAACCTGGATCCCGAACCCGAATTTCTGCGGCGGCTCGCCCTTGCCCAAAGCAATCTACCTGAGCTGGGCGATGGGGCATCGCTCTATAACCGTTGGGTGGCGCCGGCATTTGTCGATCTGTGCAAGGTGGGAGCGCATTTTGCCATCAGCTCAATGTTCAATGGCGATCACATCGTCCCGCAGTACTGCTATTCGATCAAAAGCGTGGACTATCGCCATGCAGAAGCCGGAATGGCCAGGTTGGCGCTGGGAATTGCCCGCGTCACTTCCCGCATTACCCGCGAATCGCGCGAGTTGAGGTTTGCCGCAGTGTATCTGGGCGACCAGGTACTGCACGCGGGCGTTCGCCAGCTTGACAACAAAGAAGATTACGAAATGCTGGTGGCTGAGAGCATGGCCGCCTTTTCCAGCGGCGACTTTGGCGAGTTGCTGCGCCTGCTGGACGAGCAGTTTGAGGGCATGCCGTATTCCTTCAGAGCCTTGTTCAAGGACGAGCAAAAGAGGATTCTGGATATTGTTCTTTCCCGGACGCTGGGAGATGCCGAGGCCAGCTACCACGAGATTTATGAAAAGCATGGATCGCTCATGCGGTTCCTGAAAGAGATGGGCCAGCCTGTCCCTGACGTTTTGCGCTTCACTGCGGAATTTGTTCTCAACAGCGACCTTAAACATACGCTTGAAACCGATCCGGTGGATTTTGTCCGGATTGCCATGCTCATGGAAATGGTCAAGCGCGAAGGCGTGCAGGTGGATGAAGCCGGCGCACGATACGCGGCCGGCAATGCATTGACACGAATATTGCGTCGCTTGCAGCAGAACCTGCAGGACAGTGAAACGCTGGAACGAGCCAACGTGCTGACTAGCCTTTTCCCCATGATGCCGTTCTCCGTGGATTGCTGGCACGCACAGAACATTTACTACTCCATTCTGGATAAAGCCTTTCCAGAGATCGCTCGCAGAAACGATCCGGCATCACGCCAGTGGCAGGAACGTTTTCTTGCCCTGGGAGAAAAACTGAAGATCAGCGTTCCCGAGTTGGCGACGGAAACCGCATATCAAATTGCAAGCTGACCAACCAGACAGGATGAAAGCAATGAAAAATCGGACAAAAGTCATCATTGGTGGTGCTGCCGCAGGTACACTCATGGCGGGCGCGGCAGCGGGTTTAGGAGCGGTGTTGGCCGCCCGGAGCGGATTGAAGCGGCTGCGCCAACATCGCCTGCGTGAGCTGCGTGGACAAACCGTGCTGATCACTGGCGGATCACGCGGGCTTGGGCTGGCGCTGGCGGAAGAATTCGCGCAATTTGGAGCGAAGATCGCAATCTGCGCTCGCGACGAGCAGGAGCTGGCCCGCGCACGTCAGCAGCTGGAAGATCTGGGTGCTGTGGTTTGCGCAGTCCCATGCGACGTGACCAAGCCGGAAGAAGTGGATAACCTGATCAGTTCCGTAACCCGCCACATGGGTGGCATTGACGTGCTGGTCAACAACGCCGGCGTAATTTCTGTAGGCCCGATCCTTTCCCAGAAATTGGAAGACTTTCAGGAAGCCATGGACGTGATGTTCTGGGGAACTGTTCATCCGACGCTGGCCGTTCTGCCGCAGATGCTGGCGCGGGGAACGGGCAAGCTTGTAAATATTTCTTCCATCGGCGGCAGGGTGAGCGTGCCGCATCTGGTTCCCTATGGCTGCGCCAAGTTCGCCGTGACCGGCTTCTCTGAGGGACTGCATGCCGAGCTGAAGCGCTTTGGCATTCATGTGCTCACCGTTATTCCTGGACTCATGCGGACGGGCTCACATTTGAACGCGCAGTTTAAAGGCAAGCATCAAGCTGAGTTTGGCTGGTTCGCGGTGAGCGGGACAAATCCACTCGCGTCGATTTCGGCCAGGCGCGCGGCAGAAAAAATTGTGAATGCAACCTGCGCTAACCGCACGGAGCTGGTGATTAGCTGGCAAGCCAAGTTGCTGGCGGAAATCCACGGTATTGCGCCGGGGCTGACGCAAGAATTGCTGGCGCATGTGAACCGGCTATTACCGGATGCCGTGGGAGATACGCAGAAAAAGGCAGGGCATGAAAGCCAGTCGGCTGTGACGCGCTCGCCGCTAACGGCGCTGGGCAAGCGAGCGGCGCGTCGTTATAACCAAGTGGAGAAGCCGGCTTAAGTCCGAAGTCCCGAGCGACGCGAGAGAACCCTGCGGCGACGAGATATCCCAGCACGATAATTTCTTGCTGCAATAGGGCTCCCTCACCCGCGCATTACCTGTTCGGAGTGATCGGCAGGATTCAAGCGCGAGTTCGAGATTTCAGAAATGGCCATCCGCAAAACCTCAGCAATGTGCAGGGCTTTGCGCCCGGTGAGACCTTCAATCTGCTGATAACAACTGAATCCGTCGGTAATGATGAGCGTGTCCGCGGCGGCAGCGCGCACGGCGGGCAGCAGCACGCGCTCCCCGATCTTGACTGAGACATCGTACTTCTCTGCTTCAAAACCGAAAGACCCCGCCATGCCGCAGCAGCCGGAATCTAGAACATGGAAGTCTAGGCCGGTGCGCTTGAGCAATTCCGACTCAGAATCAAATTTCAGAACTGATTTGTGGTGGCAATGCGCATGGACGATGGCTTTGCGCTTGAGCTGCGGGGGACGATAGTCGGCTTTATTGATTAGAAATTCGCTCAGCAGATAAGTCTGGTTTTTGAGCTTCTGCGCTTCAAGATTCTTGCCGAGCAGGTTGGTCATCTCGTCGCGAAAGACCGAAACGCAGCTTGGTTCGATTCCGACAACCGGTGTGCCCGCTTCGATGTCGCTCCGCAAGGCAATTAATGTTTGTTCCAGCGTGGCTTTGGCCCGGTCGAGCATGCCAAAGTCGTAGAGTGGACGACCACAGCAGAGTGACTGCTGCGGAATTCGTACCTGATATCCCGCATGCTCCAGGACTTCCACGGCAGCTTTGGCGATTGAAGGATGGAAGTTGTTGCTGAAGGTGTCGGGCCAGAGGATGACCGGCGGACGATCCCGGTTTTCTGCCGCGCGTTTGCGAAACCACTCCGTGAACGTCTCACTGGCAAACGCGGGTATGTTGCGCTGCTGCGAGATGCCGCCCACCCACTTCATGAGCTGGGATGTTCCAGGTGCGCGGCCCAGGAAATTTATGAGCCGCGGAGCGATGCGAGACATGCCGGCCCAGCGCTGGATCAAGCCCATGGAGAAAGCGGCGCGAGGGCGGGAGCGGTCTTCATAGTAATGGGCCAGAAATTCGGCTTTGTAGGTAGCCATGTCCACGTTGATGGGACATTCGCTCTTGCAGGCCTTGCAGGCCAGGCAGAGATCCAGCGCGTCTTTCAGATACTCATTCTTCCAGCCGTCTTTCAGCGTTTCACCGCGCAGCATTTCAAAGAGCAGGCGAGCGCGCCCTCGAGTGGAGTGTTTCTCTTCTCGCGTGGCCATGTAGCTGGGACACATGGTGCCGCCATCATCTTTGCGGCACTTGCTTACGCCAACACAACGCAGAGTGGTCTCCGGAAAATGTCCGTGATCTTCAGGGAAAGAAAAATACGTTTTCACCGGCTCAGGGCGGTAGGTAGCGCCGAGACGCAGATTCTGATCGAGAGGGTTGGCGTCAACCTTCTTGCCCGGGTTCATTTTCCAGCCGGGGTCCCATATGCGCTTGAATTCGCGGAAGGCCTCCATCAGTTCGGGGCCGAACATTCTGACCAGAAGCTCGCCGCGTGCCTGGCCGTCGCCATGCTCGCCGGAAAGCGAGCCACCCATGGCTACCACCATATCGGCGGCTTCTTCCACGAACGCGCGAAAATCCTTGATGCCCTTGTCCGTCACCAGATCAAAGTCGATCCGCATATGCACGCAAGCATCGCCGAAGTGGCCGTAGAGCGCGCAATGGTAGCCATACTTTCCCAGCAGGCGATGCAGCGCGCGTAGATACTCGCCCAGTTTTTCCGGCGACACCGCCGCGTCTTCCCAGCCTTCCCACGCTTCCGGTTCGCCGGGAACCTGCGACGTTGCACCCAGACCTGACTCGCGGGCTTTCCACACAAGGAGCGTTTCCTGCTCGTCGATAAAGAGCTTCATGTTGGGCGGATCGGGTTGGTGGCTGAGAGTTTCCATCAGCGCACGGGCTTTGGCGTTCGATTCTTCCTTGGTCTCGCCGCCGAACTCGCACAGCAGCCAGCCTTTGCCTTCAGGCAGCATGGCAATGCTTTTGGGATGAAGGCCTTTCTTCTTCATGTTCGAAATCAGAACGTCATCCATGCCTTCCAGGCCGATAGGCTTCGACCTGCAGACTTGCGGGACGTTATCGGCAGCAGCGTAAACGTCTTTATAGCCAAGCACAACGGTCGTGCGCTTTTTGGGCCAGTCCACCAGACGGACTTTGGCGGCAAGAATGATTACGCATGTCCCTTCAGCGCCGACAAGAGACTTGGCTACATTGAAGCCGCGCTGAGGAAGAAGCTCATCAAGGCTGTATCCTGAAACGCGGCGCGGGATATTGGGATAGCGGCTGCGGATGAGATCGGCATATTGATCGCGCAAGGCACGCAGGCGCGAATAAATTTCACCGCGACGGCCACCGGCGCGAACGATTTGCTCAAACTCCGCGTCTGACGTGGGGCCAACGCGCATGCGCTCGCCGTCATAGGTGAGGATGTCGAGCTCCAGAACGTTGTCCACGGTGCGCCCGGCCATCACGGAATGCACGCCGCAGGAATTGTTGCCGATCATCCCACCCAGGTTGCAGTATTCATGCGTGGAAGGATCAGGGCCGAAGGTGAGATTGAATTCGTTCGCGCGATTGCGAAGCTTATCCAGCACGCAGCCCGGCTGCACCCACGCATATTTTCCCTCCGGATTGATTTCAATGATCTGGTTCAGGTACTTGGAGAAATCGACGATCACGGCGACGTTGCAGGACTGTCCGGAGAGGCTGGTGCCGCCGCCACGCGGCAGCAGAGGCGCGCCATGCTTGCGCGCGAGAGCCACCGTCTGGATTACTTCTTCAATTGTTTTGGGAATTACAACGCCGATTGGGACTTGACGATAATTCGATCCATCCACGGCGTAAAGAGCCCGCGTGCCATCGTCAAAACGGACTTCGCCGGTGATAGTCGCGCGCAACTCGGCGGCAAGCGCCTGCGCTTTGTTGCTGGCCTCAGCACTGCTCCAGTCCTGGCTTGTCGGCGGCATGGGTAATGATTATGACATGCCCAAGTCTTGCGGATTTACGCTGTCACAGCGAACAAATCAGCGACGAACTGTCAGTTGAGTAAGGCTGTGGGTAGCGTCCTAACTTGAACGCTTGCAGCGCGCTTCAGCGACCCGCTCCAGCCGCTTGTGATGCGACGTTTTGTTAGTCATGGTGGAAATAGAAGAGGTTCCCGTCCAGATCTCTTACGGTGAACTGCCGCAAACCCCAGGGCTTCGTCTCCAGAGGATCCACGATGTTGGCGCCTAACGACCTCAGTTCCTGATATGACGCATCGATATCTTCAGCGAACACCCAGTGAATGGCAGGTTCGAACGGTGGCGTCCTCTTCCGGAAGAATATCGGACCCGCATCACCGCGTGACACGGCGCCGATCGCTTTGTTTGGGTAAAGCCATCCAATCTCAAAGCCGAGCGCGTCCCGGTAATGCTGTTGTGCGCGTTCTACATCAGCCACAGGCAACTCCGGCACTGGCCGGCCAATCGAGTTCATTTTCTCTTTTGCGCCCACAGTTCCCTCCTGGCGCTCACTTCGCCTTCGTCCACACCACGTCTTCATTGTTCCGGCGGTCGATGAGCGTTGTCACCTTGCCGTCATCGCTGTGGCCAAACAACATCCGGCCTTCCACGCCTTTGCGGAAGAAAATATCGCTCGCTTCCGGAATAAGTTCTTCCCGCGGACGGCCATTGCGCGTCGCGTAGAGATGGTCGTCTTCCGTCGAGATCGTCATCGTCCGTTCCGGCCCCAGCCGATACGTTCCGACGTAATCTTTAAATTTGCTGATATCCGCTTTTCCCACCGCAGGATCTTCGTAGTAACGCAGCACCTGTCCAGCAACGATCTGCCACTTCCCGTTTCGACGCATCAAGGTATCGGTCTCGTGATAACGCGCCGTCAGGTTTTGCCCAAAGATCGTCTCTGTCTCGTCCAGATCATAGCTCAGGATGGCTACGTTGCCTTCAATATGGCTCTTCGGCCGGACGAGTTTGATCGCGCCGGAATAGCCTTTCGGCATCGGCTGGATATCTTTCACCAGCGCGGACTTATCCATGTCCCGTCCTTTTTCATCAAAGAACATTGCATCATCGGCAAAATATTTCTTAAAGGGCTCTTGTATCCCCGGCACGATGGAGTCAAACAGTTCTTGTGTACGTCGCACCAGTTCGTCCTGTGTGATGGCCGGTTCATTGGACAGGCTGTACAGCGCCAGCGCTGCGCCACCCGCCAACAGTATGATGACAAAGATTTTTTTCATCGAAGCTGCCCCACTTTGGATTTATTGATCGCGATTCCAATATAAGAATGATCTTGCTCGGCCGTCCGAGAAGGAATGTAAATTTGCTGAATCATTACCACCAGAAATGTTGCTTCCATACCGCTGAGCGATTTTTCAGCAGCTCCGTCGAGAGCAGCTTATTTTTGTGGTCCGTCTCGCCAGTTTGGTGAAACGGCCGGCTGCCTTCAGTCACTATCCATACAGCAAGCTGCTCGAGAAGAGATCCAGACATCATTGTGCTGCTCCGGTAAAAAATTTATTGCGGCCCGGTCACCAGCTATAGTGTCTAACACTCTATTAAGTGACTGAACTCCTATAAAACCGTTTGCATCTTTTTTTACGTACGTTTCCCAGCATGAGGGAGTTTTTAGATGTTCCGCCGTAGAAACAAACAGAAATCCATTGAACGGGCCACTGAATACGCCAGCTGCAAGGATTTTCAGCAGATTTTCACTGAAGATATCGTGGGACTGCACCGTCTTGCCTTTTTGCTGACGGCAGACCACGGAAAAGCCGAACAATGCTTTGTTGCGGGTCTTGAAGATAGCATTCACGGCAACCCTGTTTTCCGGCAATGGGCGCGCTCATGGAGCAAACGGGCCATTATTCGAAGCGCTATTAAGGCCATTGCACCCGTCCCTACGCGCCATGGCGTACTTCCGGAAACGGCAGACGCGCAATGGCAGAACGGCGATGACGTGGAGAGCATTGCTGCTATTGTTACGGCTTGGGAGCCGTTTGAGAGATTTGTCTTTGTGATGGCGGTGCTGGAAGGTTATGGATTGCGCGAGTGCGCTGCTCTGCTGGCCTGCCCTGTGCCGGATGTAATCGTTGCAAAGTCATGGACGATGCAGCGTCTGGCGGGCCAATCAGCGCCGGAGATTGTATCTCCCAAAACGGGCTACGTTCGCAGGAGCCAGGGTTTTGCTCGCGCCCAGGTGGCCTAAGATCGCTTTTTAGACATCACTTTAAGGGTCTACAACAACTGAAATCAGTCCAGGTCTGGACTGCGGGAGAACCGTGGCAGGTTAGTTGTGGTCGCCGCGTGTCAATGAAGTTGAAGGATGACCGATCACCATTTCCGTTGTGGGCGCCCGTGCAATCGTCGCGTGAAAGTTATTAGACTGGACACTGCGCGACATCCTGCCTTAACTCTAACGTTGCACCGGCACCCTCAACGCCGTAATACCCACGCGGCCGGTTCCCCGAGTTATGAAGTCATCTGGCCGCATTGCTCGTTGGCCGGGTGATCACTTCGCTCAATACGGGGGTGGCGAACCGTCCGTCAACCGTGCCCGGACGTTCTCTTATGAATCTGAAATCCCAGCCGCCGACAAATATCAATGCAAGCTTCTTGCTAATGTGATTGGTGTCGAACATCAACTGTGTTTACGCCAGATAAAGCAATACGTATCCCGCGCCGGACCAGGCCGCGAACACTGCTGCCGTCAGCGCCAGCCGGAATGAAAAACTATCGAGAATGCGATTATTTTTGCCGTCAAACATATAAGCTCCTGATCTTTCAAGTTTCAATTGGGAATCCCAGCTTTTTTGCTGTCGGTTCCCGCCATAACTAATCGCACCTGCCGTGCCAAACCGGTCGGATCACGTAAATGATTGAATCTAAGCAGACATGGGATGGCAGGATTCGCGCGATGTCTCCAGCCGGTGTTCGCTTTCGGCATCACACTGTTCGCGAATGAACACCAGCGCAAGCCCCCGTTTTTATTGGCGATTTTCTTGCTGACCATTTGTCGCCGTAGTCGTCTAACGAATGATCACCGCGCAGAACTGCGCCTTCATTCCTGCCTGCCGCGCCCTCGGGTAAAATCAAGAGTATTGAATCGCTCCAGCCAGTTAAGCAACGCGCCCGGTCCTCACACTCTTCAGTTTTTTCTGGACTTGCCGCAATTTCGCAAAGACCCGCTCGGCGGCTTCTTTCGCGCGGCCCTTACCTACGGAGACGTCGTTCGCTATCGCGGCGTCTGGGTGACGCACCAGCTCAGCCATCCTGATCACATTCAACAGGTCCTGCAAAGCAATTTCGCCAATTACCGCAAAGGGCGGGGCTACAGGATCCTTAAACTCTCATTAGGTGAAGGACTGCTCACCAGTGAAGGCGCGCTCTGGCAGCGCCAGCGCAGGATGACTCAGCCTGCATTTCAGGGACAGCAGGTGGCATCGTTCGTCGGCCCTATGGCGGAAAATGCTTTGGCCATGTTGCGGCGATGGGAGGTCAACGCCAAAGACCATCAACCCTTTGACGTGGTGCCGGACTTCATGCGGCTCACGCTGAACATCGCCGCGCAGGTGCTTTTCACCACCAATCTTGAAGCCGATGCCGAATCAATCCGCCGGACGCTCGATATCGGCCGCGACTATTCCGTGGACCGCGCCTGGTCGATCTTTCCGCCGCCATTGAGCATTCCCACGCGGCGCAACCGCGAATATCGCGCTGCGCTGGCCAACATTCACGGCATCATTGACCGCATCATCGCCGATCGTCGCCGTGAGCCCCAACGAATCTGTGACCTGCTGACCATGCTGATGGAAGCGCGCGATGAAAGCGGCGCGCCGATGTCTGACAAGCAGCTGCGGGATGAAGTCATCACGCTGCTGACCGCCGGACATGAAACCACCACTCTGGCGCTGGCCTGGACGTGTTACTTAATCGGCACAAGGCCTGATGTGGTGGAGCGCATGACCGCTGAAGCCGCATTCCTTAGCGGGCACGCTCCAACATATGAAGATCTGATGAAGCTGCGCTATTCACGCATGGTGCTGGAAGAAAGTATGCGCCTG
>Ga0207667_10009708_pt1 | contig 11319 bp, 12 predicted proteins | sample KBSCornC52_FD_184301 | JGI IMG/M metagenome (GOLD analysis project Ga0207667, IMG submission 184301) | Corn rhizosphere microbial communities from Kellogg Biological Station, Michigan, USA - KBS Corn C5-2 (SPAdes) (version 2) | ecosystem: Host-associated > Plants > Roots > Rhizosphere > Soil ...
CCGCCCCCGGGCACCAGCCCTGAGCCTCAGCCAAGATGCGTTACCTTGAAGCCGCCCGGCAGCTTGAGGCCGTAGCCCATGGCGCGGTCGAGGCCGATATGGGCGGTCCAGATCAGCGCGACGGCGGGCAGCAGCGGCAGATGGCCGAAGGTACCGGCGAGCCCGACCACAGCCGGGGCAACATAAGTATGCGCGGCGTTGTACCAGGCCGCTCCGGTCCGTGGCCCGCGCATGTAGCCGAACGCCGAAAGGTCGGGCGCGAGGATCAACGCCGCAAACAGCCACCACGAGGCGCCGAGCCAGGTGTAGACGGCAATCGCCGCGACGCCGACGAGCAGGCCTTCGGCCCGGAGCAGGAGACCGGCCGGGCGCGGGGTGCCGGTGGCTGAGCGGTTCGAGGTCTCGACGAGGGTGGACATGTGCGGCTCCATTGGCGGGCGGCGGCGATGGCCTCAACATGGCCGCCGGCCGCGCGTCGGAAAATCCGCAGAATATGTGGTCCTGCCATACAGAACTGCATGGCCGCCGCCGCGGAGCCCGAGGCGGCCATTTGACCGGGCTGGTCCAGCTCACTGCATGAACCTTGGTCCATCCCCCGACGGCCTGACATCGGGGACAAGCCAGGCCGCAAGCATCGCTGCGCTGACCGCGACCAGTTGTTCGGACGGCGGCTCGCCGGCGAGGTGAGGCCGCGCTGAAGCTCAGTGCACCGCCGTCAGGAACATCGCCGCCATCACCACGATCATCGCGGCGGCGATGACCGAGCCGACGAGCAGCGTCTTGGCACGGCTGTACTCCTGCGCGATTTCGTAGCGCACGATCGGCGCAGGCTTCATGTCGGCGTGGGCAAGGTCCAAATGGGCCATCGGAACGCACTCCCTCTGAGGGTGAGTGTGCCCGATCGGCGGCAGCGCGCCAGCGCAGCCTGGATTTGCCGTTAATTAACATCAAACACGACACCGCGGCCATTTTCCCGGCCAGAACGCGCGGTTATGGTCCGCCCAATTTCAACCGGTTCCACATCATGTCCCTGACCCGCCGTGCCTTCGTCATCCTCGGTGCCGGCGCCTCGCTCAGTGCCTGTGCCTCGATCGGCATTTCCAGCAACGTGCCGGCCGGCAACACGACGCCACAGGAGCTGACGCAGGCGGCGATCGTTGCCGCCATCAACGAAGCGCGTCGGATCAACGGCAACCACAAGCCGCTGGCCTACAACACGGCACTTGAGGCCGCCGCGCGGACGCAGGCCAACCTCATGGCGCAAAAGGACACGCTCGCGCACGATGTGGGGCTGACGCTGCGCCAGCGCACCGATGCCGCCGGCTACCATGGCGCGGTCGGCGAGAACATCGCCGGCGGCCAGCAGACCCTGCAGCAGGCGATCGAAGGCTGGCTCAATTCGCCCGGCCATCGGGCCACGCTCTTGAGCGACAAGTTCGTCGAATTCGGCCTCGCCGTGGCCCACGTCCCTGCCGGCAGCACGTCGCGCTACGGCATCTACTGGTGCTTCATCGCCGGCGGGCCGGTCGCGGCGTGGTTCCCGACCGGGACGATGCAGGACATCGGCGGCTCCCCTGAGGACGGGCAGAAGCACGATTCACTGTCGATCACCGGTGGCGCCGGCCTCAGCGGCTGAGGGTCCGCCGCACCGCCTGGTTCCAGCCCTTGAGCTTTTGCTTGCGAACGGCCGGATCCATCGACGGATTGAACTGACGGTCCAGCGCCCAGTGCCTGGCGAAGCCCTTCATGTCGGGCCACACGCCGGCCTTCCAGCCGGCGAGCCACGCGGCACCGAGCGCCGTGGTCTCGAGGATGGTTGGGCGGTCCACCGGCACATCGAGGATGTCGCTCAGAAACTGCATGGTCCAGTCGGAGGCGACCATGCCGCCATCGACGCGGAGCACGGTATCGCTGGCCCCTTTCCAGTCCTTGCGCATTGCCATCAGCAAGTCCTGCGTCTGGTAGGCGACCGATTCGAGCGCCGCACGCGCCAGGTCCGCGGCGCTGGTGCTGCGGGTCAAGCCGTAGATCGCCCCACGCGCGTCGCTGTCCCACCACGGGGCGCCCAGGCCGACGAAGGCCGGCACGAGATAGACCGCGGCCTCGGGGTCGGAGGCCTTGGCCAGCGCGCCGGTCTCGGCGGTATCCTTGAACAGGCGCAGCTTGTCGCGCAGCCACTGCACCGAGGCGCCGGCCATGAAGATGGCGCCCTCGAGCGCATAGGTCGGCCTGCCGTCGATACGGTAGGCGAGCGTCGTCAGCAGCCGGTTGTGGCTGCGCACCATGTCCGAGCCGGTGTTGAGCAGCGCGAAGCAGCCGGTGCCGTAGGTCGATTTCATCATGCCGGGCGCGAAGCAGGCCTGCCCGATGGTCGCCGCCTGCTGGTCGCCGGCGGCGCCCCGGATCGGGATGGCGGCGCCGAGCACGGCCTTGTCCGAGGTGCCGAAATCGTCGGCGTTGTCCTTGATCTCGGGCAGCAGCGCTCGCGGCACCCGGAACAGCCGCAGCAGCTCATCGTCCCAGTCGCCGGTCTGCAGATTATAGAGCAGCGTTCGACAGGCGTTGCTGGCATCGGTCGCATGCACCTTGCCGCCGGTCAGGCGCCAGATGAGGTAGGTTTCGATGGTGCCGAAGGCGAGCTCGCCGCGTTCGGCACGCTTGCGGGCGCCCTCGACGTTATCGAGCAGCCAGCCGATCTTGGTGCCGGAGAAATACGGGTCGAGCAGCAGCCCGGTCTTGCGGGTCACCAGCTTTTCGGCGCCGGCGCGCTTCAGCCGCTCGCACTGCTTGGCGGTGCGGCGGTCCTGCCAGACGATGGCGTTATGGATCGGCTTGCCGGTGGCGCGGTCCCAGATGATGGTGGTCTCGCGCTGGTTGGTGATGCCGATGGCCGCGATCTCGGCGGCGGTAACGCCGGCCTTCTTGAGCGCGGTCTTCATCGACCACAGGCAGGTCGCCCAGATCTCCTCGGGGACGTGCTCGACCCAGCCCTGCGCCGGAAAGTGCTGGGTGAACTCCATCTTCCCCATGCCGACGATCTGCTGCAGGTCGTTGAAGACGATGGCACGGGAGGACGTGGTGCCCTGGTCGATGGCAAGGACGTAACCGCTCATTTCTTTCCCTTGCTGGAGCGCGAGGCGAGATAGGTCTCGAGCCGCGCCTTGTCGTTGAGCCCGACGCGCAGGCCCAGCTTGGTCCGGCGCCACAGGATGTCCTCGGCGGTGCGCGCCCATTCGTTCTCGACCAGATAGTCGACCTCGCGGCGGGTCAGATCGGCGCCGAAGACTTCGCCGAGATCCTCCATGCGGCGTGCCGCGCCGAGCAGCGTCGCCGCCCGCGTACCGAACTGCCGGGCGAGGCGGCGCAGCAGCCGGTCGGGCAGGCTCGGATAGAGCTCGTTCAGGCGGTCGACCTGCACGTCGAACTCGCGCGGGCCGAACTCGCCGCCGGGCAGCTTGCTGCCCTTGGTCCACGGCTTGCCGCGGGCGCCGAGCAGCTTTTCGATGTGGCCGAGCACTTCCTCGCTCAGCCGCCGATGCGTGGTGAGCTTGCCGCCAAAGACGTTGATCACGGCGCCGGACGTCGGATCGCCCTCGGTCCGGATGACGTAGTCGCGTGTCGCCTCCTGCGCCTTGCTGGCATGATCGTCGTAGAGCGGACGCACGCCGGCATAGCTCCAGACGATATCGGCAACGGTCACGGGCTTTTCGAAATACTCGCTGGCGGCAGCGAGCAGATAGGCCTGCTCTTCGTCGGAGATGCGAATCCCGTGCGGGTCGCCGGTGAAGTCCTGGTCCGTGGTCCCGATCAGCGTGAAGTCGCGCTCATAGGGAATGGCGAAGATGATCCGCCCGTCCTTGTTCTGGAAGAAATAGGCGCGGTCGTGCTCGTAGAGCTTGCGCACGACGATATGGCTGCCCTTGACCAGCCGGACGTGGTGGGCCTCGTTCTGCCCCAAGGCCTGGCGAATCACGTCGTCCACCCACGGACCGGCAGCGTTGACCAGCAGCCGCGCCTTCACGCTGCCCTTGAGGTTGGTGTCGAGGTTCTGCAGCTTGATCGTCCAGATGCCGTTCTCGCGCGTCGCCCCGATCACCTTGGTGCGGGTCTGGATGATGGCGCCACGGTCGGCCGCGTCGCGGGCGGTGAGCGCCACCAGCCGGGCATCGTCGACCCAGCAATCGGAGTATTCGAAGGCCTTGCTGTAGCCCGCCTTGAGCGGCCGGCCGATCGGATCGGAGCGCAGGTCGATCGTGCGGGTCGGCGGCAGCAGCTTGCGGGCGCCGAGGTGATCGTAGACGAACAGCCCGAGCCGCAGGAACCAGGCGGGCCGCAGGCCCTTGTGGTGCGGCAGCACGAAGCGCATCGGCCAGATGATGTGCGGCGCCATGGCCCACAGGATTTCGCGCTCGGCGAGTGCTTCGTGCACCAGCCGGAACTCGTAATATTCGAGGTAGCGCAGGCCGCCATGGATCAGCTTGGTCGCGGCTGAGGACGTGCCCGAGGCCAGGTCGCCCATCTCGGCCAGAAATACCGAATAGCCGCGGCCGATCGCGTCGCGCGCGATGCCGCAGCCGTTGACGCCACCGCCGATGACGAAGACGTCGGTGATATTGTCGCGTTTAGGCATATGGCCGGCCGTTCCCCAGACAAATTCGTTATCGTCCGCGAAGATGCTGCGCAACTGGCGGGTGCCATATTTATGCGTTTCGGCGCTTGACCGTCCGATGAACGCGCGCCACCAAAGCCGGACCTGTTCCCGCCTTGTAGAGCGCCATGCTCGACATCTTCAATGTCATCATACCTGTTTTCGCCATCATCGGCGTGGGGTATCTCGCCGTCCGGCTGCGGCTGTTTCCGGCCGAGGGGACCAAGGCGCTGGTCGCCTTCGTCAACAACTTTGCGACACCGTGCCTGCTCTGCCAGGCGATGCTGACCTCCGATTTCAACCGCACCTTCAACCCCAATGTCATCGTGCCGTTCTATGCCGGCGCGCTCTTCTCGCTGCTCTGCGGCGTGCTGATCGCGCGCAACATCTTCAAGCAACATCCCGGCGAAAGCGTCTCATCGGGTTTTTCGGCGATGTTTACCAATACCGTGCTGGTGGGCATTCCGGTGATCCAGCGCGCCTACGGCCCCGCGGCGTTGCCGACGGTGTTTTCCATCATCGCCTTCCATGCGCCGACGCTGATTACGCTCGGCATGCTGATCATGGAGCTGATGCGGCGCGATGGGGCGCCGCTCGGCAAGACGCTGGTGGTGGCGCTGCAGCGTATCGTCAAGAACCCGCTGCTCTGGGGCGTGGTGGTGGGCGCCGTGGGCAACCGTCTCAACATCAAGGTGCCGGAAGCCGGAATGGCGTTCCTGTCGATGATGTCGGCGGCGGTGCTGCCGGCTTCGCTCTTCGGCCTGGGCGGCGCACTCAATGAATACCGGATCAGCGACAGTTGGATGCAGGCGAGCATCAACAGCGTCTTCAAGCTCGTCGTACATCCGACGATCGTCTACGTGCTCGCAACGCAAGTGCTGCACGCGCCGATGGAGTTCGTGCGCTATGCGGTGCTGCTGGCGGCGATGCCGGCCGGTATCAATGTCTACGTGTTCGCGACCTACTACGACCGCGCGGTCAACGTCGCGGCCAATGTCGTCCTGATCTCGACGGTCGCGTCAATCGCAACCATCACCTTCTGGCTCTGGGTGCTCGGGCACTAACCCGACGGCGATCAGCCGGTGACCCGCGAGATTTCGGCGCCGCAGCGGCTGAGCTTTTCCTCGAGCCGCTCGAAGCCGCGGTCGAGATGATAGATGCGGTTGACCATGGTCTCGCCCTTGGCAGCGAGCCCCGCGATCACCAGCGACACCGAGGCGCGAAGGTCGGTCGCCATCACCTGTGCGCCCTTGAGCGCGGGCACGCCGGTGACCGTCGCGGTCTGTCCCTCGACCCTTATGTCGGCGCCGAAGCGGGCGAGCTCGGCGACGTGCATGAAGCGGTTCTCGAAGATCGTCTCGCGGATGTGCGAGACGCCGTTCGACATCGTCATCAGCGCCATGAACTGCGCCTGGAGGTCGGTCGCGAAGCCGGGGAACGGATCGGTCTCGACGTCGGCCGCCTGGATGCCGTTGCCGTTGCGCTTGATGCGCAGCCCGGCCGCTTCGCTGCTGACGTGCACGCCGGCCTGCTCGAGCACGTCGAGCGCCGATTGCAGGTGTTCGGCGCGCGCGCCGCGCAGCAGCACGTCGCCACCGGCCATCGCCGCCGCCATGGCAAAGGTGCCGGTCTCGATGCGGTCGGGGATCACCTCCACGGTCGCGCCATGCAGGGACGTGACGCCCTCGATGGTCAGCGTGCGCGTGCCGATGCCGGAAATCCTGGCGCCCATCGCCACGAGGCAGTTGGCGACGTTGTCGATCTCGGGCTCCATCGCGGCATTCTCGATCACCGTCGTGCCGCGGGCGAGCGTTGCCGCCATCATGATGGTATGGGTCGCGCCGACCGAGACTTTCGGGAAGCGCACGGTGGCGCCGATCAGGCCGCCCTTGGGGGCCCGGGCCACGACATAGCCCTCGTCGATATCGATCTCGGCCCCGAGCTCCTTGAGGCCATAAAGGAACAGGTCCACGGGCCGCGTGCCGATGGCACAGCCGCCCGGCAGCGAGACGCGCGCTTCGTGCGCCCGTGCCAGCAGCGGCCCGATGACCCAAAAGCTCGCGCGCATCACCGAGACGAGCTCGTAGGGCGCGGTGGTGTCGACGATCTCGCCTGCCTGCAGCGTCATCCGCTGGCCGTCGAAACCGTCGGTCGCCCGGCGGCCGTGCACGGCGATGTCGACGCCGTGGTTCTCGAGGATCTTTTCGAGCTGCTTGACGTCGGCGAGACGCGGCACGTTCTCCAGCACCAGCGGCTCGCTGGTCAGAAGCGAGGCGATCATCAGCGGCAGCGCGGCGTTCTTGGCGCCCGAAATCGGGATCTCGCCCCGCAGTTCGTTGCCACCGATGATGCGGATGCGATCCATGGAAAAATCCCCGAAAGGCGGGCCAAACCCGCGCTGTGCTAGCCCAACTCGACACGGCGCTGCAAGGCAGGGTCGGAAGCGTAACCGAGGTCGATTAAGAACCCTTACTGCCGACCGGTGGCGCCGGCGGCGCCTTGTCCGCGGCCCCCGAACGCGCCCGGACCTGTCCCTTGCGCCGGATGAGATTCTCGCGGAGCTTTGTGGCCAATCTCTGCTCGCGCGCCGCTTTCTCGTCGGCCTTGGACATGGCGGGAACCTCGGATTTTCGCGCTTGCGTCGGCCCAAGGCCTATGGCATCAACCGCCTCGCCTTCAAGGGGCTTCGGCCCGGTTTTAGGTTCTGCTGCAGTAGCTCAGTGGTAGAGCACTCCCTTGGTAAGGGAGAGGTCGAGAGTTCAATCCTCTCTTGCAGCACCACTTTTCTCCCCTGATTGTACGAATCGCGTTTCCGTGTGGTCTCGCGTCGCCGCACGCCCTCCCCCTGTGCAGGAAAGGCACCCTATGCGCATTTCGCTCCCGATGTTGACCGCCGCGTTCGCCCTCGTCGCCCTCCCCGCTCTCGCCGGGCCGGCCGAGACGGCGTTCCTTGCCAAGCTCCCCGGCACCTGGACCGGCTCCGGCGCCATCACCGGCGGCGAAAGCGGCTCCGTCGCCTGCACGCTGACGCTCACGGGCAGCGACAAGATCAATTTCCGCGGAACGTGCGATGCCGGCCAGTTCGGGCCCCAGACCTATTCGGGTGTGCTGACCTATGTCGATGCGGCGCGGCAATATCAGGCGCGTTCGAACGGGCAGACCGTGGTCGGCGTGAAGAGCGGCGGCGGCGTGGTCTTCACCAGCAAGATGAAGACCGTCGCCGGGACCGGCAACTCGATCATGCGGCTTTCGGCGAGTTCGATCGTGATCGACGTCGACATCGTCCGCTCCGACACCGGCGAAAAGCTCAAGTCGCACATCGTCTTCAAGAAGTAGCGCCCGGCCGGCGTTAACGTTTCGTCAACGAAGCGGCGGTCCGGCGCGGCCGTCAACACGTCGCATACCTTTGGCCGCTAGACTCCTCGCGAATCGAGGAGCGCTTCGTTGACCGAACTGCCCGCAGACCCCGGTTTGCCGACGCTGGCGATCGTCGTCCCCTGCTTCAACGAGCAGGAGACGATCGCCTTTACCGTGGACACGCTGCTCGAGCATCTGGATGGCATGGTCGCCGGCGGCATCGTCGCGTCCGCCTCTTTCCTGTTCTTCGTCGACGACGGCAGCCGCGACGCGACCTGGGCGCTGCTGAGCGCGGCGCGACAGGCGGACCGCCGCGTTCGCGGCCTCCGGCTGTCGCGCAATTTCGGCCATCAGCCGGCGCTGCTGGCCGGCATCACCGCCGTCCATGACATCGCCGATGTGTCGATCTCGATCGACGCCGATCTGCAGCAGGAGCCCGAGGCCATGGAGCGCTTCATCGCGGCCTGGCGCGAGGGCGCCAACATCGTGCTCGGCGTGCGCCGCGACCGTGCCAGCGACGGCGTGGGCAAGAAGGCGAGCGCCACCGGCTTCTACTGGCTGATGCGCAGCATGGGCGTCGGCGTCGTGCCCAATCACGCCGACTACCGCCTGCTCGACAAGAAAGCGATGCGCGCGCTGCTCTCTTTCCCCGAGACCAACCTCTTCATCCGCGGCATCAGCTCGATGCTCGGCTTCGACACCCGGCTGGTGCCGTTCGACGTCAAGGAACGGCAATACGGCGCGAGCAAATATTCGCTGGTGCGCATGCTGCGCTTCGCGCTCTACGCCATCACCTCGTTCAGCGTCGTTCCGTTGCGGGTGATCTCGGTGCTGGGCGTCGTGAGCTTCCTCGTCAGCATCGGCATGGTGGGCTACGTCGTCTGGTCGGCGCTGCGCGGCAGCACCGTGCCCGGCTGGGCTTCGACCGTCATCCCGATCTACTTCCTCGCCGGCGTGCAACTCCTCTCGATCGGCGTCCTCGGCGAGTATGTCGGCAAGATCTATTCGACCGTGCAGCAACGCCCGCGCTGGATCGAATGGGATCGGCTCGACGACGGGGCGGCGGCAGAGCAGAAGCTGCGGGCCCGAGCGTGACCGAGATCGCCGCCGATCCGGCTGCCGAGGCTCGAGTTGCGAACCTCCGGCTCGCCGACGCGCTGCTTGCGGTCCTTGTCGGCGCGATAGCGTTCTTCGTCATCGTCGGACCGAAGGTTCTCGACGTCGGCAACATCGCCTGGCTGGCTGAGGGCGACGACAGCTTTCAGCATTATTTGGGTTGGGAGTTCTTCCGGCTGTCGGAGTGGACCTGGCCACCTGGGCTCAACCCGGATTTCGGCCTGCAGTTCTCGAGCTCGATCATCTTTTCCGACTCGGTGCCACTGCTCGCATTACCGCTCAAGCTACTGTCGCCAATCTTACCTGCAGTGTTTCAGTATACGGGCTGGTGGGTACTCGTCTGCTTCCTGCTGCAGGCCTATTTCGCGGTCCGCATCGCCGGACTGTTCACGAACGATGTTTTGGTCAAGCTTGCGCTGGTGTTGCTGCTCACGTTCGCTCCCCCGATGCTGTGGCGGCTCTCGGTGCACTACTCGCTCGTTGCGCAGTGGGTCGTTCTTGCGTCCATCTACCTCTACTGGGCGCGGCCGGGGCGCCTGCGTTGGCTGCACTGGCTTGTGCTCCTGAGCGCGACCGTGCTGATTCACACCTATCTGTTTGCAATGTGCGTGCCGATCTGGCTCGCCAGCCTCATCCGTCGGCGGATCATCGACGGCCCGACCTCACCGCACTGGTTGCTCCAGATCATCATGGTGTTTGCCAGCGCCGGCGCGCTGCTCTGGCTGGGCGGCTTCTTCCCCCTGCGCGACAGCATGCTCGGTTGGGGCTATGGCGTCTATCGGCTGAACTTTCTGTCGATGATCAATCCAGACGGGGGCCAGACCACGGATCACTGGTCGTGGTCGTCGCTTCTGCCGAACATCCCGCATGGCCCGGGAGACTATGAGGGGTTCGCCTACGCCGGCGTCGGCGGCCTGCTTCTGATCATTCTCGCGCTGCCGTTGGTTTGGACCGAACGGCGCACCTACAGGGGCAAAATCGTGTGGCCGCTGATACTCGTGTGCGTGCTGCTTACACTCTTTGCGCTATCGCCGAACCTGATGATCGCTGATCGACAGATCCGTATTTCGGTGCCGGACGCCTTCATGGCACTTGCGGGCTCCATGCGCTCATCGGGGCGCTTCTTCTGGCCGGTCTACTATCTTCTGCCGTTGGCTGCCGCCTGGCTGTTGTGCCGCAGTTTCGGCCGGCGCGTCGCCGGGCCGCTGCTGCTCGTCCTCGTGGTGCTCCAGATCTACGACACCTATCCGGGATGGTCATCCCTGAGGTCACGATTCGACATCGTCGGTTCGCATTACCCCACCTCGATCGACGACCAGCGCCTCGCCGCAGTGGCTTCGCACTATCGAATCGTTCGCATGCTGCCAGCCACAAATCAGGCGCCTAACTGGAAGCAGGTCGCCTACTTCGCTCTCCTCAATCACCTCCCCAGCGACGCAACCTATCTGGCGCGGCCGAATGACGGGGGTTACGCCGCCTACATGTCGGGGATCGACGCAACGATCGCACAGCATGCGCTGGCGTCAGACTCGCTCTATTTCCTCGATCACTACTACGGCTGGAAAGTCGCCGGCCACCTGACCGCTGACGACGCGATGTTCAAGGTCGGTGATTTCTACGTGTTCGCGCCGGGCTGGAAGCGCCTGGGTGGATCGACCACGCTCAGCCAGTCTCAGCCATGGGGTCCGATGTGAACATCTTTGCACTGCTGATCGTCGTCTTTGCGAATGTGGGCGGGCAACTGCTGTTCAAGGTAGCCGCCGATCACGTCAAAGCGGAAACCACCCTCAACGGCATGGTGATGCGCCTCGTCGCCACCCCAGCCATGTGGGGGGCGCTGGTCTTCTATGGCGTTACGACGCTCGCATGGGTCTGGGTCCTTCGCGTCATGCCGCTGTCGGTCGCCTATTCGGCCGTGGCTCTGGTCTTCGTGCTGGTCCCGCTGCTGGCCGTTTGGCTGTTCAAGGAGTCCCTCACTCCGCAGTTCGCCCTGGGCGCCGCTCTGATCGTGGTCGGGATCGTCCTCGTGCAGGTGCAGGCACGATAGCCGCCCGCCATCACATCGCCGCAACGTGAATATCTATTGTCCCGGCGTTAACGCTGTCAGGGTTAGGGAACTGTAACGCCCGATGGCGAGTTTTCGTGTCGGGCAATCCAGTTACCGCAGAGTTCTATCCATATGACTGAAGCCGTTCTCG
>Ga0207667_10009709_pt1 | contig 11317 bp, 8 predicted proteins | sample KBSCornC52_FD_184301 | JGI IMG/M metagenome (GOLD analysis project Ga0207667, IMG submission 184301) | Corn rhizosphere microbial communities from Kellogg Biological Station, Michigan, USA - KBS Corn C5-2 (SPAdes) (version 2) | ecosystem: Host-associated > Plants > Roots > Rhizosphere > Soil ...
TGCAGATAACCAAGTCCAGATCACCAGGAGCAACCCTCATGCAGACATTCACCGGTCTTTGCAAACCCGCCGCCATGGCCCTGCTGCCGCTGTGCGGCGCGCTGGCCTTCCTGCCGGCCTCGGCCCAGACGGCAGCGCCGTCGGCCCCGGTCGTCAAGTACGACCTGACCTATGACATCATCAGCCCGGTCCACAGCCAGCACGGCATGGTGGCCACCGAGCAGGAGCTGGCCACCAAGGTCGGCGTGGATATCCTCAAGAAGGGCGGCAATGCCGTCGACGCCGGCGTGGCCGTGGGCTTTGCCCTGGCCGTGGTGCTGCCCAATGCGGGCAACATCGGCGGTGGCGGCTTCATGATGATCCACGACGCCAAGACCGGCAAGAACGTGGCGCTGGACTTCCGCGAGATGGCCCCGCAGCGCGCCACCCGCAACATGTACCTGGACGACAAGGGCAACGTGGTGCCCGGCCGTTCGCTCTATACCCACCTGGCCGTGGGCGTGCCCGGCACCGTCGCGGGCCTGTCGCATGCGCTCTCCAAGTACGGCACGATGAAGCTGTCGCAGGTGATCCAGCCGGCCATCGAACTGGCCGAAAAGGGTTACCCGGTCAGCCGCAGCCTGGCGCTGATCCTCTCGGCCGAGCGCGAACACCTGGGCCAGTGGGATTCCTCCAAGGCGATCTTCTTCAAGGAAGGCCGTCCGCTCAAGGAAGGGGAAATGCTGGTCCAGAAGGACCTGGCCAAGTCGCTGCGCCTGATCGCCAAGGAAGGTCCGAAGGCTTTCTATGACGGTGCCATCGCCAAGAAGATCGTGGCCGAGATGGACAAGCACGGCGGCCTCATCACCGCCGAGGACCTGAAGAACTACAAGGTCGTCGAACGCGTGCCGGTCTCCGGCAACTATCGCGGCTACCAGGTCATGTCGATGCCGCCGCCGAGCTCGGGCGGTGTGCACATCATCCAGATGATGAACATCCTGGAACGCTACCCCCTGAAGCAATACGGTGCCGACAGCGCGCAGACCATCCACCTGATGGCCGAGACCATGAAGCTGGCCTATGCCGACCGCTCCGAATACCTGGGCGATCCGGATTTCACCAAGGTCCCGGTCAAGGGCCTGACTTCGCGCGCCTATGCTGACGAGCTGGCCAAGAAGATCAATCCGGACCGCGCCACGCCCTCCACCGAGATCAAGCCGGGCCAGCCGCAGCCGTATGAAAGCGACCAGACCACCCATTACTCGGTGGCCGACAAGGACGGCAACCTGGTGGCGACCACCTACACGCTGAATCTGAACTTCGGCAGCGGCATCGTCGCCACCGGTACCGGCATCACCTTGAACAACGAGATGGATGACTTCGCCGCCAAGCCGGGCGTGCCCAATGCATTCGGGCTCATCGGTGGCGACGCCAATGCGGTCGGTCCCTACAAGCGTCCGCTGTCGTCGATGTCGCCGACCTTCGTGCTCAAGGATGGCAAGCCCTTCCTGGTCACCGGCAGCCCGGGTGGCAGCCGCATCATCACTACCACCCTGCAGACCATCCTCAACGTGATCGACCACGACATGAACGTGGCCGAAGCCACCATCACGCCGCGTATCCACCACCAGTGGGCCCCGGACCAGCTGCGCGTGGAAAAGGGCTTGTCCGCCGATACGCTCAAGATCCTGCAGGACAAGGGCCAGAAGATCAGCGTGCAGCCTTCCATGGGCCGTACCCAGACCATCCAGATCCGTCCGGATGGCTTTGACGGCTTCTCGGATCCGCGCAATCCAGATGGACGTACGCTGGGATTCTGAGGCATCGGTGATTGACGCAGTGATGCGCTGATGTGATTCCACATCACGCGTTTTATCCGGCACGGAACCGGACCGGCCGCTGCCGGTCCGCACCATGGCTCCCGATGATTCGGGAGCCATTTTTTATCAGGGAGCGCGTTTCACTTCCCGCACGATGGCTGCCATTTTTCAAGAAACGTTCATTTCCTGAAACGGCGATCTGAACCGGCCTACCCGGTATCAAAACTTATTTTCACTCCGGCACAATAAAATTGTTCGAACTCCGATCAGATTTCTTTGCCGCACTTTACTCACTCCCAAAAAATCACCAATCAATTTGGCGAGAGCGCCTCCGACGCGGCTTTCCGGGCAATTCCAATTACCTGCCTGCTGGCTTTCTGAATTTATTCGATCAAACTCAAGAAAATTTTCGAGACATTCTTCGAAATCTGAAGAGCCGTATTTCGTTAAATTTTTGTATTTCGGTTTTATTCCCTTGATCCCCTTATCAGGACAAAACGACGCCATCACTATGGCAGGCGTTTGTCACTGAGCACGATTTTTCATCCGCTCACGTTCACCCGTACCGCGCACCGAAAGGTGTCTTGCCGGCAGGCACCACCCCTGCCCTGCCAGCGGCTTGGCGTGAGCGATGAAAGCGTGCGTGACCCGATTCCGATTCGTCACTTTCTAGGGAGTACCACCATGACCGTTACCGTTCTCAAGCTGTCCGACGCCGACGCCTATCTCAAGAACATTTCCATCAGGAGCATCAAGGACGTCCGCGCGCTGGACGTGGACCTGATGCTGGTGCTGGTCAACGGAGATCGCATCATCATCAGCAGCGGCGCAGTCAGCGCCATGAGCGCCCCGGAGTCCTCGTTGCAGTTCGCCGATGGCCAGTTGCCGCTGGCCAGCGTGTTCCAGCAGATCGACAAGATCGATGTCTCACCGGAAGCCAACCTGACCGTCAGTTCCAAGGAAATCACGCGCTACAACCAGAACAACGCCAGGAACAAGAAGGCCCGCAAGAACGACGAGGAAGACAGCGACAAGCCGGTGGTGGTCGAGGACGGCGAGCGCGATCCCAGCGCTGCTGCAGAGACCAGCGGCAGCAGCGGCAACACCGAGCGGCCCAACTTTTCGCCCACCAGATCTCCTGACAACCAGAGCCAGATCGCCGATGCCGAAATCAACTCGCAGCATGAAAAGAACTGGGGCGTGCAATGGCCCATCGCGGCTGGCGCGCTGGCGCTGCTGGCAGCGGCCGGGGGCGGTGGCGGCGGCAGCGGGGGCGGCAATGGCGGTAGCGCTGCTAACGGTGGCAGCGGCGGCGCAGGCAGTGGCGCAGGCGCTGCAGCCGCCGGCAGTGCAGGTGCAGGCACGGTCGACCCGTCCGCCGCAGTCAACGCCTGCGCACCATCCGCCTGAAGATGGGCATCAACCAGAACGTCTTCGCCCGCGCCCTGAACACTGCGCCCAATCACATCTGCCAGATCGAACGCGGCCGCTGCATTCCCGGTAGCAAGCTGCTGCGCCTCATGCGCGAACAGTTCGGCATCGATATCACCTGGCTGCTCAGCGGCCAAAGCGCAGCCACGACCACCAGCCTGCTCAAACGCGAAATCGGCGCGCTGGTGGAGGACTACCAGCGCGCCGATGCCAATGGCAAAGCCTTCCTCGTTTATACGGCGAGCTTTCTGGTGGAGGGCACGGAGAAACAGGATCCCCGGTCCCCATCAAAAAAATAGGCAGTCGATGACTGCTCGCCATCGCCTGCCTTTACGGTGTTGCTGAAGAACGCTCAACCAGCGGATCGCACGGCACCCGGCTGCCTCACCCGATCACCCTGCCACAGGCGCAAGCAAAGAGGCGCTGGCGCTCCTTATTCGCGCACGTCCCCACCCTTCGGATACACCTTCACCAGCACGATCTTCGGCCCCGACATGCGCTTGATGACCACATCAAAGGCCGCGAACTCGATCTTCTGGCCTTCCTTGGGCAGGTCGCCCAGCTTCTCCATCACCAGGCCGCCGACCGAGTCGATGCTGTCGTCATACTCGATGTCGATGCCCAGCATGTGCTCCAGCGTCACGATGGGCAGGCTGCCCTTGCCCAGCAAGGTCCCGTCATCCTGACGGCTCCACTCGCCGGTGTTGTGGCGGAATTCGTCGCGGATCTCGCCCACCAGGAAACTCAGCATGTTGTCCAGCGTGATGAAACCCTGCGGCGGCTGGCCCTTCTTGCCGATGATGGCAAAGTGCGGCATGCCGGTGCGGAAGCGGCGCAGCAGGTCCAGTGCCGGCAAGGCCGGCGAAATGAACTGCACCGGACGCAGATATTCCTTCAGGTTGCCGATGGCACGGCCATCCTGCTGCGCCAGGAACACATCCTTCAGGTGCACCAGGCCCAGCACCTGCTGGCGCTCGGCATCGAAATAGGGATAACGCGAATAGCGGTTGCGATAGATGATGTCCAGGTTCTCTTCCAGACTCTTGTCATCGCCCAGGGACACGATCTCGCTGGCCGGACGCATGATGTCGGCCACGTCCAGTTCGGCAAAGTTCAGGCTCTGCGCCAGCACGTTCCACTCGTCACGGGTGAACTTGCCACTCTTGCCGCTCTTGCTGCCGGCGCGCAGGATGAGCTTGAGTTCGTCCGAAGAATAATGGGCATCGTGACCATGTCCCGCACCCAGTCCGGCCACGCGCAGCAGCCAGTTGGAGCTGGCATTGAGCACCCAGATCAGCGGGTACATGCCCCAGTAGAAACCGTACAGCGGCACGGCACACCACAGGCCCAGCTTCTCGGGGCTGCGGATGGCCATCGACTTGGGGGCCAGCTCGCCGGCCACGATGTGCAGGAAGGAAATGACGAAGAAGGCGAACACGAACGAGATGCCGTGAATCAGCTCCTGATTGGTCACGCCGACCAGCGAAAAGAGCGGTTCCAGCAAGCGTGCGAAGGCGGGTTCACCGATCCAGCCCAGGCCCAGCGAGGCCAGGGTGATACCCAATTGGCAGGCGGAGAGATAGGCATCCAGCTGATTGTGGACCACGGCCAGGATGCGGCCGCGCATGCCTTGTGTTTTTGCGATGGCCCGGATGCGCGTTTGACGCAACTTGACCAGACTGAATTCTGCTGCAACGAAAAAACCGTTCAACGCAACCAGGAAGAAGGCCGCGACGATCAGTAATATGTTTTCCAACTAGGGTTCCTATCGGGGTTGTCTAAGGGCCCGGACGCCATGAGCCGGTCCGGACTCCGTAATTTACCATGCATGTGGCATGGAACCCGATTCGTTGTCAAAAAAGTAATCTATGCGTGATCTGCATGACCATGGCGTGGCCTGTGCAGGAAGCCAGGCAGGCGGAGCGGCCGACCTGCCGCTCCACAGCCTGCGCGCTTCAGTCCGCAAACCCTTCCAGCACGATCTTCCCCTTGGCCTTGCCCGACTCCAGCAGGGCATGCGCACGCCGCAGATTCTCCGCGCTGATGCGCCCGTAATGCTCGCCGGTCGTGGTGCGCAGCACGCCCTCATCCAGCAGTTGTGAAACCCGTTGCAGCAGTTCGTGCTGACGGATCATGTCGGCGGTCTGGAACATCGAGCGGGTGAACATCAGTTCCCAATGCAGCGAAATGCTCTTGCGCTTGAGCGGCACCGCATCCAGCGTGGCCGGATCGTCGATCAGCGCCAGCTGGCCCTGCGGTGCCAGCGCCTCGATGATCTGTGCATAGTGCTGGTCGGTATGGGTCAGGCTGATGACGATATCGACCTCAGGAAAACCCAACTGCTCCAGTTGCGGCTTGAAGGGCTGGCTGTGGTCGATCACGTGATGCGCGCCGAGCTCGCTGACCCATTGCGCGGTTTCCGGGCGCGAGGCGGTGCCGATGACGGTCAGCTGCGTGAGCTTGCGCGCCAGCTGGATCAGGATCGAGCCCACGCCACCGGCTGCGCCGATGATGAGCAATCGCTTGCCCTGCCCCGCGCCTTCAGCGACGCCAACGCGGTCAAACAGCAGTTCCCAGGCGGTGATGGCCGTCAACGGGATGGCGGCGGCATCTGCATGGCCCAGGCTGGCGGGCTTGCGGCCGACAATGCGCTCGTCGACCACGTGCAGTTCGCTGTTGGCACCGGGGCGGACGATGGAACCGGCATAGAACACCTCGTCGCCCGGCGCAAACAGGCTGACCGCCGGGCCGACCGCACGCACCACGCCGCTGACATCCCAGCCCAGCACGCGGGCTTCGCCAGCACTGGCGCGGATCTTGGTGTCGACCGGATTGACCGAGATGGCCTTGACCTCGACCAGCAGGTCATGCTCGCCAGCGACGGGATCGGGCAAGGTGGTGTCGGCCAGCGCGGCGGCGTCGTGGATGGCTTTGGCTTGCGGGTTGGTGATGATGGCTTTCATGCTGAATCCTTCACGATAATGAGCAACAGATGGGAGACATCTTAGGACAGCGCCACCCGATCAACCACTCCCGGGACCACGAAAGAGTTTCTTCATACAGGCGAAAATCCACCCCTGTCCCCCACCCGCCGCCGCATCCGCGCAGGTGATCGCTTACACCAGATGCGGCTTGATCACCGCCGCCAGCTTGTCGAAGGCGCGCGCGATCTCCTCATTGGGCACGCTCGCATAGCCCAGCAGCAAGCCGCGTCGTGCGCCCCGCGCATGCATGTAGTAACGCGACAGCGGGCGCACCACGATGCCGGCGGCCAGTGCCTCTTCGCAGATGAGCACGTCGTCGCACTCCTGCGGCAGGCCCAGCACAAGATGCAATCCGGCCTCGCCGCCGGTAATGGTCATCTTTTCGCCGAAGTGGCGGTTGATGGACTGCTGCAGCAGTTGCAGCCGCTCGGCATACAGCACGCGCATCTTGCGGATGTGCGAGGCGAAATGGCCCTCGGCCATGAAGTCGGCCAGCGTGGCCTGCAGGAACACCTGGCCGTTGCGATACAACTCGGCAATGCCGGTGGCAAAGGCCTTGGCCAGCGACTCCGGCACCACCAGGAAGCCGATGCGCAATCCCGGAAACATGATCTTGCTGAAGGTGCCCATGTACAGCACGCGGTCCTGCGTATCCATGCCCTGCAGCGACGCCAGCGGACGGCCACCGTAGCGGAATTCGCTGTCGTAGTCATCCTCGATGATCCACACCTTGTGGGTGGCCGCGTACTCCAGCAGCATGCGCCGCCGCGACAGGCTCATCACCATCCCGAGCGGATACTGGTGCGAGGGCGTGGTGCAGATGAAGCGCGGCGGACGGCGCAAATTGGCCAGGCGCATGCGCATGCCTTCCTGGTCCACCGCGATCGGGACCGACTGGATGCCCAGCGAATTGAGCACGCTGCGGGTGCCCCAGTAGCACGGGTCTTCCACCCAGGCAGTATCGCCATGCTCGCCCAGCAGCTTGACCACGATGTCGATGGACTGGTGGATGCCCGTGGTGATGAGCACCTGTGACGGCGTGCAATTGACGGAACGCGCCACCCGCAGGTACTCGGCGATCTGCTCGCGCAGGCCGGCATAACCGGCGCCCGGTCCGTAGGTCAGCAGGTCCGAACTGGAACGGCGCCAGTGCTTGTTCTGCAGGCGTCCCCAGATCTTGTGCGGCACGCAGGTCACGTCCGGTACACCCGGCATGAAGGCCCCCCACTGCCGCTCGCCCACGCCGGCCTGGCGCGTGAGCAGCGCACCGCGCGCGGACAGCTCGGATTTGCCGGAAGGATCGGTCAGCGGCTCCTTGCGCTCGACCGCCTCGGGGATCTGGTCCGGCGCCGTATCGGCCACGAAGGTTCCAGCACCGGTGCGGCTTTCCAGATAACCCTCGGCCAGCAATTGTTCATAGGCATAGGTCACCGTATTGCGCGAGGTCCCCAGCTCCAGGGCCAGGTCGCGCGAGGACGGCAATTGCATGCCCGCCGGTAGCGTATGGGCCAGGATGGCTTCGCGGATCAACTGGTAGATCTGGCGGTTGACGGGCATGCGCTCGCTGCCCGTCTTTACATTTTTGGTGGTCTTCGCTGCGCCGCTTTCGCGGCTGGCCGCCGCCTTGCCCTTGCCCGGCGCGGCCTTGGCGGAGGTGCGATTGATGCGCAGCAGCAGATAGTCGGACAAGGAGGCGAGTTTCAAGTGGCACCATCAAATAATTGAAATTGGCTCTATATTACAGTGCCACTGGGGTTTTATATTGTTTCCCGATTCAGCAATTTCCTGCACATTTCCGCGCCCTGCGGCGCATTCAACGAAGCAAGATCGGAGCAAGCCATGACCAGCAAGGCCACCAACCAAGAGCTGCAACAACGAAAGAATGCCGCCACCCCGCGCGGCGTGGGTGTGATGTGCGACTTCTACGCCGAGCGCGCGTCCAACGCCGAACTGTGGGATGTGGAAGGCCGCCGCTTCATCGACTTCGCCGCCGGCATTGCGGTCCTCAACACCGGCCACCGCCATCCCAAGCTGCTCGACGCCATGCGCGCCCAGCTCGACAAGTTCACCCACACCGCCTACCAGATCGTGCCCTACGCCAGCTATGTCGAACTGGCCGAGCGCATCAATGCGGTGACCCCCGGCAACTATCCCAAGAAGACCGCCTTCTTCTCCACCGGCGCCGAAGCCGTGGAAAACGCCATCAAGATCGCCCGCGCCCACACCGGCCGTCCCGGCGTGATCGCCTTCGCTGGCGGCTTCCATGGCCGGACCATGATGGGCATGGCGCTCACCGGCAAGGTCGCGCCCTACAAGCTGGGCTTCGGTCCCTTCCCCGGCGACGTGTTCCATGCGCCCTACCCCAGCGCCCTGCACGGCATCACCACCGAAGACGCACTGGACGCGGTCCATGGCCTCTTCAAGAGCGACATCGAAGCCAAGCGCGTGGCCGCCATCATCCTGGAACCGGTGCAGGGCGAAGGCGGCTTCTATGCTGCCCCGGCCGACTTCATGCGCGGCCTGCGCGCCATCTGCGACGAGCACGGCATCCTGCTGATCGCCGACGAAGTGCAGTCCGGTTATGGCCGTACCGGTAAATTATTTGCGATGGAACATTACGACGTCCTGCCCGACATGATGACCATGGCGAAAAGCCTGGCCGGTGGCATGCCGCTGTCGGCCGTCAACGGCCGCGCCGAGATCATGGATGCGCCCGCCCCTGGCGGCCTGGGCGGCACCTATGCCGGCAACCCGCTGGCCGTCGCCTCGGCGCTGGCGGTGCTGGATGTGATGGAAGAAGAAAAGCTGGTCGCCCGCGGCCAACGCCTCGGTGACAAGCTGCAGGAGCACCTGAAGGAACTGCGCTCTGCCGTGCCGCAGATCGCCGAAGTGCGCGGTGTCGGTGCGATGGTGGCGGTGGAGTTTGCCGATCCCGTCACCGGCAAGCCGGATGCGGACTACACCAAGAAGGTCCAGCAACATGCGTTGAACAATGGCTTGCTGCTGCTCTCCTGCGGCAGCTACGGCAACGTGATCCGCTTCTTGTTCCCGCTGACGATTCCCGATACCGTCATGGATGAGGCGCTGGGCATCCTGGCCAAGGCGATCAAGCTGGCCTGAGTCTTGCATTGCAAGGCAGCTTTCAGAACAGGGAAGACGGGCCGCACCAAGTCTGCGGCCCCGCGTACAAGAGAGGATCGATGATGGCAGCTTATGCAATGAAGCAAGCGGCGCAAGCACACGCGCCGGCTACCGGCAGCGGCAATGACGTGCTGGTGCAGTTCTGCGGCGTGAAGAAAACCTACGATGGCGAAAACCTGATCGTCAAGAATCTGGATCTCGACATTCGTCGCGGTGAATTTTTGACCCTGCTGGGTCCGTCCGGCTCCGGCAAGACCACCTGCCTGATGATGCTGGCCGGTTTCGAATTCCCGACCGGCGGCGAGATCCGCCTCGATGGCCAGTTGCTCAATCGCGTGCCGCCGCACAAGCGCAACATCGGCATGGTGTTCCAGAACTATGCGCTGTTCCCGCACATGACCATCGCGCAGAACGTGGCCTATCCGCTGTCGGTGCGCAAGATGGATCGCGCCACCCGCGAAGCCAAGGTCAAGCAGGCGCTGGACATGGTGCAGATGGGAAAATTCGGTGACCGTTATCCGACCCAGCTCTCCGGTGGCCAGCAGCAGCGCGTGGCGCTGGCGCGCACGCTGGTGTTCGATCCGCAACTGGTGCTGATGGATGAACCGCTGGGCGCGCTCGACAAGCAATTGCGCGAACACATGCAGCTCGAACTGAAGGCCCTGCACAAGCGCCTGGGCGTGACCTTCGTCTACGTCACCCACGACCAGAGCGAAGCGCTCACCATGTCGGACCGCGTGGCCGTCTTCGACCAGGGCGCGATCCAGCAGCTGGCCCCGGTCACCGAGCTCTACGAATATCCGGACAATCAATTCGTCGCCAACTTCATCGGCGACAACAACCGTCTCAAGGGCAGCGTGGAAACGGTCCAGGGCGAACACTGTACGGTGCGCCTGGCCGATGGCACGGTGATCACCGGCCTGAACGTGCATCGCGCCCATGCCGGACAAAGCATCACCGCCTGCGTGCGCCCGGAACGCATCCGCCTGGCCGCAGGCGGCAGTGCCGAACCCAACAGCATCCGCGCCACCATCGCCGGGCTGATCTATTTTGGGGATCACGTGCGCGTGCGCTGCACGGTGACGGGGCAGGAAGACTGCTTCGTCAAACTCTCCCTCTCCGACCCGGCACTGGCGGGACTGAGCGAAGGCAGCAGCGTGGTCCTGCATGTGGCGCAGGATCGTCTGCGCTGCTTCCTCTGATTTCCCCACACTCCCCGTTTACTTGGTTTTTTGAGTTATTCCGTTTTTGTTCTTTTGTCGCACCTGATGTTCAGCAGTACCGCTTGATGAGCGAGGCAACTCAGATTGCCGCTCGGCTCTACCTTAGTTCAACACAGTCAACACGCACGATAACCAACGAGGAACAACAATGAAACGCCTGACACCTGCCCTGCTGTCCCCGCTCTTCCTGGGCCTGCTGTTTTCCGGCGCGGCTTCCGCCGCGGAACTGACCCTGGTCAACTTCGGCGGTGCCAATGGCAACGCCCAGAAGGTGGCCTACGTCGAGCCCTTCCAGAAGAGCACCGGCACCAAGGTCGTGACCGCCGAGTTCAACGGCGAACTGGCCAAGGTCAAGGCCATGGTCGAGACCAAGAAGGTCAGCTGGGACGTGGTGGAAATCGACGGCGGCGACCTGACCCGCGCCTGTGATGATGGCCTGATCGAAAAGCTCGACCTGGCCAAGACCATCAAGAAGGATGACTACATCCCCGAAGCCACGGTGAGCGAATGCGGCATGGGTGCCTTCGTCTGGTCCACCGTGCTGGCCTACAACGCCGACAAGCTCAAGACCGCACCGACCGGCTGGGCCGATTTCTGGGATACCAAGAAATACCCCGGCAAGCGCGGCATGAAGAAGAGCGCCCAGTACAACCTGGAGTTCGCACTCATGGCCGACGGCGTGCCGACCAAGGATGTCTACAAGGTCCTGGCCACCAAGGAAGGCGTGGATCGCGCCTTC
>Ga0207667_10009711_pt1 | contig 11316 bp, 5 predicted proteins | sample KBSCornC52_FD_184301 | JGI IMG/M metagenome (GOLD analysis project Ga0207667, IMG submission 184301) | Corn rhizosphere microbial communities from Kellogg Biological Station, Michigan, USA - KBS Corn C5-2 (SPAdes) (version 2) | ecosystem: Host-associated > Plants > Roots > Rhizosphere > Soil ...
GTAAGGAGAAAGAGTTGGACAAGGGCAATCAGAAATCGGATGCCGCCGCCGATGACAATCAAAAGAAGGACGCCGATGTTAAGAAAGACGACCCGTGCGGTAAGAAAGTTATCAAACCAACCAAAACGAGCCCGAAGACTGCACCTGCTTCTTCGGGCTGCTCGGTGATTCCATCGCTCACTCCGACTGCGACGCCTGCCCCCGCGACACCAACCCGAAGTCCGGAGCATTAAGAATGCCACTTACGTTTGAACCGCCAGCCGACCCACTAACCCCAAGCGGCCCAGAACAAAGTCATGTCATCGAGAGCGATGCCTTGCAGAGGCTTACCAAAGAGATTGAGCGCTATGGCAGGCGCGAACTAGCTGGCCGTTCGATTCTGATCGCGGGGCATCGGGGCGTCGGCAAGACCACATTGGTACGGAAGGCCATTGAGAATGCAAGAAAGCGCAGCGACTACCAAGGGCGCCCTTTATTCGTTGACTTACACGGGCCTGACCTTCTGGCTCCTCCCGACAAAGACGCTGCCACTAAGCCGGCGCTAACAACTGATGATTCCCGCGATAACAAACCAGAAAATTTAGCATCGGGCAAACCAGAGGATCAAGGCAAGCGGACTGCCGCAGATGGGAATAAACCGAAAAAGCCGACGGAAGCCGCCTCTCAACCCGCGGACAACACCGGAGAAAAACAAGACTCTCCCGCAGGCGATTCTTTACAACCTTCTGGAGAGGACCTGCAGAGTTTTGTAGAACGGCTGACATTCAGTCTCTATCGGGCCGCAACCAAGGAGTTTGTGGACTGCTTTCGTACGCAGGCCGAGTCACGCGTGGCCAAATCACGATCGGCTTGGTCCCGTGTAGCCGAATTACGCGCGGCCAAATCACGCGAAGCCGAATTGCGCGAAGCCGAATTACGCTGGGCTGAATTGCGCACGACCAGTTGGGACAGGGCCGATGAACTCGTGGAACAATTCGCCCTGGAACTCGACGGATCCACGGATTTAGCGCGAATCCGTCTTCTGTATGAACGGGCAGGGGCTTTAAGAGATGGGGTTCTGGACATACCTGCTATTCCCGGACGGCGCTTCACCGGATCACAGGAGCTTGCGTTGCTAGCTGTATCTTCACAGGCGTACCAGATTATTTCAGGAAAGGTTGACGAGGATCATACGAAGGAGGATGAGGGAACTAGTACGTCGACATGGAATATAGCTATTGATAATCTGCTTTCGCCTCTTACAGGAATCCTGACTGGAAGCCTTCTCTGGGCAGCTCTGCCGGGCACCCTGAGCCCGCTTGTTAAGATGCTTTCTTCGTTTAGCGCGGGACTTGCCTCCGCCGTTGCCGTGAAGTTCACACGGACAGTACAGCGAAAATCGAAGCAAAGCAGCAAGGTGGTATTTGTACCCGAGCGAAACAAACTTGCGCTGCGCCGCCTATTGCCTGTCCTGGTCGACCGCTTTTGCGACATGGGCATCCCACCCATTTTCGTAGTGGATGAGCTCGACAAGGTTGAGAAAATCGGCGAACGGATGGATAAACTGATGGGATTTCTCAAGCAGTTCGTGACCGAGCGGGCATTCTTCTGCTTTCTCACCGACCGCGAGTACTACGAGCGGCTGGAAGCTACCGTCTCCACGGCTGCGTTCCCCAAAGAAGCCACGTTATTCGGCGACCGGCTGTTTGTGCAATACACACCCGAAGCAGCCCATGAATATCTAAACAACGTTACGCGGGGTGGAAGCTCCCGCGGTTCTGAAACTCGGGACGACCTTGGCCGCGACCGGCAGATCCTGCCCTATGTTCTTTTGCGGCGCTCCTACATGCATCCGTTCGATCTCCGGCGCGAGATTTCGCGTTCGACAAACGCGGAAAACGAGTTTCGCTTCCCGCCAAGGGCCCTCTTCAATGCCCGGCAATACCGGAATGAGGTGTATTACCAAGTGGCGGTGGAGTGTGTGCTGGCGGAAGAGCGTCTGCGGGACTTTGCCGAGGACCCGAGCCGGGCGCAGCTCCTGTACGATACGCTCTACTTCCCTATTCGCACAAAAAAGACAACCGAAGAGTTTGACTCCTCGCTGGCGAGCCTGAAGGGACATCTTACCGCTCGAATAGGCAAGCATAATAGCGAACTGCTGAGCGATGAGGACCTGGAGATTCTGCACTCCGCATTGAGAGAACAGCTCCTGCCCTTTCTATGTAGTCCGCGAACGTTGCTGGATACGATAAAAACGCTTGAGGTGGCCAAGTATCTGCCCGAACCAAAAATTTTTCCTCCGGCTGTGGTGGCGATCATCGAGGCTGCAGCGGAGCCGAAGCTTACAACAAGCATTCCAATGGCTCAAGGCGATGCGCCCAAACCTGATGTCCCTGAGGGCAGCGGGCCATCAGGACCTCCTTCGCCCACTGGAGACATTGCCGTGGCTCCAAGTTTGCCAACGGGACAAGCAACCGGAACCGCAGCCGCTCAAGGCTCACCTCTGCTGCTGAAATTGACTTATGGCAGCCAGAAATACCAGTGGCAATTCGATAAGTATGGCTATCCTGTAAAGCGGCCATCGATCGGCAAACGCATAGCCCCAATGAAAGGGGTTGCCGTGGGAAAATCCGCAGCCACAGGGACCCTTTCTCTTGTGTCTGGCTTTGGAAATCTGCTCGACGATTTCGAAGCCGCGGTCAAGCTGCTGGGAACAAAGCAGGGGACAACTATTGATATCGAACTATGGGAGAGGATGCGCCTGATACCAACGCCGCCAACGTGGTCCTATCTCAAAGAGGCTGACGAGGCATTGCGCAAGGCTCCATCTCTTCCAGAAACCAAGAAGGAAGAGTATGTGAACGCCTTGATAACGTATCGCAGCAATCTTCAATCTTCTTTGCAGACAATTTTGTTCGCTTTAGTCATTGCGAGGAACATGACCGCGAACAAACAGCAGGCGACAGAGCTCTCGGAGAGAGCTGCACTCGAAATCCTCAGCGAAGCGCTTGTCGAAGCTACGTCGAGAGAGTTCGTCCTGAAGCAACTTGGAAAAATAGCAGGGGATATCAGAAGCACCTATCCGCTGCCAACCGACGCACTCCAAAAAACAGCTGGTTATCGAGTGATGCTCAACTCGATCGAAACCGCAGCCAAAGCCACGGAGATCCGGAAATTCTCTGCTGCGGAAGTGAACCCGCAGGCGTCGATCTTCTACGAGAACTGGTTGATTCAGTTTTATGAGGGGCGCCGACCCGCAATCGATGCAGTCTGGCCACTTTTGGCGATGGTAATGGGCTTGCTCCCATTCGGGCTGACCAGGGTCAATCCGCTGCGGATGCCGTTGTGGGAATGGAGCCAGGGCTTTATTGAAAGACAGAGCCGACGTCAACAGATCTTGCAGTTGGAACGTTTAGGGTTCCGCAGGCAGGCAGATTCGATGTTGAAAGCTATGCCTGAGAGGGTAGAGGATCCTCTGCTCAGGGCAATTGAGGCATCAATCCGAAACCGCGGGTATGAAAAAGCCTCCGCCATTCTGTGGGCCGCGAAAGAGACCCTCACACGGGATTGGCTTCCTTCAGAGAACATTGGTTGCCGGATCAGGCGACCAGGCCCACCGAAGGTTAGCGATATGACATACACTTTTATAGAGGTGGAGGGGGCTGTCGCACCAGAGGGGCCAGAAATTGATGATTTAAGAAATAGCAAGACGGTGAGAGCCGCTTTTTTCGGATCTGCCAGTACGCTTGATAACACATTCTTGCCGTTCCCTTATATTGCCAATCCGCAAAGTCTCGATGATCTTGTCTCGCGTTTCGACGGCCCAGTAACTCAATCGGCTAGATAGGTTATATGCTGTGCCAAACCCTGCGGTTTGGCTGAATCAAGGGCCGCAAAAAATGGCTCATCCCGCCTGACAAATTTTTCGTCGTCGCGACAGCTTCACGCTAGGTTTGTCAGGCACTGCAGCTCTCGAAATCGCCCCATTTTGCGGGCAGTGCGACTAAGGCGTAAATCCTAGATGAATAAGGTATTTGTCTGATGGCTCGGGAAATAGTAACTATTTAGTTCACAACAGCTTCCAAGCGCTGTAAAATACCTTAGAGATTAGGGTATTTTCCGGTTACCTGAAGAGTAAAATTGACCGGGGAACGGCCGCTCTCGTCAATCAAAGCCCAGGAAGTGCCAGTGACCGCTGTACCGCCGTTCAAGGAATCATCTCGAGAGTTGATCGCCGAAGTTGCGCGAGCGCTAGAACCTTATTTCCCAGACATTACAAACAAATGGCGTGACCAGCTCACAAAGGAATATGGTTTTGACGGCCGTACCTTAGCCGCAGTGGAACGCCTGACCCTGGCCGCCGGCTGCTCTTATTTCTGCCATAACGATTACCCGGGATTCCACGAGAATTTGCAGTACTTTGGCACCAGGCTTTCAAAGCTGCAGGTGGACACGCGCGCGGTGGCGCGGGCGCTGGAGCTGTATCAATCCTGCTGTGAACCTTATATAGCCGGCCTGTTCCCTGAGCGCGAAGCGGAAGCTAAAGCAGCGCTGGAAATGCTCTCGTCAGTTTCATTCGTCATCGTCTCAGGCGCGTACTTTGATTCGAAGACACTGGAATCCGCTACTCTGCTGCGCCTGCTGGATGCCGAGCTTGCTTCCGCCGACTTGACCGCCCTGCTGAACAAAGTTCTGGATATCACCACGCAGACATTCCAGGCTTCACTGGGCATCATGCTTTTGCGCGATCCCGAAATTGGCGCGTTGCGGATCTCCGCTTCCGTGGGTATGGATACTGAAGTGCCGGAAGACTTCAAGATCGAGTTGGGGAACGGCTTTTCCGGGAAGATTGCCATGAGCGGCGAACCCAACATGATTCTGGATACAAGCGTGGATACAGGCGCGCTGCGGCCGATGATCCGCATTAAGGCCAAGTCTCTCTGGGGCGTGCCGCTGAAAGCGGACGGCGAGACCATTGGCGTGATGGTGATTGGCTTTCCCAAACCTTATGAATGGCTGCCGACAGAGCGCGAACTGATGCGCGCCATTGGCGACCGCACAGCGCTGGCGATTGAACGCGCGCGCATGACGGACGCATTGCGCGAGCGCGAACAAAGGATCGCGGAACTCTCAGGACATCTGCTGCGCGTGCAGGAAGAAGAGCGCAAACGCATTAGCCGCGAACTGCACGACGAAACCGGCCAGGCGCTGATGGTGATCCGGCTGTATCTGGGAATGATGGAAACCGGAGCTACTGCCAGAAACGTGCGCGGCAAGATTCGCGAAACCGTTGAAGTGGTGGACCGGACGATTGAAGGCATTCGCAGAATTATTGGCAAGCTTTCTCCGCTGGTGCTGCAGGAGCTGGGGCTGGTGGCCGCGATCCGCAAAGAAGCAAAAGATTTTGCCCGCAATACGGGCGTAAAAGCGCGGGTGCTGATAGCAGACGACGTTGGGCGGCTGGCGTCAGGCACCGAACAGGCGATTTATCGAGTGGTGCAGGAAGCGCTGCACAACGTGGCCAAACACGCGCAGGCAAAGAACGTCACCGTACAGATAGAGCGCGCGGACCAACTGGTGCGAGTGGTGGTGGAAGACGATGGTGTTGGAATCCAGTCGCGCAGCAGCAATTCTCGCGACCACTCATTTGGGCTGGCTGGAATCAAAGAAAGAATAGCAATGTTGGGCGGGACCTCACGCGTGATCTCGACCAAAGGAGAAGGCACGCGAATCGAAATAAGTGTACCCGCGGGCGAAGAGCAAGTGTTGGACCGTCCGCTGGCGCATGCGGCACATGCTGTGCATAGACCGAATTAAATAAAAGGACACTCCCCCATGCCGAAAATTAAATGTTTACTCGTTGATGATCACACGCTGTTTCGTCAGGGCGTACGCCGGTTGCTGGAAAGCGAAAGCGATTTTGAAGTCGTGGGCGAAGCGGCCGATGGCGGAGAAGCCGTCGAAAAAGCGCGCGAATTGCGGCCGGACATCGTGCTCATGGATATCGGGATGCCGGGACTGTCGTCGTTTGAATCCGCGCGGCAGATCAAGAAAAACCGCATGGAAACGAAGATCCTCTTCCTGACCATGTATGAAGACGAAGATTATTTGGTCCAGTGCCTGGAAGTAGGCGCGTCGGGATACGTGCTGAAGGATACCCCCGCGCCGCAACTGCTCACTGCCGTCAAGGACGTCTATAAAGGCGGGAAGTATCTGAGCTCTCAGGTGCTGGGAAAACTGGTGGAGGATTTCAGATCGCGCGTTCGCGATACCAGAATGCGGCCACGCATATCGACCTTGACGCCGCGGGAGCGGGAAATCCTGAAGCTGCTGGCGGAAGGAAACTCCGTGAAGGAAATTGCCGTCATTCTGGGGCTGAGCGTGAAAACCGTGGAGGCCCACAAGTTCAACCTGATGCGCAAGCTCGATATTCACAACAAAGCGCAGTTAGTTACGTATGCGATCCAGAAAAAGATCATTAAGATTCCCGTGAACCAATAGTTGTAGTTGTACCCTCCCCGCAAAGAAAACGGCGCTCAGAGCGCCGTTTTCATTTCTTCTCACGTGGGTCAATCCTAGTTCTCTGCGGATCGTCCTGTCGCGCTATTTTTCCTTTCCTTCAGGCGGCACTTCTCTCACGCCGGGCAGGATAGTAAATGTGGAGCTGAATTTCTTGTAGTTCGAGAAAGTATCTTCCTGCTCGATCGCTTCATTCTTGAGCAGCGCGATCCGCGCTCCCCCGTTGATGTATAGACGTCGCAGCAGCCACACTTCATCGTTTAAATGCATCTGCTGGAAGTTGAACCGCGAGCCGGGATGGATGCGGAACAGGAACAGGCCAAATGAAATCGTGTCAGTGGCTTCAGCCTCCACGCGGATCCAGTTATATTCCTTCTTGTCGATCCACATCTTGCCTTTAATCTTCTTCAAGATGTCGGCATGTGGCTGGGTTGGCTTAAAATCTTTGCGCGGCGTGGCTTCAATCACCCACGTATTTACGCCTTCCAGTTCTTCTTCGCCCACAATGCTGAAGTCATAGGCATTGGCCACGTCTAGCCGGTAAGCGCGGCTTTCCTGGCGTTCTTTTTTCTCCTTGTCGCTGCGCTTCTGGCGCTCTTCCGGGCTCTCATTCCGATATTTGGCCAGAAATTTCTCCAGCTTCTCGTCTTCCTTTTTCTTTTCCTTGTCGTCGAGCGGCTTATCATCCTTCATAATCAGCCGGGAATATTCCTCGCCGTAATAGAAGCCGATGTCGTAGGTCTTCACCTCTGTCGATTTCACGTTGCCCTGCTTATCTAGATGTTTGATGACCTCCCTCTGCTGGCATGTATAGTTTCTCGCCAGATCCAGCGTGCGCCGGTCGATCTCCATTGCCCTGCGCACAATCTCTTTCGGATCATTGGTGGGCGTAAACTGCGCGACTGCCATTTCCGCTGCGCTTGGCTGATGTGGATTTGCGGCGGGCGTAGCAGCTGGCGTGGGCGACGCCTCCGCTGCTGAGGCCGGTGCTGGCGCAGGTGAACTCTGACTTTGAGGTGCGGGTGTGCTCGAGGATTCGGCTTGCTGTTGAGCGTACGCCGCTGCAACAGAGAGCGCCATCATGGCGCAGCAGCCAGTTTCTATCAACCATTTTTTCATCACGGAAGCCGGTTAGTTTTTCTCCACCAGTGTAGGCTGAGTTGCATTCTTCCAACAACCCGCAGATGTTTTTCTCTCTGCGCTCTCTGCGCCCTCTGCGGTGAGTTCACGGCTCAAGTATCATCATCTCAGTGCCGTGGGGCCGGCTTGCGTGCCGAGCGGCATGCAGCAAGAGCTCGTACTCTTCAAGGGAAATATGCTTCGTCAGCGGTTTGGAGCGAAGCGACAGAAATGTTGGAACTGAACACGGAAGTCAAATTCGTTAAAGGCGTTGGCCCGCGCGTTGCCGAATGGCTGGCGCAGAAGAACATTTCCACCGTTGAAGACCTGCTCTATTATCTTCCTTTTCGCTATGAAGACCGGCTGAACCCGCGCGGCATTGGCGAGCTGCGCGCTGGAGAGATGGCTACCGTCATTGCTGAGGTCCGCAACTCCGCCGTGTTTCGCACGCGCAATGGCATGCCGATTTTTGAGCTCGTCGCCGGACAGGGACGCTCCACCCTTAAATGCATATGGTTCCACGGCGAATATCTGCGTGACCGCTTCAAGCCCGGCCAGTTGGTCGCGCTCTATGGCAAGGTGGAAGAAGGCTGGAAAGGCCGCGGCCTTCAAATCACCCAGCCGCAGTTTGAACTTTTGGATGGCGGCGGCGAAGCTGAGCTTGACCTGGAAGCCGCCAAAGACATTGAATCGCTTGAAGTCGGGCGCATCGTGCCGATTTATGAGTCGGCCGCCAACACCAAGCTCACCTCGCGTTGGTTCCGGCGCATCATTCATGGCGCTTTGGAAAACCTCGCGGCGGACATCCCAGACGGCGTTCCGCCCGCGATCTCCCGGCGTTTGAAATTGCTCGATCGCCGGCCTGCTTTTGCCCAGGTGCATTTCCCGCCTGAAGGCGAATCCTTTGCCGACCTGCAAAATCACGCCACGCCCGCGCACAAGCGGCTGATCTTTGAAGAACTGTTTTTTCTTGAAGTGGGACTGGAGCTGAAACGCCGCAAGATGCGTGAGCGCCCCGGCATCTCTTTCGCGCTCACGGAACAAGTTCGCGAAGCGCTCAAGAAAACTCTGCCGTTCAAACCCACCGGCGCGCAAAAGCGCGTGCTCGGAGAAATCGCGCATGACATGCAGCACCCTTCACCGATGCGGCGGCTGCTTCAAGGCGATGTAGGCTCGGGTAAGACCATCGTTGCGTTGCAAGCCGCGACCATCGCGATTGAAAACGGCTATCAGGTGGCAATAATGGCGCCCACGGAAATTCTGGCCACGCAGCATTATTTTTCTGCGCGGCGCATCCTGGAAGACGTTGCCGGATATCGCATCCTGCTGCTGACCGGCTCGCTGGACGAAGACATGAAGCGTAGCGCCCGCCGCCACATCGCGCGCGGTGACGTGCATCTGGTCATCGGGACGCACGCGCTCATCCAGGAAAAAGTTGAGTTTCAAAAGTTGGGGCTGGTCATCGTCGATGAGCAGCACCGCTTCGGCGTGATGCAGCGCTTCAAGCTCATGAAAAAAGGTGATGCCGAACCTGACACGCTTGTCATGACCGCCACGCCCATTCCACGCACCTTGGCGCTCACGCTCTATGGTGATCTTGACACCAGCGTAATTGACGAGATGCCGCCCGGGCGCACGCCTATCACCACGCGCAAAATTTCTGACCAGCGGGCCGCTGAAGTCTGGGACTTTGTGCGCAAGCAAGCCAAGCTTGGACGTCAGGCGTATGTTGTCTATCCCGTAATTGAGGGCGCTCCGGCGGAGCAGCAGGAAATGGAATTTGCTGCCGAGCCGGCAGGCGCGCGGTCGAAAACGGGATTAAAAGCCGCGCTGCACATGTATGACGAGCTGCGTAAGAAAGTTTTTCCTGATCTGCGCGTCGGCTTGCTGCACGGCCGGCTGAGTCCTGAAGAAAAAGAAGCCACCATGCACCGCTTCAAAGCCGGTGAGATTGACGTTCTGGTTTCCACCACCGTGATTGAGGTCGGGGTGGACGTGCCCAACGCCACTGTGATGGTAGTTGAACATGCGGAGCGATTCGGGCTTTCCCAACTCCACCAGCTTCGCGGACGCATCGGGCGCGGCGCAGCCAAATCCTATTGTGTGCTCATGGCTGGCGGCAAGGTGTCTCCGGAAGCCGAGCGCCGCCTCAATGAAATGGTGCGCACGCAGGATGGCTTTGAAATCGCCGAGCTTGACCTTGAATTGCGCGGCCCCGGCGAATTCTTCGGCACCAAGCAGGCGGGCATGCCCGGCCTCCGCATCGCCAATATCCTGCGCGACCGCAAACTGCTGGAACTAGCCAAGGTTGAAGCCGCAAAGCTGGTGTCAGAGTCCGATCCCGAAATTACTCTCGCAGACCGACAGCGCGTGATGCAGCACCTCCGCCAGCACTGGCAGAGAAGGTATGGGTTGGTGGAGGTGGGTTGACTCCACATCCCGAGCGAAGCTAGGGAGCCCTGCCGTCTGACGAGATGTTTAGGATGCAACGTTTTGCAAAGGAAGCACCTCGCGCCACGTCCATCTTTTACATTCGCAGCTGATTTGCGAAAATGTGAACAGCTGTATGCTGAAGACAAACGCGGCCATAGGGTTCCCTCGCTTCGCTCGGGACAAGAAAAAGTGACGACCACCCCCAAGTCCGATCTCTACCGCCTGCTCCCCTCGGTAGACGAGCTCCTCAAGAGCGACGATCTGGCGGTGCTGCTGGCCCGCGAAGGCCAACCCGCCGTGACCGAATCAATCCGCGCTGTGCTGGCGAGCCTGCGCAATGAGATCAACTCAGGGACACTCAGCACGCAGCAAGCGGTGGAACTTGCCGTCGAGCACTTGCCGCAGGCTGTGGCGCGCCACCTGAGCAGCGCAATGGAGTTTTCCCTCAAGCCTGTTATCAATGCCACAGGCGTAATTTTGCATACGAATCTCGGGCGCGCGCCGCTGGCAGAGTCGGCAATCAAGCGCATTGCTGAAGTTGCGGGCGGCTATTCCAATCTCGAATTTGATGTCGCCACCGGCGAGCGCGGCAAACGCGACGTCCACGTGGAGCGCCTGCTCTCTCGGCTTCTCAATCAGGAGGGCGTCAGCGGCATTCGGACGGTCGTCGTCAATAACTGCGCGGCAGCGGTCATGCTGGCCCTGAATACACTCGCTGAAGGCGGTGAAGTTATCGTCTCGCGCGGCGAGCTGGTGGAAATCGGCGGCTCGTTCCGCGTGCCGGACGTGATGGCCAAATCCGGCGCGGTGCTGCGTGAAGTCGGCACCACCAACCGCACTCGCCTGGCGGACTATGAAAATGCCATCACGGAAAAAACCCGCCTGCTGCTGCGCGTGCATCGCTCCAATTTTGCCATCATCGGTTTTACCGAGCAGCCGTCACTGGAACAGCTGGCCGCCCTTGGACGCAAGCACAACATCCCTGTGATGGAAGACCTGGGCGGCGGCGCCATGATCCAGCTGCGCGCGCTGGGAGTAAACGAAAGCGGAGTGATGGATAGCCTTCGCGCCGGTGCCGATATCATCACTTATAGCGGCGACAAAATGCTGGGTGGTCCGCAGGCCGGCCTGCTTAGTGGACGCGAGGCGCTCATCAAGCGCGTACGCTCCAACCCGCTTTTCCGTGCCCTGCGCGTGGACAAGCTCACCTACGCCGCGCTGGAAGGCACGCTGATGGAATACATCCGCCAGAACCATGATGCGATT
>Ga0207667_10009719_pt1 | contig 11308 bp, 11 predicted proteins | sample KBSCornC52_FD_184301 | JGI IMG/M metagenome (GOLD analysis project Ga0207667, IMG submission 184301) | Corn rhizosphere microbial communities from Kellogg Biological Station, Michigan, USA - KBS Corn C5-2 (SPAdes) (version 2) | ecosystem: Host-associated > Plants > Roots > Rhizosphere > Soil ...
GCGTGAACGCAATGGAGGAAGCTCCGACCAGGATTGCGGCAACCATCGAGCCATCCAGCCGGCGATGCGTGACAGTCCGCCAGAGCTCTGCGGCGGCAATCGGCAGAAGCAGCAGGACGCCGAAGTAGTGCGTATTCAGTGTGGCCGCAATTGCGAGCGTCAGGCCGGCGAGAGCGCACCATCTTGGGGCCGCTGCCTCTTGCGTTGCCACCAGCCAGCACAGCAGCGCAAGCGCATACAGCCCGAGCAGCAAGCCGTAAGGCCTGCCTTCGGCGGAGTAGTAAAGGCTGGCGGTGAGAGCCGGGAAGGCAGCGGCAACCGCCCCCGCCCGCTCCCCGGCGATCCTGCGGACGAGAAAAAAGAGGCAGACCTGCATGAGCAGGAATCCGAGCAACGCGGGGAGCCGCTGGGCAAATGCTCCCGCTCCGAAGATGCGCATGGCAATGTGCGAGAGCGAGTGATACACCAAAGGGTCCAGCGAGATGGGCGAGGTACGCTGAACATGCGCCAGTTGCCGCAAGGAACCCACGCTATCCGTCTGGAATTCGTACATCTCATCTTGCGAGAAGAGCTTGACGTGAGACCAGGCGAGCGACACCGCAAGTGTGAAGCCGAGCATCACCAGGGTGAGCGCCCGCGCCAGCCGGCAGGGGACCGGCTGCATGTGATCAGCGGACATGGTTCGGCGCAGCGGCCTGGCCGGTTGAGGGCTGCACGACTGGGATGGTCGGGATGAAGATCTTCTCCAACGAGGGCAGGCGGACAAACAGCAGCAACACCATCACGGTTACAGTTGCGACGAACCAGAGCATGAGTCTGGGCTCGCGGTACAGCTTTTCGGGGTTCTGTACCGCAGAGTTGGGCTGGAACGACAGGTGGAAATAGATCGCCATGACGAGTGCAACCAACGGAAACCCGAGCAGCAGCTCGATCCGATAGCGAATGATGAAGGCGCCGAAGAAAAGCATAGCCGTGGAGGCGTAAAACATGACGCTGACCAGCAGGCTCTCCGGGGTGTATCGGCGGAAGCTCGCACGATAGGATCCGGCAAGAGCCGGATCACCAATCTCGCGCAGTTCGCTGAAACGCTTAAGCGCCATGAAGTAACACCCGATCATCCAGTAAGACATCAGAAGGCTGAGCGGCGGCACCAGAAAGGATGCGACAGCGTACCAGCCGAGCAGCATGCGTATGGGATTGTTGACGCTCTCGGTCAGCACATCCAGATACGGGACATCCTTTGTGCGCAGCGGCCGGATGTTGTAGACACAGCCCATAATCCACAGCAGCAACGCGGTCACGGCAAAAGCATGCGAGATTCGCCACCCGATGCCGACGCCGATCAGCATCATCGCAATCCACTGCACGTAAGCAAGTGGAACGTTGACCAGGCCCCGCGCGGCAGGCCGGAGGCGCTTGGTGGGGTGCAGGCGATCGAATGGCGCGTCCAGCACCTCATTTATGACATAGTTGCTGCACGCTACCAGGGTGATCGAGACGAAAGCCCAGGCCAGCACGACGGCGAGGTGGGGAGTCAGCAGCCCCGGAACCACACTCAGCGGCACAATAACGCCGGGCAGCACGAACAAATTTTTGATCGAGTGATCCAGTCGCGCAATTGAGATATGCGCACGCACCCGATCGGCCAGACGAACCTCCGCGCCGCTCCACTGCGTCATGCGATCGTTCTCCCCACCTGCGCCATCCCTGGTGCTGTTGGAACTCGCTTCGTTGCCTGCGGCGCCGGGCCATCTCGAGTGCCGGCGGATGGGTCCAGTATATCGGGCTGAATGCGGGCGGCATGGTTTGAAACAACGATGACCGCGATACGCCTGAGCGTCAGAACCACGTCTGCGCCTTGTAGCGCGCGTACTTCTCACCAAAGGCGGCGCCCAGCACCTGCTCTTCACGGCGTGCCCTCATGATCTGTACAGGCACAAGCACCAACAGGATCAGCAGCAGCATCGGACGGCCCGCGGCCACGATTACGCCGGCAACAAACAGGGCGCTGAAGAGGTAAATCGGATTGCGAATCCTGGAGTAAAGCCCGGTGGTCACCAGCTGCCGGGCTTGCGCGGTGACCGCGAACGACCGACCCAGTTGGATTCGGGCAATCAGCAGCAGCACCATACCGACGGCGGCGACCGCCGCGCCCGCAAGGCGCACCGGTGTCCAGGTGATGCCCCCGATATGGAACACCATCCAGAGCGCGAGGACGACGATCGCAACGGAGGTGATTGCGTTGAGCTTCATTCTGAGGTTGACGGCACTCCTTCTCCGGAGTGCACGCCGGCGCGCCAGGTAATTCCTTCCAGTGCGAGGACCGGATCCGAGGCGGCCTGGAGGGCTGCAAATTCGCAACGCCAGCGTACCATCTCGACACAGCTCACCAGAGCGTCGAAGGCATCCTCGTTAGCGCATGCCGACTGCAGGGCGGTACGGGAGAGAGCCGCATATGCGGGATCCATCCGGCGACGCGAGGAGAGATACGCTTTGCGGGCCGCGGAATTGCTCTTTGCCACCGGCCCGGTGAGCAGGCGGGAGTAAATCTCCACCAGCAGCGGCCTGGGTGCACCCTCTGCGAGTTCCGGTTTTTCGAATGGCCACACTCGGAAGCCAGCGTCGCGCAGCTGCCGCAGCACCGACATCGCCCGCAGGCTCCCGGTACCTACGCTGCCGCTGCCGCCGATCTGGAAGGGGGACTTGGCTGTGATGCCTCGCATTTTCGCAGCGCGTGCGGGATCGCCGTCCTGCTGGTGCACGGCGACGGTGTTCTCCCAGTCAGTGGTGCGCATCATTCTCCTGAAGCCCTCGCCGGAGAATTCTGAGGGACGCCTGCCGGTGCGGCTGCTGCCCGGGACGCCCCAAAAGCGCGCGTCGGCGCACCCGCGACCGAGCCACTGCTCGCCGCGTCCCTCCGCAACCGCCATCCAGAAGTCGAAGACGGTGGTGCACCCGTGCTCCGTAAGAAACCACGCAGGAAAGCTAAAGCAGCAGTCGAGTCCGACGACCATTCGTGGAGTCTCGTCTGCCATGGTGATCAGCCAGTCCGCCAGCTCTGAGCGGGTACGGCCCGAAGAAAGCCGGATAGCCCCGGCGCCCAGGCGACCGTGGGATGTCGACGTCCAGACCGCGGCCCATATCTTCTTTCTCTGGCCGGCCGCGCTGCGGTCACCGGACCAGTCCACCGCAACCACTCGGTCTACCGCCGATATGGAACCGGCAGGCTGGCTCATGCGTAGTCCTTTGCGAGAGAATTACTGCAGCGGTACCACCAGGAGGCGTGCTCGATGGTTAAATTTCTGCTCTTCTGCATCCTGCTTATCCTCTGCTGGCCGCTCGCTGTGCTGGCACTCATTCTGTATCCGGTAGTCTGGCTGGTACTGCTGCCGTTCCGGCTGATAGGGATGGCGGTGACCGGAGTCTTCGAGCTGGTGCGAGCTCTCTTCCTATTCCCCGTCCGGATCCTCCAGAGGGTCTGAGGCGGTTATCTCCGAGTCCTCTGCCTCGACTCCCCACTGCCGCAGAACTTTGAATACGGTTGCCGAGGAGAAGCCGGCGCGCAGCAGCCTGCCCATGATGCGCGAAGCCTCCTTCTGCCGATTCTCGCCGGCGGGCTGCTTCATTCGCTTGCGTTCAATGTACTGACGGGCGAGCGCGACCTCATCCTCGTCCCCATAGCCGGTGGTAACTGCATCGCCAATCAAGTCTTTAGACACGCCCTTAAGGGTGAGGTCCTGCCGGACACGCCGGGGTCCTAGCTTCTGATTCTCCTTGCGCAGCCGGGTGTAATCGGCGGCGAAACGGGCATCATCGAGGTAACTCAGCGATTTTAATCGGCTTATTACAGCGTGGATCGCTTGCTCACCGAGCTCCCCTGGCTCGGCACGCAGGCGCATCAGACGGCGTAGTTCGCGTTCGGTGCGCATCCTGCGGGCCAATGCGCCCACGGCGTAATTGAACAGAGCGGCCTCATCCAGTGGAGGACGCGCTGATTTACGGGACTTTAAGGGCATAGTCTTTGGTTTGTCCATCCCACGCTCGGAGGTAACTTCCGGGTAATCTCGCGCATTTTTCTGGACATCGCGAATAGAGCCTGCCTAGAATACGAGGACTGACGCTGGTCGAGAGCTCCACGGCCATATTCGCATCGTCTCACGTCACACTTTGCGGCCCGATTCTGAGACTCAGCGCATAAATTAGCAGGAGCCCTTTTGATGTCCTTTCCCCGGTCTACATCCCTCGTTCTGGCAGCAGTGTCTCTTTTCGCCATCCAGTTTGCCTCTCCTCGCAAGTCCCGCGCGGATTCGTACAGCATCGTCGGAAGCTGGGCCGAAAATACCTGGGGTTTCGACGGTATTAACGCGTCAGGCGACGTATATCTGCAGAGTTTTTACGCTGTACACGATTATCAAACCGAGATACTGTCGCGAACCGGGGCTAGCGAAGTAATTAGCTCCAACCTACCGCTTACTTTCGTTTCGGACAGAGGTACTTACTGCTCGCAAACTCTGGCCGGATTCGCTCAAACCGTCCGAGGACTTTGCAATAACGGGCGGTTTACGTTCCTCTATTCCGCCGATGGCGGCCCGGACACAAGCCTGTACCTGTATTCTGGTGCCGGATCTGCGCAGTTTGTTCTATCAGCGCCTAGCGGGGGTATCCTTGCAATGGATAGCTTGGGAGATATCGTTTTCGAGAATGGATTCTGGGATCAGGCGTACTACGCCGTCAACGTTACCACCCAGGTTACTCCGGAACCCAGTAACATCCTTCTTTTCGCCACTGGAAGCTTGGCGCTCTGCGTGATCTTCCGTCGTCGTATTTTCGTATAGGTCACGCTCATATGCCCCCCACAGCGCGTAGCGGGCCACGCGCTGCAAGACAGCTATCGTGTCTCTGCATAGTTCCCGGTCCGGGTCCACTGATCGCACCAGTCGCTGACTACCTCGTTCCACAGTTCTGAGTTCTGTGGCTTCAGCACCCAGTGGCTTTCATCCGGGAAGTAGAGGAACCGGCTGGGGACGTTCAGTCGCTGCAACGCCGTGAACAGCTCGAACCCCTGCGATACATCCAGCCGGTAGTCATGCTGCGAATGGATGATGAGCGTGGGCGTTTTCGCATTTGCAATGAACTGCATTGGCGACCACTTCCGGAACGGGTCCTGATCCGGCGGAAGGCCTGCATACCTCCACGGCTCGGCAGCATGCCCGGCGCGCGTCTGCTTCGGGTCGGGCGGGAAACCGTCCCAACCCTTCGGATAATCCTGCGGCCGGCGGAACTCCCACTCGTTGAACCACATCTCCTCGGTGGCTCCCCAGGCTGAGGCGGGATCGTACAGACCGTCGTGGGTCACGATGCACTTGAAGCGGTTTGTATGGGTGAGCACCCAGTTCGCCATGAAGCCGCCGTAGCTCGCGCCTAGCGCACACTCGCGATTCTTCTCGATAAACGCGTAGTGCGCCTCGGCGTAGTCGAGGCCCTTCATCAGGTCCTCATACGCGCGTCCGCCCCAGTCGCCTGAAACCTCATCCACAAACTTCTGGCCATAACCCGTCGACCCGCGCCGGTTGATCCCGACCACCACGTACCCGCTGGACGCCATCAGCTCCCAGTTCCAGCGATAGCTCCAGGCATCGCCCCAGGCGGTCTGCGGTCCGCCGTGCATGAGGAACTTCAGCGGATATTTCTTCTTGGGGTCGAAGTTTGGCGGCTTGAGCAGGAAACCTTCGACCTTCGTGCCTTCCGCGCCCGTAAACCAGAAGCGCTCCAGGTCTGGTAAATCGAGTAAGGATAAGAGATCCTGATTCGCTGCACTGAGCCGTCTCCAAGTGACGTTTCGGGCTGTGCCCAAATCCTGGGCTCCGCTAGTCTGCTTCGGTGCTACAACCGGGCAAGAGGTGCACCCGAAAAACTTAGTTGGATCATCAACCATCGTGATGACCTCAGAGGGTTGGGCGATCGAGGTCCTAGTCATCACAAGAGTGTTCCCGTCCGGCGCGGTGTGTAGATCGCTAAACTCCGAAGGGGGCCAATCACCCGCGCACACGCTACAACCGAACACCAGTTCGCCCGGTCTGCGTTCTGTCAAACCGATCCGATAGACGAGTTCCTGTCCATCCCTTCCGCTGGCAAAATAGAGCGCGATTGAATCTCGTGCCCAAACAAACTCGTCCACCCACCTGTCGAACTCGGGCATCAATTCCTTCATGGACTTCGCCGCTCGATCGATCACCATCAGGCGAAACTTGTCCGACTCAAACCCTGCCTGAGCCTGCGACCGGAACGCCAGCCACTTCCCATCCGGCGAGTACTCCGGTTCATCATCACTCCCCGGACTCGTCGACACCTTCACCGCCTTCGCGCCTGGCTCATCCAGCCGAAGCGTAAAGACGTCATTGTTGGTGCTCGCCGCGGGAACCGGATCGAGATTTGCCACATAGGAAATCTCCTTTGAGTCCGGGGCCCAGGCATACTCCTGAGGGCCTCCCAGCATCCACGTGGGCGTCTCCGCATCTCCCACCTCACTGGCAGGCGTTAGGTCGCGCGTGTTCCTGCCATCCGCGTCCACGACAAAGATGTGGGTCCGCTTTTCACCCGTCCAGTGATCCCAGTGCCGGTAAAGCAGACCGTCGAATATTTGCGCCTTGACCGGATTCTTCTCGGCCGCCGCGTCCCTGGCCTTGTCGCAGGCGTCCTCGGCGGCCCATTCTGCGGGAGCGGCCTTTTTCCATGAGGCGATCTTCAGGGATCCACCAATGACCGCCTTGCCTACGAACGGATCGGCCTGCTGAAGCGCCTGTTCTCCCCCGGCAACGCTGCACTCCGGATAAACCTGGGCGGTGAACAGGACCCGCTTCGAATCCGGCGACCAGATAGCTCCATCGGCGCCGCCGCCGCTCACATGGGTCAGCTGCCTACGCTCGCCGATCTTGCCGGTCGCCTCATCCCAAAGCGCAACGTAGATATGCTCGCCAACCGTCATCGAAACCGACTTGCCGTCGGCCGAGAAGCGGCCGTTGCTTTCTCCGTCGCCGAAGGTGATCTGCCTCTCTGCGCCCTGGCTCCGCTGTGCCCCCGTCGAGCTCTGCCCGCCGATCGCAAGCGGCACCACCCATAGGTGACTGGTCTTGGTGTTCTTTTCGAGGGATACGTCCGTCACCGAAAACATGACCCATCGCCCGCTCGGGGAGATCTGTGGATCACTCACGCGCTTCAATGCCATCAGGTCGGCGAAGGTCATGGGCCGCCGGGCTGTCGCTGTCTGTTGCGCCGAAGCCGCGCCAATCTCAATCCATCCCGATGAAACAACGAGTACGGCAGAGGCTACGCAAAGCCCAACGCATTTCATCGCGCCAGTCTAAACCCGCCACAACGCCTCCGCCTAAATGCATCTTTCGGGCAACTCACGCTGGCGTAAAGGTCGTCAAATAAGATACTTTGCGCATGCTATCCAACTCGCTCACTCTATTAGCTGCACTGGGAATGGCGCTCGGCGCGCACGCACAGCTTTCGGAGCTGCCGGACAGCCCCGGCGCTGTCATGCAGGCAGCCGTGCAGATGGAAAACTCACAACCGGCCTCCTCTTCCTCTGCCGCATCAGCGTCTTCCGACTCCCCGGTCGCGACCTCGCCCGTCTCTCCCATCTATCCCGGGCGCCATCCTTATATACATCGCATTGTTCCGCCGGACGTAGGACCACAGCCACTTACCGGCGGCCAGAAGTTCGAGCTCTCGCTGCGCAGTTCCATCAGCGTAATGTCCTTCGGTTCCGCGTTCATCAGCGCCGGGTGGAGTCACCTGAACAACTCGCGTCCACACTACGGCTCCGATCGCGCCGGTTTTGGCGAGCGCCTCGGCGCGGCGAAGCTTAAAGCAAGTTCAGAGAGCTTCTTCAGCTATGGCTTATGGGCGACAGTCTTCCGGGAGGACCCGCACTATTACGTGATGGGTCCTACGCACTCGATCGGGCACCGCGCACTCTATGCAGCGACTCGCGTTGTCATCACCCGGAAGGATAGCGGGGGGACGGGCGTGAACTACGCCAAGCTTTTCGGCGTCGCATCCTCCAATGCCCTGGTGAATACGTACTATCCGGATACGGATCGGGGGTTTCGGCCCTCCATAACCGCATACGGCACCAATCTTCTCACCACAGCTGCGACCAACCAGATCGACGAATTCCTGCCGCAACTGATCAAGGCCGTTCGCCACAAGAAATCTCACTAAGTCGATCGAGGTCACCAACCGGGATGCCTGTACGTCTAAACTGGTGCCTGTGAGCCTTCTCGCGCGAATCCCGGTGTGTGCCCTGCTTTTGGCGCTCCCCCTTATGGCTGGCGCCCAGAAGGGCTTCGGTCCGCTGGACCCTGCGCCTCCCGCAGGGCTGACCCCGGAGCAGATCATTCAGCGTTTTGCCGCGCGCGAAACCGAATTCGCCAAAGCTCGCGAAAACTACGTGTTTCGTCAGGCGGTACGCGTGGACACGCTGGACAACGATACCAACAAGGTGGACGGCGAATATCAGCAGGTCACCGACGTGACCTTCAATTCGCAGGGGAAGCGCGACGAGCACGTGGTCTTCGCACCGCAGAATACGCTGGAGCGCATCATGCTGCAGCAGCAGGATCTCGACGACTTCGAGCACGGTTTCCCGTTCGTGCTCACGCAAAAGGATCTGCCGGATTTCGACATCAAGTACTTAGGTCGGCAGAAGGTGGACGAGCTGGACACTTACGTCTTCTCCGCCGATCCGAAGAACGCCGACCCCAAGCATCGCAATTTCAAAGGCAAAGTCTGGGTGGATCAGCAGGACTTTCAGATCGTGCTCATCGACGGCAAAATCATTCCGGACGACTTCCGCCGCGGACACGAGAACATGTCTCCGCCCTTTACTACCTATTACGAGCAGGTGGACGGCAAATACTGGTTTCCGACCTACACCAAGGCCGAAGCCAACTTCCACATACCTGCGACGAAGGACTCGATGTCGGACGACATCCATGTCCGGATGACAATCCGGTACACGGATTACAAGCAGTTCCGGTCCACCAGCCGCATCATCTTCGACGGCCAAGACATCACCGATAAGACTGCGACGCCGAACCAGAATCCCCCGGCCCCCTCGCATTAGCACGTTAGCAACACCCTAACCATCGCACTCGGAGTGCCTGATACTGTTGCGCGCCGGTTCAGGCCGCGGGTTCCGATTCGAAGTACAGATAGCGGCGCCAGCTTGGGTCCGCTGAGCCGATCATCCGCATGATGTGGCGTGAGGTATGCAGGCTGAAGGACCGCGGCTCGCGTTGCAGCTTCATATCCGTCAGCTCACTCAGCAGCTGATTACCCTTTCGCCGATTGCAATCATGACAGCACGCCACCAGATTTTCCCAGCTGGAAAGGCCTCCGCGCGATCGTGGGATCACGTGATCGAGCGTGAGCTCAGCCGCGGTCAGCACGATTCCGCAATACTGGCAGGCGTTGCGGTCGCGCAGCAGGATGTTTTTGCGCGAGAGAGCGCGCGTCTGGTGCGGGATTCTCCTGTACTCCAGCAAACGGATTACGCTGGGCATTGCCACGTTCATGCGGGCAGCGTGCAGTACCGCGCCCTGCTCCTCCTCGGTACGGGCCACACCCTTCAACACCAGCACGAGCGCCCGGCGCGCCCCGCAGATATTGATCGGCTCATACGAGGCATTCAGCACCAGCACCGGAGTTTGCATGGCCGGCTGGCGAAACACGCCGATACGCAGCTCGCGATCGCTGGTAAGACGCTGTGACCCATGACCGGCGTGCCGATTCCCGTTTCCCCGCTGCTTCCGCATCTTGTTGTGCTGCGCCGCTTGCATTCGTTCCATCCCTCCCGTTCCGGATCGACTCTCAGTTGGACTCTTCCTGCTCTGTTTGTATCCCCTGAACTCCCGCGGACCACATCGCGACCTGCGGCATCTGGGCCCGTGCCAGTGTGGCCACCCATACCTTGGCCGCTCCGGCGCGCCGGAGCGCCTTCGCGCACTCGCGCGCGGTGGCGCCTGTGGTGTAGATGTCGTCAATCAACAGCACCTCGCATCCGGGCCTTAGGTTGGTGCGATCCACTTCGAAGGCTCCGCGGACATTGCCGCGCCGCGCCGGGGGGTTCAACTCGAACTGGCTGCGCGTATCCCGGCGACGGCTCAACGCCCCAGAAACGCAATGCAGCCTCCACTCCGGCGCGCGCAGCTGCAGCTCTTTGACCGCCGCACTGGCCAGGAGTTCCGACTGGTTGTAACCCCGCTGGCGCTGCTTGCTCGCGAAGAGTGGAACCGCAACGACCTCCAGCTCCGCGCCGGCCTCGGTGCGCAATGCAAGAATCGCGTCTGCCAGCAAGCCACCCAGTAGCCGTGTCAACCCGGACATCCGCTCATACTTCAGCAGATGGATCATTTCGCGCAACTCGCCTTCGTAGACCGCGTAGGCGGCCGCCTGCTCGAACTGCGGAGGCGAGGCCTTACAGAAGCGGCATAGCAGGCCCTCGGTGAGCCGGTGCGACGCGAACCGGGCGCTCTCCAAGTCGATGTCCAGCGCCTCACCGCAGCAGCGACATAGCACGCCTGTCTGCGGCAGAACCGCGGACCGGCAGCTATCGCAGACTGGAAGCAGGGAGGATCGAAGAAGGGGGGCCGAGCAGATCCGGCAGTCCGACGGGAAAACCGTCGCGACAACATCGTCCAGAACAGAGTGGAAGCCTGTGCGGCGCGCGAGCTTCAGCAGCAGCCGAACCGCAGCGCTACGTTCCCCATCCAGTCCTGTTCCGCGACCGGGTGGGGCACCACAGGGAACCTCGAGCGTACTCTCGTTCAGACATTCGCTGAAGATGCACCTCGCTACCTCGGCGCACCAGGCCCGTCCGGCCGCGCCGATGCCTGAAGTATAAAACGTTGGTCAACTGCTCGTCAGCAGGAATATGCGTATGGCGTCTGGTGGCCTCCGAAAGCGCACCACCGCTGATACACTCCCAACCAGTCGGTCACATCCGCTTCATGGAGCCTCCGAACGCATGGCCACTGCCGCCCCGCCGAAGCCGTCATTCAAGCCATTCGTTCCCGCCGGGGAAACCCGCCCAGAGCTTACCTTCCGGGCGCTTCTGCTGGGCGCGCTCTTCGGCGTGCTCTTCGGCGCGGTCACCGTTTATGTCGGCCTGCGTGCAGGACTTACCGTAGCGGCCAGCATTCCGATCTCTGTCCTGTCGATCTCCATCCTGCGCGCCTTCGGCCGCGCCAGCATCCTTGAAAACAATATCGTCCAGACCACCGGAAACGCCGGCCAGTCC
>Ga0207667_10009723_pt1 | contig 11306 bp, 9 predicted proteins | sample KBSCornC52_FD_184301 | JGI IMG/M metagenome (GOLD analysis project Ga0207667, IMG submission 184301) | Corn rhizosphere microbial communities from Kellogg Biological Station, Michigan, USA - KBS Corn C5-2 (SPAdes) (version 2) | ecosystem: Host-associated > Plants > Roots > Rhizosphere > Soil ...
TCTCTGCCATAGCAAAAGATCGGCGGTGGCAGATGGAGCGGAGTTTGTGCTGGGAGATCTGGCGGACCGCGCACTGGTCGAAGATACCCTGAAAAACGGGCGCTTTGACGGCGTAATGCACTTCGCAGCCTTGATCGAGGCGGGGGAGAGCATGAAGAAACCCGAGATCTATTTTCGCAATAACACCGCTTCGACCCTGACGCTGCTCGAATCGATGCTGGCGACCGGGCACGACCGGCTGGTCTTCAGTTCGACGGCCGCCTGCTACGGAGAGCCTGAGACCACGCCTATCCGGGAGGATGCTAAACTCCAGCCCACCAATGCTTATGGCGAGAGCAAACTGCTTGTGGAGCACATGCTTCGCTGGATGAACCTCATCCATGGTTTTAGATATGCCAGCCTCCGCTACTTCAATGTGGCGGGTGCAATCGAAGGATATGGAGAGGCGCACGAGCCGGAATCACACCTGATCCCCCTGATCCTCGATGTGGCGCTGGGGCGGCGCGAGAACATCAAAATCTTCGGGCGGGATTATCCGACCAAAGACGGCACCTGTGTTCGGGACTATATCCACGTGCGTGATTTAGCCGAGGCGCATCTGCTTGCGCTGGAAGCGCTTAAGCACGATAGCCGATTGATCTACAACATCGGCAATGGACAGGGATTCACTGTGCTGGAGGTAATTGAATCGGTTCGGCGGGTGACGGGAAGGCCGATCCCTGTCGAGGAAAAGGAGCGTCGACCGGGCGATCCGGCGGTGCTGGTGGCCAGCTCCGAAAAGATCAAGGCGGAACTGGGCTGGAAGCCGCAGTTTGCCGAGCTGGACAGGATCATTGCCAGCGCCTGGGAGTGGCATCAGAAGCGTTATGAGTGACCGTTGCCTCCTGGTCTGAGGTCATGCCGCCGTACTTGAACAGCCGTAAAGGAGCATCCAGTGATTGAAAGCATGTTCGCTCTCCATCTGCCGATTCTTGAGAAGCTGCTGCGGCCCATGATCGTCTACCTGTTCCTGATCGGCTTCCTGCGCCTGTTCGGAAAGCGCGAACTGGCGCAGTTGAACCCGTTCGACCTGGTGGTGCTGCTGAGCCTGTCGAACACCGTGCAGAATGCGATGATCGGGGACGACAATTCGGTGACCGGCGGCATCATCGGGGCATTTGCGCTGCTGGCCATCAACTGGCTGCTGACGCTCACGCTCTTCAAGTCGCCAAAGCTGGACAGGATCGTCGAAGGCACAGAGACCGTGCTGATCCGTCGCGGCGTGGTGGACGAGGCGGCGATGAAGAAAGAGGCCCTGACTGATTTGGAGTTGAAGTCCGTGATCCACAAGCAGGGGCTCAATGATTACTCCGAGGTCGAGAAGTGTGTACTGGAGCCGAACGGCACGTTCTATGTGGAGGCGATGAGTCCAAGCTCCGATGATGCGCAGCGGAAAGAGGTGCTGGAACTGGTGCGAACACTCTCAACCGAGGTGCGGGAGTTGAAGGTGTTGCTGGCGGCCAGAGGCTAGGTTTGCGAACTGGCGCATCGCTGTCATACCATTGCAGGGAAGGGAATGGAGTCTCCCGAAACCGCCCGCCAGGGCTGATGACTCCTGCCAATTCAATACGCTCCGCCGAGGCGGGGCATACGACGAGGGCAGGATGTCTACCTATCTCTGGATCACACTGGGCAGTGCACTGGGCGGGGTACTGCGCTATGCGCTCACGCGGCTAACGCTTGACAGCAGCACGACGTTTCCCTGGGGAACAATCCTCATCAACATCATCGGCTGTTTTGTCATTGGCTTCTTCGGCACGTTGACCTTTCCCGGCAGCCGGTTTGAAGTCCCTGAAAACATGCGGCTGTTTGTGATGGTCGGTCTGTGCGGTGGATTTACGACCTTCTCGTCCTTCAGCCTGCAAACCTTCGATCTGCTGAGGACGGGAGAGTGGAGCCGCGCTCTGGCCAACGTCACCCTGTCTGTCGTGCTATGCCTCGGTTCGGTGGCGTTGGGACACATGGTCGCGCACCACGGCAACAAGATCTTTGCCGTCGCCGCGAACCAGGAAGAAGAATATACCGGCTGACGATCTGCTCCATGCTTACAGATGTCCAATTGCGTCGATTTGCTTCTGGAGCGCAAGGGCGTCGAGCGTATGGAACGGCACAGATAAGAAGAGGGTGATCCTGCGGTCCAGCTCGGAGAATGCGCGGCTGTAGGCGCGGGCAGTCTCTTCAGAGGAGCCTTCGGCAGCAGCCGGATCGGGTATTCCCCAATGGGCCGTCATCGGTTGACCGGGCCATACCGGACAGACTTCGCTGGCCGCGTTATCGCAGACGGTAAAGACGAAGTTTAAGTGCGGTGCGTCGGGTCCCGAAAACTCATTCCACGATTTGCTGCGAAGCCCTTCTGTGCTCAGGCCGGCAGATTGAAGCTGCTTGATGGCCTCGGGTCGAACGATTCCCGCAGGATGGCTTCCCGCGCTGTACGCAGTGAAGGTGGGCGATCCCTTACGGTTCATGATCGCTTCGGCCATGATCGAACGTGCCGAGTTTCCAGTGCAGAGAAACATGACGTTATAGTGCGCAGTCATTTCGACGTGGCCTTTCAGATGACGGGGTTGAGTTATCAGCGTGGCTTGATTGCGTAAACCTTCACACTGGCCGCCGCCGCGTTCACATCGTATTGAGAGAGCAGGGAAGTCAATTCTTCATGAAGGCTCGCCGGCGCTTGAGGAGTGCAACAGGCGTCTGGCAGCACGGCGAAGGCGCTTGTCGTGTCCATTGCCGGAGAGCAGCAGCCGGATTGATTCTCCACCTTGGCGTAGGCGTTCAGGTCGGCGCCACTATCCACAATCTCAACGTGCTCAAAGCCCGCGGCGAGCAGGCCTTCGCGGTAGTCTTTGATTCGGATGGCTCCGGCAATGCAGCCGACATACGCAGCGAGGCTTTGAGCAAGCTGCTGTGGCAACTCAGCTTTGAGCGCAATATCGCTTACCGCAAGCCGTCCGCCGGGTTTGAGCACGCGCGCGATCTCACGAAAGACGGCCGGCTTATCGGGAGCAAGGTTGAGAACGCAGTTGCTGATCACACAATCGACCGAAGAATCTGCAAGAGGCAGATGATCGATGGTCGCAAGGTGAAACTCGACATTCTCATAGCCGCCGGCCTTTGCATTCGCTTGTGCACGCTCGATCATGGCCGGGGTCATGTCGATTCCAATCGCCCGTCCTGTCGGTCCGACCTTCTTCGACGCGAGAAAGACATCGAGACCGCCGCCGGAGCCGAGATCGACGACGACCTCACCGGGCTTTAACGATGCCGTGGCCGTCGGGTTTCCGCAGGAGAGGCCCATGTTCGCCTCCGAAGGAATTGAAGTTAACTCTTCGGCGCTGTAGCCAAAGGCCTCTGCCACGGCCTTTACGCCAGCATGTTCCGTTGAAAGGCTGCTCTCCGCAACCGCTCCGTACTTCGCCCGCACTGATTCCAATATCTGCTCCGACATGATGACCTCCTGAAACATATTCGCTAAAACGACTATATTCACGAATCACATATTCGTCAATGCGTATATAATCACGTCATGGCGATGAAGCGAGCAATCTTCAATATTGAGCTTTTCTTTCAGGCGCTTGGCGACAACACCCGGCTTCGATTGCTGAATCTCATGGGCGATCAGGAGATCTGTGTCTGCTACCTGGTCGAAGTGCTCGACCAGCCTCAGCCGAAGATATCGCGCCATCTGGCCTATTTGCGCCGCGCTGGGATCGTGGCTGCACGCCGTGAGGGCAAGTGGATGCACTACCGTATCGTGATGCCTCCGAATATCGGCGCTGCGCAGGTGCTTCAGCAGACACTGGCGTGGATGAAGGAAGAGCGGGCTATGCAATTGGACCGGGTGCGGCTCACGAAGGCCTGCTGCAGTCCGGCGAAGTTTGTCGCGCTTCAGGGCGCACCGTTGCCTGTTTCCATCAAAGAAGAAGCTCGGTAGGACATTCAATGCAATGGAATATCAATCACTCCTCTACAATCGAGCGTGTGAGGGCCATGACCAGTGATGAGCACAATTCGTCCACGCAACACCAAGTTCACAAAGTCGAGGATCTGTATTCTGACTGCCGTTAGTGCCATTGCCGTAAGTTCAGCCGTTTCGCCCGCGTTTGCTGCCGGTGCGTCCTTTGGGCCATCCAATCCTTTTTATGCTGCGAGCACGCTGCCGTTTCAGGCTCCCCCTTTCGACAAGATCAAGGACAGCGATTACCAGCCGGCAATCGAGGCCGGCATGGCGCAGCAGCTTGTGGAAATGAAGGCGATTGCCGACAATCCCGCCGCGCCGACGTTTGAGAACACGCTGGTCGCCATGGAGAAGACCGGCCAGTTGTTCGACCGCGTGATGCAGGTGTTTAGCGGAGTGACGGGCGCGAACATGAATCCGGTGCTGCAGAAGGTACAGGACATCGAAGCGCCCAGGCTGGCTGCGCATGACGATGCCATTTATCTGGATTCAAAGCTCTTTCATCGCGTCGAGACAATCTATAACGAGCGCAACTCGCTCAAGCTCGATCCTGAGTCGCTGAAGCTGGTGGACTATTACTACAAGAAGTTCGTTCACTCCGGCGCGAACCTCTCCGACGCGGACAAGGTGAAGCTGAAGAAGCTGAATGAAGAGGAGTCGACTCTCTCCAACGCCTTCATCACCAAGCTGCTGGCCGCCACCAAGGATGCGGCCTTTGTGACCACCGACAAGGCCGCGCTCACGGGCCTGAGTGACGCTCAGATTGCGGGAGCCGAAGCCGCGGCGAAGGAGCGCAAGCGGGAGGGCTGGGCGCTCCCGCTACAGAACACGACGCAGCAGCCGGACCTGGTCTCCTTGAGCGACCGTGGCACGCGCAAGGCGCTCTTCGAGAACTCCTGGACGCGGGCTGAACGAGGTGGTGCCAACGATACGCGTGCCACCATCGCCCGACTGGCGCAGGTCCGCGCCGAAAAGGCAAAGCTGCTGGGCTACCCGAACTTCGCGGCGTGGACGCTCGAGAACCAGATGGCCAAGACGCCCGAGGCCGCGCTGAAGTTTATGAACGATCTTGTTCCGGCGGCCACGGCAAAGGTGGCTACAGAGGCGAAGGACATTCAGGCCGTCATCGATTCTCAAAAAGGCGGCTTTACCCTGCAGCCGTGGGACTGGGAGTTCTATTCGGAGCAGGTGCGCAAGGCCAGGTACGATCTCGACGAAGCTCAGGTGAAGCCGTACTTCGAGTTGAACAACGTGCTCGAGAACGGCGTCTTCTATGCCGCAAACCAGCTCTATGGGCTGACATTCAAAGAGCGAAAAGACATCCCGGTCTACAACCCGGACGTGCGCGTCTTCGAGGTCTTTGACGCCGATAGCAAGCCCCTGGCGCTGTTCTACTGCGACTACTTCAAGCGCGACAACAAGAATGGCGGCGCGTGGATGAGTAATTTCGTCGGCACGTCCAAGCTGCTTGGCACGCTGCCTGTGGTCTATAACGTTGCCAACTTTACCAAGCCTGTGGCAGGCGAGCCTGCGCTGATCAGCTTTACCGACGTGACGACGATGTTCCACGAGTTCGGCCACGCACTGCACGGCATCTTCTCCGATACAGAGTATCCGAGTCTGTCCGGCGCCGATGTCCCGCGCGACTTTGTCGAGTTCCCATCGCAGTTCAACGAGCATTGGGCGAGCTATCCGTCGATATTCAGCCACTACGCCAAACACTACAAGACTGGTGCGCCGATGCCGGCGGAGCTGGCCGCGAAGATTCAGAAAGCAGCGAAGTTTAACCAGGGATATCTGTTGACGGAGCTATTGGCCGCGGCAGAGCTCGACATGCAATGGCACACCCTGTCTGCGAACGCTCCGCTCCAGAACCCCGATACCTTTGAAAAAGAGGCGCTCGAGAAGACGCATCTTGATATCAGCTATGTCCCACCGCGCTATCGGTCGAGCTACTTCATGCACATCTGGGGCAACGGTTATGCGGCTGGCTACTACGCTTATCTCTGGACCGAGATGTTGGACGACGATGCATACCAGTGGTTCGAGGACAACGGCGGCCTGACGCGGGCGAACGGCGACCGCTTCCGCCGAATGGTGCTGTCGCGGGGCAATACGGAAGATCTCGCAAAGATGTATGCGACGTGGCTCGGAAAACAGCCGAATGTTGAGCCGATGCTGAAGGACCGTGGGCTCGAGCCCTCCGGCAAATAAATCAGAAGGGCTGTCAGTCTTTCTTCGGAAGGACTGACAGCTTCGTCCTTGCGCGAAGATAGCGCTCTGGCGGAGTATCGAGCTGCGAGTCGCGGATGGCGGCGCGATAACCGCCCATGTAAATGGAGTACATGACTGCCAGCGCGCAGCCGACACCGAAGGCAAAGCCCAGAAAAAAACCGATTGAGGCTGTCCAGTAAAAGGGCATGAGGTAGAGTCTATCGCCTGCGCGTTTGCCGAGGGTGCGATGAATGCTATACCTTTTTTCGATAAGGGATAGGGAGGTTTTTGCGTGGCATCGTCTGCTGAACATACGAATCTGGATTCGACCTTGAGGGAAAACCGGGTATTTGCGCCGCCCGCGGAGTTTGCGGCCAAGGCCCATGTAAAGAGTCTGGAACAGTATGAGGCGATGTATCGCCGCAGCGTCGAGCAGCCGGAGGAGTTCTGGGCGGAAGCCGCATCAGAGCTGGACTGGTTTGCGCCGTGGACCAAAGTGCTCGATGGCGAAGGTAAGGACGCGAAGTGGTTTGTCGGTGGCAAGCTAAACCTCTCACATAACTGTGTCGACCGCCATGCGCTGGGCGCCCGCAGGGATAAGATCGCTCTGCTGTGGGAGAGCGAGCCGGGCGAGGTGCGACGGTTGACCTATGGCGATCTCCACGAGCAGGTGCAGCGCTTTGCCAATGTGTTGAAGGGGTTGGGCATCAAGCGCGGCGACCGCGTCGCGATCTATATGGGCATGTGTCCCGAACTGGCAATAGCGCTGCTCGGCTGCGCCCGGATCGGCGCGATTCATTCGGTGATCTTCGGCGGCTTCGCGGCGCATGCAATTGTGGACCGCGTGAACGACTCGCAGTGTGTCGCCGTGCTGACGCAGGACACGAGCTACCGGCGCGGCGGCGAGGTGAAGCTGAAGGCCATTGTGGACGAGGCTCTGGAGAAGTGTCCCTCGGTGAAGAACGTTGTCGTCTACAGGCGCTCAGGCTCCGAGATCAAGATGAAGGAAGGCCGCGACATCTGGTGGGATGAGGCGATGCTGCAGGCCGGGACGGAGTGCCCGCCCGAGTGGATGGATGCCGAAGACCCGCTGTATCTGCTGTACACGTCGGGAACGACGGGCAAGCCGAAGGGCCTGGTGCATACGACGGGCGGCTATGCGGTGCAGACGTATCTGACGAGCAAGTATGTCTTCGACCTGCGCGAAAAAGATGTCTACTGGTGCACCGCGGACATCGGATGGGTCACCGGGCACAGTTATGTAGTCTATGGTCCATTGCAGTGCGGCGCAACGGTGATGATGTACGAGGGCGCGCCGAACTGGCCGGAGAACGATCGCTTCTGGAAGATTATCGACGACCACAAGGTGACGGTCTTCTACACCGCGCCGACGGCGATCCGGGCGTTTACAAAGTGGGGCAATGAGTGGGTCGAGAAGCATTCGCTGGCATCGCTGCGGCTGCTGGGCACGGTAGGCGAGCCGATCAATCCGGAGTCATGGATGTGGTATCACCGCGAGATCGGCAAGGAGCGCTGCCCCATCGTGGATACGTGGTGGCAGACCGAGACGGGTGCCATCATGATTGCGCCGATTCCCGGCGCAGTGCCTGCGAAGCCGGGTTCGGCAACGCGGCCGTTCTTTGGAATTGTGCCGGAAGTGGTTACAAGATCAGGCGCACCTGTTCCCGACGGTCAGGGCGGCCTGCTCGTGATCCGCAAGCCGTGGCCTTCGATGGCGCGGACCATCTACGGCGACCCGAAGCGGTATGAAGAGGCTTACTGGAGCGAGATCCCGGGCAGCTACTTCACCGGCGACGGCGCGCGCCGCGATGCCGACGGCTACTTCTGGCTGATGGGCCGCGTCGATGATGTCATCAACGTCAGCGGCCACAGGCTGGGGACGATGGAGGTGGAGTCGGCTCTGGTCGCGCACCCCAAGGTGGCTGAGGCGGCGGTGGTTGGCCGTCCTGACGAAATGAAGGGGCAGGCGATCGCTGCGTTTGTCACGCTCGAAATCGGGCATGTCGCCAGCGAAGAGCTGCGCCAGGAACTGCGCCAATGGGTAGCGAAGGAGATTGGCGCGCTGGCCCGTCCTGACGACCTGCGATTTACGGATTCGTTGCCGAAGACACGCAGCGGCAAGATCATGCGACGGCTGCTGCGCGAGTTGGCGGCGACTGGCGAGGTGAAGGGCGACACGACCACGCTCGAGGACTTTACCGTCATCGCGAGGTTGCGTGAAGGCGAGGAGTAGGGAGGAGACTTGTCCTCGCGATGCCTAGAGGAGATTGTTGGGTGGTCGGGTCGGCAGGGTGAAGTGGAAGGTCGTGCCTCGGACGGGGTTACTGGTTGCCCAGATGCGGCCTCCGTGCTGAGTGAGGATGCCGCGACAGATGGCGAGTCCCAGACCAGTGCCGCCGAGTGCGCGTGAGTCTGAGGCATCGACCTGGTGGAAGCGTTCGAAGATCGTCTCCAGCTTGTCGGCAGGAACGCCTCGACCCTGGTCGCTGATTTCGATGATGGCCTCATCTTCGTCGAGATTTCTGGCGGTCAGGTGAATCTCGCCGCCGGGGTATGAGAATTTGATGGCGTTCGAGATGAGATTGTTGAAGGTCTGGAGGATGCGGTCCGGATCGGCCCAGACGATGACGCCGGTTGCATCGACCGAGAGGTGGACCTTCGGGGCCGTGATCTCCGTCTGCTGAAGATTGGCCGCGCGCTGCATCAATTCGTCGATGCTGCACATGATCGGCTGGAGTTCGTCCTTGCCGCTGCCGATGCGCTCGAGATCGAGGATGTCATTGACCAGCCGGATGAGGCGGTCGGAGTTGCTGATGGCGATATCGAGCATCTGCCGCGTCTTCTCTGGCCGATTGGCCAGCACGCCGCCGCTGAGCAGCCCCAGCGCTCCGCGAACCGAAGAGAGCGGTGTGCGCAGCTCGTGGGAGACGGTGGAGATGAACTCATCTTTCATGCGAGTCAGAACATGGCGCTCCGTGGTGTCGGTAAATGCGACGACGACGCCGATGGCCTTGAGCTCGCCGCGGTCGAGCGTCTGCGAATCAAGCTGCGGACGGGCCACGTAATCGACAGGGAAGCTGGTGCCGTCCTTGCGCCAGAAGACCTCGTCGGAGACGCGTACGGTATCGAAGTGGGTCAGGCTCTTGCGGATGGGGGAGTCTTCGCTGGGATAGGGTGTGCCATCGGCGCGGGTGTGGTGGACCAGTTCGTGCATTCTGCGACCCAGAATCTCGCTCTGCCGGTAGCCCAGCATCTGGGCAGCGGCCGGGTTGACGATCGTTACCCTGCCTTCAAGGTCCAGCCCGTAGATACCGTCGCCCACCGACTCCAGAATGGAGTCCGATTGATTGGTAAGCGTTCGCAGGCGGCCTTCGACCCTGATCTGTTCGGTAATGTTGACGCCAAAGCCTAGGACGTAAGGCGCGCGGCCCGGCGCAAGGATGAGCTTGTTGCGATAAGCGACGACGCGGGCTTCGCCGTCGGTATGAGCGAGGTGAAGAAATCCCTGTGCTTCGCCGGCTTCGGCAATCTGTTCGAGGTAGGTTTCGAGCAAGGCCTTGCGTTCGGGAACGATGAATTCCTTGAGCGAATGGCCAACCATCTCCGCCACGGTTCGCCCGATCGTCTCTGCGCCGTGAACGTTGACCGAGAGCAGGACCCCGCGCAGATCGTGGGTACAGACCATCCCCAGCGATCCCTCGACGAGCAGGCGGTAGCGGGATTCGCTTTCGCGCAGGGTGGCCTCAGCGGCGCGTTGCGTGGTGACGTCGATGCCGGTGGCGATGATGAATGTGATCTGTCCCTGCGGGTCGCGCAGCGCGGTGGCCGTCCAGGCGATGCGGCGAAGGCTTCCATTGCGGTGCAGCCACTGGTTTTCAAACGTGGCAGGGAAGTCGCCGGAGCGGAGACGCTCAAAGTCCTCGATGGCCTCGGGAATGTCGTGTCGGGGAATGAGTTTGTCCCAGGGATACCGGCCGACCAGCGTGGTGAAGTCATAGCCCGAAGCCATCTCGCAGGCGCGGTTGAAGCGGACGATGCGGCCGGCCGGATCGAAGACCGCGACCAGTGCGCCGACGGTATCGAGGACGGCCGAGACGAAGTTGCGCTCGACGGTCAGGGCGGACTCCACGCGTTGGCGGTAACGGGCGGCGCGGCCGATCTGACGGATTCTGCTGTTGAGTTCAAGCCGGGTTACGACCTGCCCCCCCAGAACACTCAGGGCCGAGGCCTGCTCCGCCGTAAGAGCGCGGACCGGAAGATCGACGACGAAGAGCGCGCCAATGTTGATGCCTCCGGGAGTGATGAGTGGCACTCCCGCATAGAAGCAGTAATGGCGTCCTTCGAGGAGAATTCCATCGGGGGCGTAGTTGGGATCGAGCCGCACATCGCGGATCTCGTAAAGAGTGTCGCCGAGGATCGTCGTCTCGCAAGGCAGGCTGCCAAGGACGACATCCGGCGAGTGTGCCCCGAAGCGCGATTTCAACCAGATGCGATCGCTTCCAATGAGAGAGATTGCTGCAACAGGAGCATTGCAGACCTGCGCAGCCAGCTTCGTGATGTCATCTAGGATCGAATCCGGCGCGGCGTTGAGCACCTCATATTGATTAAGGGCTTCGATCCGCAGGACGTCGTCATTGACATGGAGAGCATTCATCTAGCCTCTCGATGGTAGGGGAAGCGATAAGTGCTGGCACTGCTACTTTTGGGGTAGCGGCCGAGTTAAGGTTTGGGCAAAGTGCAGCATTCGCCTGCGCCCGGAGGCCCGTCGGCGCTGGCGTCCATGGCGACCTTCCAACTTCCGTCGGCCACTTTTTTCCACACCGTAAAGTAGCGCCCGGAGATGACGACCGGCTGGCCATTCTTGTCCTTTGAGTGGCCTTCATAGTGTCCCCAGGTAAAGCCCATGTCGTTGGAAGGACCCATCTGGGCTCCTTGCGGGGTCCATGTAAGTTGATAGGTTTTTGGGTCCCACTTTGCCTGCGCGGCGATCGCGGCGCGGCCCATCACGGCGGGGCGGCCATTATTGAGGGTAACGGCATCGTCCGCAAACCAGCTTGCGAATGCCTTGCCGCCG
>Ga0207667_10009727_pt1 | contig 11305 bp, 10 predicted proteins | sample KBSCornC52_FD_184301 | JGI IMG/M metagenome (GOLD analysis project Ga0207667, IMG submission 184301) | Corn rhizosphere microbial communities from Kellogg Biological Station, Michigan, USA - KBS Corn C5-2 (SPAdes) (version 2) | ecosystem: Host-associated > Plants > Roots > Rhizosphere > Soil ...
GGCGAACGGCGCGGGAATAATGGCGTCCACGCTCGGCGCGGCGGAGATCGCGCCTTAACTCTGGGGAAACTGCGCTGGTTTATCCGAGGCGAATGGGAACATACCCGGCGTAAAGAAGTGATTTCCTGCTTTGTCGGCAGATGGGTTGTCGCCGCCCGGGGAAAGTAAGCCAGAGGGTAACGGGGGCCAGGTATGCATTTCGAAGTGAGCGAGCGACTGATCACGAACGAGTCGCCGGAAGCCGTCATGGAGTTCGCCCATCGGCAGTTCAGCAAGATTTCCAGCAAGACCCGCCTCGAAGGTGCGCAGCTTAGTGCGCGGATGGTCGAAGCCTCATTCGGGTCAATCAACCGCAGCGACGTGACGCGGGTGACATTGCAGCGGGTCGGCGGCGGTTATCTGCTCGTGTCCGAGACCGACTACCGCCCGTCAGGCTGGTTTTGGCTGTTCCTGATCATCCTGCTCTTTTCGTACATCGGCTGGCTGATCCCGATCGCCTTTTATCTCTATCAGCGCGGCACCGTGAAAGCGGCTATCCAGTCCACCGTCAGTCGCGTCGTCAATGAGTTCAGCGTCGGCCCGATGGCGGTTGGGGTGCAGGCCGCGCCCTCGTCGAGCAAGGCGGACGAATTGAAGAAGCTCGCGGAGCTACGGGACAGCGGCGTGCTGAGCGACGATGAGTTCACCGCTCAAAAACTCAAGCTGCTGCGGAGTTGAACATGGCTGCAATTCGTTGGAGCGTCCTGGCGGGAGTGGCGGTCTTCGCCTCGCCGGCCGCCGCTCATGAATCTCTGAGCGAAGTGACGAGCCAGGTGTACCAGACGCCCGGAACGCCGAAAGAGATCGCGACGCGGGCGCAGACCTGCATCGCGCAGAACTTGCGTTCCGGCACGGTCAGCGCGCCGCAAATTGTCAGCAGTGACCTCGATAATGGGGTGATCGTCGCGCAGAATGCCTTGCGGTTCGGGAGCTTGCCGGAATGGCAGATTCGCAGCCGCTTCACGTTCGAGGCTCGCGATGGTCGGTTTCGCATCAGCCAGACCGGCATTGAGATGTTCAATGACATGGGCGGCGGCTGGGGACCGATCGGCAAATGGTTCGGCTCGCCATGGAAGAAGGCCGAGGCGACGTTCACGGCGTCAGCCGACGCGGTTGCACAATGCGTGATCGCGGGGCCGAAGAAGGACATTTGGTAAGTCCTTTAGCGGCGAGGCAGTTTGCTGGGGTTCGGCGGAATGAGCCGGTCAGTCTGAACCGCGAGGATCGTCCGGCGTGAACGTCTTGCCGGTCTGGATGCGCGGCATCCCCCTCAAGGCCAATTACCGGTTCCGGAAGGATGCTGCGGCGGACTTTAAAGCCCGCACCGTCGAGGCTGGTTAAGCTCGCCCATCGTGGAGCGCCGCCAGCTGTCCTTCGCCGAAGTCCTGCCCGGCGCGGCTGGCAGGCTTCCCTTCAGGCCCTCGCGGCCGCTCTCAACCCCGGCCCTGCGGGCGGGGTCCTCCACTTCGTTTCGGCCCTTCGGGTGCGTGCCGGCGCCAGCCGGGCCTGTCCGGTCGCCTCGCCGCCAACCGCGTCCGGTTGGCTCATCGGAGGAGACCTTTCATGAGCGCCCCTGACCTTCTGACCGCCGAGCTTCGCGACCGCCTGCTCGCCAACGGCCGAGACACCGACAGGGATCACGTCCCGGTGGTCAAGCTGTTCAATCCGTGCGGCGCCGCGACCTGGCTCGCGACCGAGGCCGACGGCGACGGCGATACCCTCTTCGGACTTGCCGACCTCGGAATGGGCTGTCCGGAGATGGGATCGTTCAGTCTTGCCGAGCTCGCCGCACTGCGCCTCCCGTTCGGGCTGCGGATCGAGCGCGATCTCTACTTTCGAACGGACCAGCCGCTGTCGGTCTGGGCGGACCTTGCGCGATCTGCAGGGTCCATCATGAGCGCGGAGCGGATTGTGGGAGCGGTGCCCGGCTGATGACCTAGCCTTCGATCACCCGGACGCGTGATGCCGGTATGCGAAGCACCTCGACGCAGAAGGTCCGGGCGTCGTCGACGCTTTCGAAGCCGTCGAACTCCTGCTTCCGGCCGTCCTCATCGACGACAACGCCGCCGAACATGAACTGGTCGCCGGCTTCGTCGTTGAGGTCCGCGCTGACCGGCACGAAATCGTTCCAGTGCGCGAACACCGACCGGCTGGTGTCGCCGGGCTCGGCAATCCATGTTCCGCTTCGGGTCTGTCTCACGGGTGACCTCCTTTCGGCCTGGTTCCCAGGCATGCGGCAGCCGCTGCTCAACCCAGGTCTTTGCGCGAACCTACCCGCAGAACCCAGGGATCTCTGCGCATGGCTTTATACAGCAAAGGCGTTCGGCGACATGGCCCCTGCACGACCTGTAGAACGCGCCCGCGCGGCGCTGTTGCAAGTTGGATGATCGCTTCAAGACTGGCGGAGGATTATTCGCTCCAAACATTCGTTAAGCACGGACTGTTGCGTGCATGGTTAATCTGCTATGCCGGTGCTGCTCGGTACGAATGGAGGCAGGACGCGGGTCCATGCTCCCCGATCGGCGAGCATCTCCCGTTCGATCTGACTGGAACCCCTGTTCCTCCCGCCGTTCGTCAATCGCGGGCGAGTCGCTGAAATTTCGTCCGCTTGACCCAAGGAAGGAAGCAGCGATGCGAATCGAGGAAAAGGCGATGAAGAGCCTGTCCCTTCCGCTTACGGATGAGCAGAAGGAGGCCATCCGCCGGTTCTGGTCGGAAACGAGCAGCATCGGAACGGTCGGAATCGAGGTCAATGTGGTGGGGGACAAGATCTCTCCCGCATCGATCCAGGTCGGGACCGCAAAATAGACTGAAGCCGACTGACGTCCGGAAGGGCGGTGCAGACACCCCCGCCGGGGGTGAAGGAGGTCGCTTGCTCGAAATCAGGTACAGCAAAGAGGACTTCGGATACCTCATCGTCTTTCCGGACGGCTCCATGGACCTGTTCCAGGAATCCGCTGCGGGAATCTTCGACACGGCTCGCTCGAAGGCCGACTTCGAGCCGCACCGGCTAGACCGGCTGAAGGTTCCCCCCGATTTCCATCTCCGCCGGCCGCTGATCGTCTGGTTCGAAGTCACGAGGGCATGCGATCTCCGCTGCACCCACTGCTATATCGATGCGGGAAAGAAACGGGCGAACGAGTTATCGACGCGCGAGGTCTTCGCCGCGCTCGACGACCTCGCCGCGCTCGGCGCCTTCTCGCTCGTTCTGGCCGGCGGCGAACCCTACCTCAGGCGCGACTTCCCGGAGATCCTCGAATATGCCGCCAGCCTCGGCTTCGTCATCGCCATCGTCACCAACGGGTCGCTGCTGACCCCCGAGCTTGCGCGACGTATTCCGAAAGATCGGTGCCGGGTGACTCTCAGCGTCGATGGGATTGATGCGCATCATCGGATTCGCGGCGGTCGGTCGACCTTCGCGCTGATGAAGGAGCGGCTTGCAATGCTGCGCGCGGAGGGGGTTCCCCACTCCGTCTCGACCGTCATTTCGAAGGCCAACATCGCTGAACTCGCCGACCTGCTCACCTGGTGCGAGCGCGAGGACATCATCTTTCGAACGGTGACCTTCAATCCGCTCGGCCGCGGACTTAGGAATCTCGGCCAGCACGCACTTTCGAGAAAGGATGCGGAAGCATCCAGCGCTGTCTTCATGATGCAGAAGAAGTTCGAAAAGGAGAAGGACAAGCAGACCGGCATGTGTGTCAGCAAGTTCTTCGATTACGCCCTGAATCTCATGTACATGACGCGCCGCGAGCATTGCTCGAGGTCGATCGCCTATCTTGCCGCCAACGGCGATGTGTATCCCTGCGTCTCGAGCGCCGCGACCGACACCTTCAAGGCCGGCAATATCCGCGAGACGCCCTTTTCCCGGCTCTGGGATGATTCTTTTCGGGACATGCGCGCGATCACCTGGCAGCATTTCATCGACGAGACCTGCCACGGCTGTCCGCTCAACGGCCCCGACTATTTTTGTGCCAACCGCTGCCCGGTGATGTCGCTGGTGCTCAATGGCACGGTGCTCGGCTGCGGCGCGACCGAGTTCGAAAAAGCGGACTTGGAGCTTCGCACCCAGCGGCTGCGGAGCGAAATGAACTATGTCTACTGAACGATTCGAGGCCGCGTTCGGCTGGGGCGTGGACGCCGCGAGGGCCCTGCGTCTTGCCGAAGCGACGGTCGAGGAGCTGTGCCGGCCGGCCAAGGCATACCGGGCGGCTGCAGCCAATCTCGACCTTGGCCTGACCGGCGAAGCGGGGGTGCCGCTCTGCGATGTCGTCGGCGAAGCCTGTGCCGCACTGCGGTCGGCCAGTCATTCACCGCGGCACCCGTCGGCGCTGGCGCACATGGTGCCGCCGCCCGCCACTGTTGCGGTAATCGCCGATTTCCTCAAGGCGGCAGCCAACCAATGCGCATTCACCGTGGAGCAGGCGCCGCTCGCGCCCCATCTCGAGCGCGCCGTTCTCGAGTGGGCGATCGCGACCCTGGGATTTCCGCAGGCCGGCGGGGGACTGATCACCGGCGGCGGGACAATGAGCAATTATGCAGCCGCCTTCCTTGCACTTGACGCTGCTCGGAGGGCTGAGCGCTCAGGGCGCCCCTGCGTCATTGCAAGCGATCAGTGCCACTATTCAATTGCGAAAGCGGCAAGGCTGATCGGGCTCGGGCAGGATGCGCTGTGGCGGGTGCCTACGGGGGTGGATGGACGGATCGGCGACGGCGCTGTTGCGCGCGCCGTCCGAGTGGCCCGGACGGCGGGCTTCAGCCCCTTCCTGTTCGTCTGCACCGGCGGCACCACCAGCGCCGGCACGCTCGAACCAGTGCAGCCTTTCGCGCTTGCGAGTCAGGAGTGCGACGCTTGGCTTCACATCGACGGCGCGCACGGAGCCTTCGTCGCGCTTACGACTAATCCGCCGCAGGATTACTGGACGCTGGCGGACAGCGTTGCATGGGATGCCCACAAGTCGCTGTTCACGCCCTATCCGGCCGGATTGTTCCTCGTGCGCGATATCGCGCTGCTGGCCCCGTTCGCCGAGGAAACGCCCTACGCATTCCACGACGGCGGCCGGGTCCATCCCGGCTTCCACCATCTCGAGGGCTCGCGCGGCCTCGACGCGCTCAAGATTTGGATGACCATCCGTCATTTCGGGCGCGAGGGGCTGACAAGGATCGCTGATCACCTTGTCGCGCTCGCGCGGCAGCTCGCTGAGCGTGTGCTTGCCGACGCGTCGTTCGAGCTGGTGACGGCGCCCGATACCAACATCGTCTGTTTCCGCTCGACCGAGGGACCGGAGATCGCGCTCGACGAACTCAATGCCGCGATCCAGCGCAGGCTTCATTTGGCGGGACATCAATTGCTGTCGCGAACCTCGATCGCAGGGCGGACGGTACTGCGCGCGGTCCTTCAGAACCCGCTGACCCGCACCCGCGACCTCGACGAGCTCCTGGCGGCGGTCCGCTCCACCGCCGAGCGACTGCGCGCCGAGATCGGCGACCGCGATGGCGGGTTGGTGCAGAGAAGGATCGGCCGTTGAGGATTTCGCTCTGCACGAGCCCGCATCTCGACCGCAGCCCACTGTTCGATGGCCGAAGTCGGCGCTCGAAGGAGCGGCCGCTGCGCATCGCACAGACATTCCTGCCGATGGGCCTTCTCTCGCTTGCAGCCTCGGTCGAGGATCTTGCCTCCGTCCGCGTCGTCGATCTGAACAAGGCGATCAATGCCGGGCTGCTGGCCGACGATCATCCTTATTGTGCGGCAGCCGAGCTGATCCTTGCTGATGATCCGGACCTCGTCGGGTTCATGACCGAGTGCGATTCCTTCCATCATCTCGTTCGAATCTGCGCGTGCCTCAAAGCGCGGCGACCACGGCTCGTGATCGCGCTCGGCTGCGTGCACGCATCCTACAATGCGCGCCAGATCCTGATGCGCTACGACTTCATCGATTTCATCATCAGGGGCGAAGGTGAGGTCGCTTTCCGACAGCTGGTCGAGGCGATGCGTGGCATGACGCCGCTCACCGAGGTCGGCAATCTCACTCACCGCCACCAGGGATCGGTTCGGGCGTCGGGCGAGCTGCCGCTCATCCCGGATCTCGACGAGCTTCCATTCGTCAATCCGGACCTTGTGGGCCTGGAAGCGGATGACGCCGTGTGGGTCGAGATCGGACGGGGCTGCCCGTTCAAGTGCAATTTCTGCGTTACCGCGCCTTATTGGCACCGCCGGCACCGCATCAAGTCTCCGGGACGGATCATCGAGGAGCTTGGCATCTTTCGCGACCGATATGGCCGTCGCGACTTCAACTTCACGCATGACCTGTTCACGACCGACCGCCGATGGGTGCTGAGGTTCTGTGCGGCGATGGAGCAGGCCGATCTCGAAGTCACCTGGACCTGCAGTTCGCGGACCGACACGCTCGACGAGGAGCAGCTTGCGGCCATGGCGAGGGCGGGCTGCCGCGATATTTATTTCGGCGTCGAGACCGGGACCGCCGGCATGCAGCAGGCTATCGACAAGGGGCTCGGCCTGCCGGAATCGCGCCGGATCATCGAACTTTGCCACCGCTACGGGGTCGGATCCACCGTCGGTTTCATTGCAGGGCTACCCGGAGAGACGCCGGATTCGCTCGCCGGAACGCTGCGGGAGGCGAGCGCCTATCTCGCCATGGACCGCACGGTCGTCCACCTGTTCGGCTATTGTCCGTATCGCGGCAGCTCTGCGTTCGCGGATATCGAATCGAGCCTCGCGCCCGAACTGCGCTTCGTCGATTTTCCCGTCGACTCCATGGTCGACGTCGAGAACCGGGCACTGGTGATGGCGCATCGCGACGTGTTCGCACGCTACTCGCGCCCAGCCGCCCATGTCGGACACGGATTCGACTGGCTGCTTGCCGTTGCCGAGGAATATTTTCCGCTGCTGAACGCCGTGCCGTTGCTGACCGGCTGGCTGCGCGAGAACGATGTTGATCCCTATCGCCAGCTCTGCGCCTGGGCTGACTGGCTCCAGGCCCGTCGCGGCGCGGGCGGTCCTCCGCCCTACGATGCTCACCTCGGCACGATCGACGATTTCCTCGAATTCGCCGACGATCATGCGCGCGCGGCGGGGATCGCCGACGAGCGCTTTGCCGACGTCCTTCGCTGGGAGCGAGCAAAGCAGGCGTTCCGCTCGGAGGCGCCGGGGACCGCGCTCCCGCCGGACGGGACCGAAGCAGGAGCGGGCTTCATGCTCAACCCGACGCTGCGGCTCGAGGAATTCCGGCTTCCGCCCGACTGTGCCGACCCGGCGTCGGATCAGGTTCCTGCAAGCTATGCGTTCCTCAGACGCCGCAATGGCGAGGCGACCATCGTCCGGCTTGGAGCGGCGGCAAGGGCGGTTCTCGACATGGCGCGAAACTGTGACAGCGCCGAGCAGCTGAGATCCGTCCTTGCGGGGACGGCGCCTTCTTCCACCGCAAGAGAGCGCAGGGACGAAAGCATCGATTCGACGCTTGAACAGCTGGTCGCCAACGACATGCTGTTCGTTGCAGCGTCCTGAGAGCAACCGATGCGCGCTTCTGTCGCCGGCGAGATGGTCAGAACCGAGGCGAGGAGCGGGGCGGCGGCTCAGCTGAAGGCCGACGTGGCCGAGCTCGATCTGGTCGAGGCCCAATGCACCATTGCGGCCACCCTCAAGAGCGAAGGTGCGCTCACCGAAGCGGTCCTTCACCTGCAGGCGGCACTGCGCGCGTGGCCGGGTGACAGGCGAGTTCGAGCTGCTGTCATCGATTGCCTCGGCGACCTGCAACTGACGTACGCAGCGAATGCTCTCAGGAGCGATCTTGTCGGCATTCTCGAAAGTGCCGACCTGGACCTTCAGCCGCTTGCCTATCCGCTCGCCTGCCTCGCGCGGGCTTGCCCCGCCTTTGCCGCCCTTGAGGCGCTGGCGACCGATGGCAGCGCGGAGCGGTCCCTCGCCGACTGGGTCGAAGCCGGTCTTGGAGAGCTCGCTTCCGACCGCCTGTTCCTCGCGACCCTTGAGACGGTGGTGCTTCGGGATCGCGCGCTCGAGCAGTTGCTGACCGCGCTGCGCCGCGCACTGCTTCGGAAATGGTCATGCTGTTGCCGCGCGATCATCGACGAACAGCTTCTTTCGTTGCTGTGCGCACTCGCAAGGCAATGCTTTCTCGATGAATATGCCTGGTTCGTCAGCGAGGAAGAGGCTGGGCTCCTCCCATCGCTCGCCGAGCGGGCGCAATCGGCCGACATTGGAGAAGGGGATCGTGCCGTCAATCTCGCGCTTTTTGCCTGCTACGCGCCGCTCATCGGGCTCGGGGACTTGGGAGCCTGGCCTCGGCATGAGGGCATTGCCGGCCTCGTCAAGCAGCAGGTGAGAGATGTCGAAGTCGAGCGTCGGCTCGCCCTTGCCATTCCCTCGGCCGGAAACATCCGCGACCCAGTCTCGAAACTCGTGCGCGACCAATATGAGAACAACCCCTATCCGCGCTGGCTCGGGTGCGGCGGGGCCCTGGAGGCGGAACGGGTCGCGGAGATGCTCCAGCGCCTCGTTCCCGAGGCGGTGCCGGCTCATCGGTTGCCGAACGGACCCATTGAGATCCTGTGCGCCGGCTGTGGCACCGGGCAGCAGGTGATCGAGAAGGCCTTGGCCATTCCTGACGCCCATGTGCTCGGAGTGGACCTCAGCCTTGGAAGTCTCGGCTACGCGAAGCGGCGAGCGCTGGACCTCGGAGCAGTGGCCGCCGAGTTCCTCCACGCCGACATCCTCAACCTTGGCCGGCTCGAGCGACGGTTCGATCTGATCGAATCCATCGGCGTGCTTCATCACCTTGCCGAGCCAAAGGAGGGACTGCGTTCGCTTTCGGCCCTGCTCAAGCCGGGCGGCTTGATGCGGATCGGCCTCTACAGCCGGAAGGCTCGGGCCGGAATCGCTTCCGCGCAGGCGCTGCTTCGGAACCAGGGCTATCGCGCCACCCCCGAATCGATGCGGGCGTGCCGGCGCCATCTGCTCGACCTGCCCCCGGACTCGACGCTTGGAAGCATGACGCGGATTGTAGACTTCTATTCGCTGTCGGAGTTTCGCGATCTGCTGTTCCACGCCAACGAGCACCGCTTCTCGCTGCTCGAGGTCGCGGCAATGATTGCGGAACTCGGCCTCACATTCATCGGCTTCGAGCTGCCGGCCGAGGTGGTGCGGGAATACCGACAGCTCTTCGGTGGCGCCGCGGACCTGCGCTGCCTCGAGTGCTGGGATCGCTTCGAGGAAGCGCATCCGGACACCTTCCTGGGCCTTTACCGCTTCTGGTTGCAGGCGCCGGGGTGATCGGCAGCAGGCGCATTGCCGTGATGCTTATCCGGCAGGCAGCCGCGCGACGGTCTCGCCCCGGAGCTCGCGCTCGACGAGGCCGGCGAGGAAATCCGCGAAGGGGGCGATGTCCTGGCGGCAGCTGGCGGCCTCGAGGACTGCCATGTAATCGGCGCGCCGCTCGACCGGGATGACGGTCCACGGGTAGCCGCCGCCGGCCATCATCACGTTCATCAGGAAGCGGCCCGTGCGGCCGTTCCCGTCCATGTACGGGTGGATGTAGACGAAGATGAAATGGCCAAGGACGACGCGGATGGAAGCTTCCTCCTCCTGCTCGAGCATCTCGAAGAAGACCGGCATTGCGTCGCGCACCGCGTCGCGGTTCATCGGCACGTGGGTCGAGCCGCGCAGCCACACCTGCCCGTTGCGGTAGCCGGCGAGATCGCCGGCGGTGGCAAGGCCCGCCTGGACGCTCGGGCTGAACATCTCGCGGTACCAGGTCCCGTGATCGTCGTCGGCGACCCGCCCGGGATTGTCGCCGGCAAGGGCGCGGCGCACGCTGGCGAGAACGGCCTGGTAGGCGAGCCAGTAGCCGCGAGCGGCAAGCCCGTTGCGGAGCTCGCGGTCGTGGGCGTCCTCATCGGGGTTCCAGGTGCCGCTGCGCACGCGCTCGATGAGCCCGGGGCTGACCCGGTAGCCCTCGATCGAGAGCGAATGATAGGCGTCGGTCGCGTAAGTCTCCCGGACGCGCTCGAGATAGGCGTCGGCATCCTTCGGAAGGCCGGGAGGCGGCGGGAAGCGCTTGAGGATCGGGCTGCGCATGGCTTCCCACATCAGCCGGATGCGCCCGGCGTAGGAGGAGCGCTCGCGGCTCGAAAGCGTCGGCTTGAGCTTGTCGGCGAACGGGTCGGATTCGCGCACGTCATAGCCCGCCGATTGCATCGCCTTGAGGATGTCGTCGGCGATCCGGTCCCGGCCGATGTTGCGCAACGCGCCGGCGAGCCGGCCGGCGACCGAGCTTCGGCCGCCGTCCAGCAGCGGCCCGAGAAGCTCCGACGCGTCGCGGATGGTCGCCAGCGCCGCGCGGGCGTCGATCGGGCTCGAATGGTAGAAAGCGGGGCCAATGGCGATCAGCGCGGCGGGGATGCTGAACAGGCGCAGGCCGTCGACGACGACGACATCGTCCGGCGCCGGCAGCGCGGCGCGGACGTCGAACAGCGACGTGTCGAGCGGCATCGGGGTCGGCTTGTTTCCGCCCTTGGGGCTGCGCACGAGCAGCTGGCGGGGCACCGTGCGGTTGCCGGTCTGGAGCGCGAGCGAGAGCTCGGGGGACAATGACCAGTCGCTTCCGAATCGTTCGTTGAGATAGTCGGCGCAGAAGCCCCAGTAGGTTGTGTACCAGGCTCTGTTTTCGCCGTCGCCGCCCTCGGGCGGGCGGGCGACATACCAGCCCTTCATGACCTCGAGGAGAAAGCCCTGGCGGACGAGCAGCCGGCGGCGGCTCTCGCCGAGATCACCGGCGCGGATGGCCACCTGGCCACGCTCCTGGAGCTGGTGAAGCGCGGTCAGCGCATCGGCGAGTTTCTCCTGGGGCGAGGCCATTCATCCTCCCTGGACAGGCATTAGGTTATTGGTGCGGGTATTATTTAGGTTTTCTCTCTGTACATTCATTAGGTTATTCTGTCGAGTAGATTTTAGGTTTTCTAGACGGACTAATTTTAGGTTTTGCCTCTCGAGTGCAGCTCATCAGGATCGTCCGGCATCGCCGTGCCGGGTTGCAGAGCTTCGCGCGATTGTTCAGGGGGCGCGGTGAGGAGGTCAGTGGCGAACGATGCAGCCCAGGCTAGGCGCGAAGCTGCGCAACAATCTTCGCTATGCAGCGGCATTTGCGGTCATCCTCGGCGCAGCCTGGCTGATCGGCCTGCTGCTCGATACCTGGCTTCGCGGCTATGAGGTCGGGCTGGCGGGCGGGCTCGT
>Ga0207667_10009728_pt1 | contig 11305 bp, 6 predicted proteins | sample KBSCornC52_FD_184301 | JGI IMG/M metagenome (GOLD analysis project Ga0207667, IMG submission 184301) | Corn rhizosphere microbial communities from Kellogg Biological Station, Michigan, USA - KBS Corn C5-2 (SPAdes) (version 2) | ecosystem: Host-associated > Plants > Roots > Rhizosphere > Soil ...
AGGTGGCGCGACCGGGCCCCTCGTGGAGCTCCCACCGTCCCGGAGGAGTCGGCGCGGCCGGGACCTTGGGCGAACGCCACCACGTAGTGGAGGGCAATGAGAGTAGCGGCGGAAATCAGTCCCCCCAGCACGGTATTGTCGCCGCCGTTCATCGAGTTCCGGACGGCATTGAACACGTAGACGATCAGGCCGCTAGCACGAACTCCCACCAGGGCAGACTCAGATTCCACATAAGCCCTCCATCGGATAGGAATCGGCAGGGAGTATGCTCGGACAGCGCGAGTCAACAATTCAAGTGAGGAGAAATCGAATGACACGATTTTCAGTTCTGGCCGCCGGCGCCCTGGCGACCGCAGCTCTGCTGTGTGCAGGCGGCGTTGAGGCCGCGGGGCCCTCCAAGGCGATCGCCGCCGCGGTCGATGACTCGGCGCGCCCGCAGGCCGACAAGGATCGCGATGCCGTGCGCAAGCCGGCCGAGTCGCTGGAGTTCGCCGGAATCAAGCCGGGAGACAAGGTCGTGGAGGTGATGCCGGGCGGCGGCTATTTCACGCGCCTGCTCAGTGTTGCGGTGGGCCCCAAGGGCCACGTCTATGCCGTGTCTCCGCCCCCGATGGGCGAGCGGGATTTCGGCAAGGCCGCCAAGGCGCTCGCCGAGGACTCGCACTATAGCAACGTGACGGCGGTCGGGTCGGCCTTCACCTCGATCTCCCTGCCGGGGCCGGTCGACGTCGTGTGGACGTCGGATAACTACCACGACTTCCACAATGGACCCAATGCGGACATCGCTGCCTTCAACAAGGCGATGCTCGGCCTGCTGAAGCCGGGTGGCACCTACGTCATCATCGATCACGCGGCCGCGGCAGGCGCCGGCACCACGGTGACCTCGAGCATGCACCGGATCGATCCGGCCGCTGTGAAGGAGGAAGTGACGGCCGCGGGCTTCAAGTTCGTCAAGGAGGGCAACTTCCTGCACCGAACGGATGATCCGCGCAACGTGCCGATCCGCGACCCTTCGGTCCGGGGGAAGACGGATCAGCTCGCCATGAAGTTCGCCAAGCCCAAGTAACGCGCTCAGGCCCGGCGCGGCGGAGGACACCGCCGCGCCGAGCTGGTAGCGTGCTTCCATGTCCGCATCGATACCGCCTGTCCGCGAGATCCTCGATCTCGCGGTGCGCGCCGCGCAACACGCATCGGCCGATATTCTCGCCGCCTTTCGCAATCCGAGCCTCGCGATCGACCTCAAGGCCGACGGCTCGGTGGTGACTTCTGCTGACAAGGAAGGCGAGCGCAAGATCCGCGCATGGCTCTCCAGCGCCCACCCCCACGCGTATCCCGTGCTCGGCGAAGAGATGGGGGACCAGACCGGGGGCGCAGCTCTGCGGTGGACGGTCGATCCCATCGATGGAACGCTCGGGTACACCCGAGGCCTGCCGACTTTCGGCACCCTCGTCGCTTTCGATGATGCGCTGACCGGGAAGGCGCTGGCCGGAGTCATTCACCTGCCCGCCTCCGCGGAGACCTATTCCGCGGGACGAGGCCTCGGAGCCTGGTGCAACGGCGACTCGATATCGGTTGCGCCGCGCAGGGAGCTGTCCGAGTGCCTCGTTTCCGTCTCCAGCTACAAGGATTTCGAGAAGGCCCGGATGGAAGAGGGTTACCTGCGGCTCAGTCGCGAGGTGAAGTCCATGCGGGGCAACCTCGATTGCTGGACACACGCGATGGCAGCGCGCGGGGCTTTCGACGTGGTGGTCGAGTTTGCTCTGAACCGTTGGGATATCGCGCCGACCGAAGTCATCGTCGAGGAGGCCGGCGGTGAGTGCATCATCCGACCCTCGCGAGTCACGCCCGGCAAGTTCGACGCGGCCTTCGGCAATGCGCACACACTCGAGCAGGCCGTGCGCCTGATCGGCTTCTGATCAGGCCCTGCAGCCTTACTGGCGCTGCTCCTGCTGCTTCGCGGCCTGGTCGGCGGCCTTCGCGTCGGCGGATTTCTGCCGCATGTCGCGCTTCATCTGCAGATAGTTGACCGGCTGGATGGATTGGATCCAGCAGCGGTCGCGGCCCACCAGCACGAAGTCGAATTTCTGGGTGACGGTGTGATTCGTCTGGGTGAGGCCGATGTGTTGCGCGAACGGCAGGTTGATGCACGGCGGCCTGACCGTGATCAGGTATGCATCGTTGATGGTCGTCCAGACCACCAGCTGGTACTGGCCGACCGAGGTCCAGCTGTCGTAGCGGCCGAGGTAGGTGAAGCCGTCGACGGGCGGCCCCGCGTACTGCTGATACAACGCCGCCTGCTTCGACTCGCGCGTGTTCAGCGGAATTTCCGAGCAGGCGCTCAGCAGGGCCAATGCCGAGACGAGCAGCAAAGCTGTCTTGGTGTTCGACATACGTCCTCCTGATGATGTCAACGCACTCGATCCTCCGCCGTTGACCGGCTGGCAGTCAATAAAGCCACGGGAAATTGTGACAAGGCGTTCCCGACCATCACGCTTGCGGTGGAGCCGTGCTGTACGCGCACCGTATCGCCGCCCAGCACACTCTCGAGCGGAGCGCTCGAGCCATAGCCGCGGGGTAACTCAATGGCCGAGTTCCCCCAGATTTCAGTGCCGAGCGGGGGGTCTGCCCGCTCAGCGAGCAGGCGCCGGTAAAGGCGCGGAGCGACGACGATGGCCAGGCGATCGTGATGGCGCCGCGCGAACGCACATATCTTGGCGGCGTGATCACCCGACACGCGCAGCGGAAGGTACTCGCCATCGCGAAACAGCGCCTCGTGATTCCGGCGGAACTGCAACACCCGCCAGATCAGATAAAGCTTGCAACGCCCGTCGTGCAAGTGGTCCACGAGCGAGCGGACCCAGCCCGGGTCTGGCTCCTGGCCGCACTCGTGCTGCACCTCCTGCAACAGGTATGAGCGCGCCGCATAGTCCACCGGCCGGCGGTTGTCCGGATCGACGAGGGAGAAGTCCCAGAGGTCATCGCCCTGGTAGATGTCGGGCACACCCGGCGCGGTGAGCTTGCACAGTGTCTGAGTCAGTCCGTTCAGCAGCCCGAACCGCACGACCTGGCGGTGGAAGGCGACGAAGTCGGCGAGAAACAGATTGCCGTTGCGCCGCTCGAGGATCGCGCCGACGAACTGCAGCAGCGCTTCTTCGTAGGCTGTGTTGACGTTCGCCCAGCTGGTGCGGGTCTTCGCCTCGCGCGCAGCCTTCACGGCATACGTCTCGATGCGCTGGCGATAGGCGGTGGCAGCGGCCTCGTCGCCTTCCTCCAGAGGCCAGCTCCCGAGGAGCGTCTCGTAGAGCAGATATTCATCGTTGGGGGAAGGGGCCTGGCGGCCCTCGATCTCGCGCTTGCGCGAGCGATTGAACCGGCTCCAGCGCTCGATCGTCTGGCGCCAGACCGCCGTCATTTCCGATAGCACGCTGATGCGTGCGCGTACGTCCCCCGAGCGTTTCGTGTCGTGTGTCGACGTGGCCAGCATTTCGTGCGGCCAGCAACGCGCGCGGTGCTGAGCGTCCGCGTGAAAGGCGCGCACGGTCGAACCGTAGACCGCGGGCTCGCCGCCAACCTCGTTGAGGGACAGGAGGCGGTTGAATCGATAGAGCGCCGTGTCCTCCACGCCTTTGGCCGTAACCGGAGCCGTCACCTGCTGGAACTTCATGGCGAACGTGCGCAGGCGGCGGCTCAGCACCTCGGAGGTGGAGGGCAGCTCGACCAGCAGCGCCGCGCGCACGAAATCGAACACCGGTGCTTCCGTCGAGGAACGCCGCGACTTCGCTGCCGCGATCGCCCAATCGATGTAGCGGCGATCCTCCGCGGAGACGCTGTCGCTGACGTAGGTTCGATAGACCGGAAAGCAGGCAATGACTTCGGCCAGCGCCTGCCGGACGCTGCTGAAGGTGAAGTCGCGCGTACTGCGGTCGGTCTGCGCGATGCGCGCGAGCCGGTTCGCGACGACGTTCAATTCGGAGGCGAGTGAGCGGCGCAGCACCAGGTGCTGGGCCTCGTACGCGACATCCTGCCACTCCAGGTGCTCGCCGATGAAAGCCTGGTAGACGCGATCCAGTCGAGCCTTGGTGGCTGCGTCCACCAGCATCCGGTTGATGACGTTGGCAAAGTGATAGCCGGTTTCCCCGTGAACCGGCCACGTGGGCGGCAGGCTCTCGAACGAGGCCGTGATCTTCTCAACGACCAGGTAAATGGGCAGGGGGCGCGGTTCCCCGGCGACGCCGAAATCCAGCTCGGTGCCGCCGATACCGGCGTCTGCCTTGGCGCGCGCGCCGGCGGCATCCGGTGTCGTAGCGCGAGCGCCAGCGGCATCCGGCGCGGCGCTGGCGATGCCGGGCTCGGGCGCGGCGCCGCGGGCACCGGCAATACGGCTCTGCAAGCGCCGGAAGTATTGTGCCGGATCGAACAGTCCGTCGGGATGATCGACGCGCAGGCCATCGATCTTGCCGGCGCGCACCAGCTCCAGGACGAGCCGGTGCGTTGCATCGAACACCGCCTCGTTCTCGACTCGCAGCGCGGCCAGGTCGTTGACGTCGAAGAAGCGTCGATAGTTGATCTCATCCGCCGCGACGCGCCAGTATGCGAGCCGATAAGCCTGCTGTTCCAACAGCTCGTGCAGCGGATCGAAGCTGGCTGCCTCGCGCTTGTCGCCCGCGAAGCTGCGCACGGCTGCGTGAATGGCGCTGGCGGCGGCGTCGTTGTCGGCACACAGCACCGCCAGCTGACGCTTGTGCTCCTCCTTGTTCCGATGCCGCTCGGCGATCTGTCCGGGCGTGAGATCGACACGGTCGGGCAGGGCGCCGAACGCGCGCCGCAGGCTCTCGATGGTCGTGTTGGAGATATGTGCCAGGGCCCGGTCGAGTACCCGCGGATAGGTACGCGGATCCAGCGGAAAGCGGTGCTCGTGATAGAAGAACGCGAACGAGCCCCACGCCTGCTCGAATCGCAGCTCGATCTCACCGCGCTCCAGCACCACTCCGTACGCATCCCCGAGGACCGGCACCAGCACTTTGTGCGCGAGCTCCGGGTTGGCGGGAGTCCAGTCGATGTCGAAGAATTCGGCATTCACCGAGGCTTCCCCGTTCTCCAGCACATCCATCCACCACGCGTTGTCCGCTCCCATGATCCCGACGTGGTTCGGCACGATGTCGAGAATGTGTCCCATCTGATGCGCGCGCAGTGTCGCGACGAAGTGCTCGAAATCCTCGCGGCTGCCGATTTCGGGGTTGAAGCTGTTGTGATCGACTACGTCGTAGCCGTGCATGCTCCCCGAGCGTGCCCGGAAGTAGGGGGAGCAATAGAGATGGCTGACGCCCAGGGAGGCGAGATAGGGGATGATGTTGGTCGCGTCACGGAACGTGAAGCCGGCATTCAGCTGGACCCGATAGGTGGCACGTGGAATCCAGCTAGTCGGCGGCAAGGCCCTGCTCCAGCAGCCACGTCACGCTCCAGGGAGCGAGCTCGTTGTGCTTCAGCGCCGAGCGGATGTTCGGATGAGTGGAGAAGATCATTCGCCCCGCGGCGCGGCCGACAATGGGCGCTGGCCGGTCCGTCAGGTTCGCCAGCAGATGCAGCACCGCGCCCTTCTCCAGCGACCAGTCGACGGCGAACGCGCCGCTGTCCGCCAGCTTCACGCAGGTGCCGGAGCGGATCTGTGGGATGCGCGGTGCGATGTCGCGCTTGCGGATGGCGAGCAGGCGCCGATAGTGGTTGAGCCATTTTGCGTGCTCGGGCTGTGTCAGCCGCGTCCAATCCAGGCGCGCTGCGGCGAGGGTGCGCGGATCGGTCGGATCGGGGATCCGCTGTACGTGCTCGGGATCGGCGAATCGGGCGAACTTCGCGAATTCACGCTTGCGGCCCTCGCGCACCGCTTGCGCGAGCTCAGCTCGAAAGTCGCAGAAGTAGGGGAAGGGCTGTGCGGCCGCCCACTCTTCGCCCATGAACAGCATGGGTACCGCAGGCGCCAGGAGCACGATGGCCGTGGTCGCGCGCAGCGCGTCCTCGTTCTTCACGATGTGGCTGAGTCGCTCTCCAAAAGCTCGGTTGCCGATCTGGTCGTGATTCTGCTGGAAGATGACGAACGCGGTCGGTGGCAGATGGCCGCTCGGCTCGCCGCGCGCATGGCCTTCGTGCGCGGACTGTTCGCCCTGGTAGCCGAATCCCGTTGCCAGGCAGCGGCAGAGCATCGCATGCGGGTTATCGACATAGTCTTCGTAGTAGCCGTCGCGCTCGCCGGTGACCAGGGTGTGCAGGCAATGATGGACGTCGTCATCCCACTGCGCGTCGCACTTCTGCCGGGAGCCTTCAGGTCCGAGGAGCCGGGCCTGGTTGGCGCCGTTCTCGAGCACCAGGTAGATGTTGCGCCGCGCGCCGGGTCCGCTGCGAACGGTGCGCGCGATCTCGATCATCAGGTGAGTCTCGCTATCGTCCTTGATGGCGTGCACGGCATCGAATCGCAGGCCGTCCAGGTGATACTCCTCCAGCCAGTAGAGAGTGTTGTGGATGAAGAAATCGCGGACCGGACGGCTCGTGGGCCCGTCGAAGTTGATGGCGTCTCCCCACGGTGTCTTGTGCCGCTCAGTGAAGAAGTCGCAGGCGTAGGCGTTGAGATAATTGCCCTCGGGGCCGAAGTGGTTGTAGACCACATCCAGCATCACGGCGATACCGCGGCGGTGCGCGGCTGCCACCAGGGCCTTGAGGTCCTGTGGCGTCCCGTAGGCGGATTCCGGCGCGTAGGGGAGAACGCCGTCGTAGCCCCAGCCCCGGTGCCCGGGGAAGTCCGCGACCGGCATCAGCTCGATGACCGAGATGCCCAGCTCGAGGAGATAGTCGAGCTTGCGCGCGGCACCGGCAAACGTGCCTTCCTCGCTGAAGGTACCCACGTGGAGCTCGTAGACCGCTGCTTCGTGCCAGGGCGGAGCACGCCAATCGGAGTCGTCCCACGGGAAGGCTTCGGGATCGATGACCTGACTCGCTCCTGAGACATCCTCCGGATTGAAGCGCGAGGCGGGATCCGGGACGTCGAGCTTGCCGTCGATACGGTACCGATAGCGCGTGCCCGTGCGCGCCTCGGGCGTGACGAGCTCGTACCAGCCGTCGCCGGCCGAGGGCATGGGCAGAGTGGGGCCGCCCTGCAGAACCAGATCGACGCTGCGCGCGGAAGGGGCCCACAGCCGGAAGCGTACCCGCCCGTCAGAAGTCAGCTCCGCGCCGAAAGGCATGCGGTGCCGGCGCTTCACGGGCGCGGACGCTGGGGGCAGCGGCACCGACGTCGATCTTTCACTCATCGGTAGGCGCTCTCCCGCAACAGCACCAGCGAGCGGCCCTGAAGGGGATATTGCATGTCGGCCCGATGAGGGCGCTGCCTGAAGGGATCCTCCTGCAGCGCCGTGTCCAGCTCCGTCCACCAGGACTTGTCGGACAGAAATTCCGGCATGGTGAACGAGATGAGCTCGTGATGGGCATTGAACAGCAGCAGGAAGTTGTTGTCCTTGACGGGATGCCCCCGCCGGTCGCTGCGCTCCATCGCGGCTCCCGACAGATAGACTCCGAGGCAGCGCGCGTGATGCAGGTTCCATTGCTCGACGGTCATCTCGTGGCCGTCCTCGTTGAGCCAGATGATCTCCTTCAATCCTTCGGCGGTGAGCGTGTCGCTCTGCAGGAAGCGCCGCCGGCTGAACACGGGGTGCCGCCGGCGCAGGGTAATCATACGGGCCGCGAAGTCCAGGAAACGCTGCTGGTCCGCATCGAGCCGCCATTCGAGCCAGGAGACGGCGTTGTCCTGGCAGTAGGCGTTGTTGTTGCCGTTCTGCGAGTGGCTGAGCTCATCCCCCGCCAGCACCATCGGCACGCCCTGCGACAGCAGCAGGGTGGCGAACAGGTTGCGCTTCTGCTTTCCTCTGAGCGCGTTGATTCCGGGGTCGCTCGTGGGGCCTTCAGCACCGCAGTTCCACGAGCGGTTGTCGTTGTTGCCGTCGCGGTTGCCCTCGCCATTGTCCTCGTTGTGCTTCTCGTTGTAGCTGACGAGGTCCTGGAGCGTGAAGCCGTCGTGCGCGGTCACGAAGTTCACGCTCGCGTGCGGCTTGCGCCCGCTCGCTTCATACAGATCCGCTGACCCGGTAAAGCGCCGCGCGAAGTCGCCAATGAAGCCGCCGTCGCCCTTCCAATACGCGCGCATGGTGTCTCGATAACGGTCGTTCCATTCGTTCCATCCCGGAGGGAAGTTGCCGACCTGGTAGCCGCCGCTGCCCAGGTCCCAGGGCTCTGCGATCAGCTTGACCTGGGAGAGCACCGGATCCTGAGCGATGGTGTCGAAGAAGGAGCCCAGGCGGTCGACCTCGAACAGCTCGCGCGCGAGCGCGGAAGCCAGGTCGAAGCGGAAGCCATCGACGTGCATCTCCAGCACCCAGTAGCGCAGGCTGTCCATGATCAGCTGCAGAACGCGCGGATGCTGCAGGTTGAGCGTGTTGCCCGTGCCGGTGAAGTCCATGTAGAAGCGCGGATCCTCGGGCATCAGGCGATAATAGGAAGCGTTGTCGATGCCGCGGAAGCTGAGCGTCGGGCCCAGATGGTTGCCCTCGGCCGTGTGGTTGTAGACCACGTCGAGGATGACCTCGATGCCGGCGGAGTGCAGGCGCTTCACCATCGTCTTGAACTCGCTGATCCGGCCGGTATGCGAGTAGCGCAGCTCCGGGGCGAAGAAGCCGATGTTGTTGTAGCCCCAGAAGTTGCGCAGACCTCTCTCGACCAGGTGACGGTCGTCGACGAAGGAATGCACCGGCATCAGCTCGAGCGTCGTGACGCCCAAGCGCAGCAGGTGCTCGATGACCGGGGCCGTCGCCAGCCCGGCGTAGGTGCCACGCAGCTGCTGCGGCACATCCGGGTGAAGCAGCGTGAAGCCGCGCACGTGCGCTTCATAGATGACCGTGTCGTGCCAGGGCACCTTGGGCGGACGGTCATCCCCCCAGGTGAAGGCGGGATCGATCACCCGGCATTTCGGCGTGCCCGGCGCGCTGTCGCGCTTGTCGAAGGACAGGTCTTCCTTGGGATTGCCGACGCGGTAACCGTAATGGGCATCGCTCCAGTGCAGCGCTCCCTCCAGGTGCTTCGCGTACGGCTCGATGAGCAGCTTGTGCGGGTTGAATCGATGGCCCCTCGAGGGGTCATAGGGCCCGTGAACGCGATATCCATAGAGCGTCCCAGGCCGCGCCTCAGGCAGATAGGAATGCCAGATCTCATCCGTCCGCTCGCGCAGCTCGATGCGCTGGACTTCGTGACGCCCGCTGGCGTCGAAGATGCACAGCTCGACCTTGTGGGCGTTGCCGGCGAAGAGCGCGAAGTTGACACCTTCACCGTCCCAGGTGGCCCCGCGCGGATAAGGCTCACCGGGCCATACGGCCGTGATGGGCCGCGTATCGGCGGGGGGTGGCATGGCCTGCTCATCCATCAGCGAGTGAATGACAGGAGGCTGCGGATCGGGATCGAGGCCCAGTCGGGGCGATTGTTGAGCTCGTAGCGCACCTCGTACAGCGCCTTGTCGATCTCGAACAGGTCCAACAGCGGCCGCACTTCTTCGAGCGACTTGTAGAGGCCGCACGCTCGCGCCACTTCGTCGTACACGGATGTGAAGGTAGCGCGCGTCTCGGCTTCCCATCGCTCGAGCAGCGGCACCCAGGCTGCGCAGTCATCCGCCGACTGTGCAGCGCAACGCTTCTGCGCTGCGGACATGGCGTATTGGAATGAGCGCAGCATGCCCGCGACATCGCGCAGTGGCGATCCTTTGGCGCGTCGTTCTTCCAGAGGCCGTGCCGGCTCGCCCTCGAAGTCCACGATGACGAAATCGTTGCGCTTCACCAGAACCTGCCCGAGGTGGTAGTCGCCGTGATGCCGGATCTTGATGCCCACGGGCGGCAGCCCGGGCCGCGGCTCGAGCCTCTTCAGCAACGCCGCCCGATGTGCGAGCAGCAGGTCGGCCTCCACGGCCACCGAGGCGGGAAGCTGTGCGACGTTCGACTGGAGCAACTCGAAGGTGGTCTGCACCTGTGCGCGAGCGCTTGCGTGCCAGTGTGCGACATCGTGCTCGGTGATGGGCTCGGGTGCGAAGGCCGCGTCCGCAGTAGGGGTCGCCAGGGCGCAATGCAGCTCCGCGGTGCGCCGAGCGAGGGTGCTGATCAAGGCGAGATACAGGCCGTGAACGTCATCGGGAAGCGCAGCTCCCGTGCGCCGGTCCTCGAGGAAGCGGACGAGATAGTTGACCGTGTAGTCCCAGCCGTCGCCCTGGTTCATGACAAAGGATTGCAGCAGCGCGAGGGTCGATACGCTGCCATCGTCGCAGCGATGCTCCACCGCGCCGGCGACCGGAACGATGTTCGGGAAGTGCACCACTTCCGTCAGGTAGCGGCCGATCTCCAGCTCCGGGTTGACGCCTTTCTGCAGGCGCCGGTAGACCTTCAGGAAGAAGGGGTCTCCGACGCGCACCGTGGTGTTGCTGCTGCTCTGGACGGGCGTCGGATTGACGGGCAGAGGTGCCGCCGGGTCGCCTCTCAGCTCGGCAAAGGTCCGGGTCGCGGCGAAATGCAATCGACCGGTATGGGTGCGCAGCTCCGTCCCCGAGCCGATGCCATCGACCACGGCCCTGCAGAACCCCTCATCGACGCAGGCATCGGCAATGACGCCCACCACCGACTGCTGCCGCACGCGAGCCACGGCTCCCGGTTGCAATCGGTGCAGGCGCGCCTCATCGACATCTTCGAATGCGAGCGTGAGCGGAATGAAGTAACGCGAGGTGTCCGCCTTGTTCTCGACGTCGAAAACGGAGAGCAGCCACCGTCCCTGTTGCGTCTGCCAGTCGGCGAAGTCGTTCAGCTGCGCCCGCAAGATGGGCGCGCCTTTGGATCCATACCAGCGCTGCGCCGCCACGTATGACGGCAGGACCTTGTTTTCCAGCTGCGCGCGCAGCTTCGAGGAGAGATCCGAGCGCCACTCGGGGACTCTTTCCGGGAAGAAGCTGTTCCAGCCGTCCACGAGCACCATCACGGGAAGGTCCTCGGGAGCCAGGCGTTCGTCGTGCCACGCGGGGGCCGACGCTTCCCGGCTCAAGCGGAACCAATAGAAGCCATACCCGGGCAGCGTCAGGAAGTAAGGCAACTCGCCGATAGGAGGAAACGGCGTGCTGCCCAGCAGCTCGATCGGCACGGCTCCCTTGAACTCCGACAGGTTGATTTCCACCGGTTGCGCGGAGCGCGCCAGGTTCACGACACACAGAACCGTGTCCTCGCCGTGACTGCGCAAATAG